>Ga0315900_10003625_pt1 | contig 22423 bp, 10 predicted proteins | sample LakEriMetagenome_FD_203521 | JGI IMG/M metagenome (GOLD analysis project Ga0315900, IMG submission 203521) | Freshwater fungal communities from buoy surface, Lake Erie, Ohio, United States - Buoy 12 MA114 | ecosystem: Environmental > Aquatic > Freshwater > Lake > Lake biofilm | place: USA: Lake... | reverse complement strand
AGCACTTGTTACCGATTGCGAACGTATTGGTGCCATTACCGAAGGTAGCGCTGTAACCCAACGCATCTACGTGGCGTCCACGCAAGCTGTAGTATACGCGCTCATCTGCTTCATCGGTTTGGCCGTCACCATCGTTATCCACACCATCCACATTACCTACTGTCAATACCGTGCCATTGGCAATCAATACTGGAGTAGCAGGAGGTGCAGGGCTGTTGTTAGTGTACAAACCATTGTTGGCTGTGATCACCCAAGTCTGACCAGCAATCGCATGGATTTGGATAAATTCACCAAACTGACCATTCTCCGTCGTTGTAGCATTATCCAAGCATACGCAAGGGTCAGAACCGGTTACATCGTACTCAGGAGTACAATCGCCATTGCCTTGAAGCACCGTCACAAAAGCTACACAAGTGCTGAAATTACCACTTGGATCTGTAGCTGTCAAAGTAACTGCAATTGGACTCACTGCAAAATCAGCGCAAGTGAACGTTGTCTGCGTCGCTGTGAACGTCAAGTTCGCATTCGCTGCACAGTTATCCGTTGATCCACCATCTAACTGCTTAGGCGTGATGGATACCGTTCCAAAATCATTCAAGGTTACCGTAATATTTTGGCAAACCGCGACTGGCTTAGTTGTATCACGTACCACCAATTGCTGGGTGTGTACCAAGGCATTGCCAGCGCAATCTGTCACGGTCCAAGTGCGCGTCAAGTTATAGTTGTAGTGACCACTTACCGCAGGATTCGCATTCTGGGTGCTCACCTGGTTGTAGTTGATTGTCATATTCTGTGGAGCCGTACAGTTGTCGTTCACATCATTCAGGGTCAGCGGAGTGCAAGAACCCAATGGACGGAACACACAGTTCGTAGGTACGTCGTCGCAATTCACTACCGTATCATTTGGCATGATTACATCCGCGTCAAATTCAGGCTTCTGCGTATCTACTACCATCACTTGGAAAGAACAAGTAGAGCTGTTGCCACTTGCATCCGTCGCACGATATACAATCGTAGTAGGCGTCGGAGGACAAGTAATCGGCAACGCCGTACCCGGTGTAGGACCGGATATCTGTACATTGCTCACCAACTGACAATCATCAGCCGCAGCAGGCACTGCCCAGTTGATCTTACCAGTACACTGATCCGCATCGTTTCCAATCATCGTCATCACTGTCGGACAGTTAATGTACGTAGGATTAGTAACATCTTGAATTGTTACGGGTACTACACAAGCGGTAGCGTTACCATTAACATCCGTTACTGATACCGTAATATTTATGCTGCTTCCACTCACCAGACCAAATTCCAATCCGGGAGCAGGATTTTGGGTAACTGAGGCAATTCCACACGCGTCTGTTGCTACCACTGAACCTGTAACATCTGGCACAACTGTAGCACAACCGTCAACTATTACTGGTGCAGGACAAGTCGTAATTACAGGTGCTGTAACATCGCGTACGGTTACCGTCGCAACACAGCTGTTCACATTATTAGCTTCATCCGTTACCATCAACGTAATTAAGTTATCTCCCACATTCGCACATCCGTAAGTGGTAAATGCGGGTGCCAATACCAGAGCACCTGGAAGTGTGCAGTTATCGCTTGAACCACCATTTACTTGGGTAGCAGCAACCGTCACAGTGCCAGCACTGGACAGATCAACCGTGATATCTTGACAAACCGCAGCAGGTGCTACTTCATCGGTCACATTGACCGAGAAGCTACAGGTAGCCGAATTAGTACCATTGTCTGCCATACCTGATTTTGGTATAAAAACAGGACCGTCCGTAGCCGTGTATGTCACTGTAGTAATGCCTAATGGGAAACAACTTCCAGAGGATAATCCTTCCGTCTGTGTAACCGTTACCAAATCACAATTATCTGTGGCAATAGGAGTTGCCCAAGATACTGTTGCACAGCACTGATCTGAATCCGTACTCACTGTCATATTACTAGGACAATTAGACAATACAGGTGCCTCATCATCCGTAACATCCACGTTAAAGGTACAAGTAGCTGTGTTGCCATCCAGTGCCGTTACCGTGTACTGTACCTGTGTAAACCCAACGCCAAAACTGTAGGTATGAGAAAAGCCAGGGGTCACATTACCACCAGCTGGCAAAATTGCCGCCCCTGTAAACGTAATATCCATGAATGAAAAACAAGAGATATCTGAACCAGGATGAACCAATAAATACTGCGCAATGCAATCACCGCTGCCATCAGAACTACTCGTCAAAACAACATTTGATGGACAGTTTGTAAATACAGGAGTACCACAGTAAGGGTCCGTACCTGCCTCTACCTCTTCGCCGTTTGCAAAACCGTCACCATCACAATCTGCTGCAGCCCAAATACTATTACTTGCAACATACCCAGTGTAACCAGGACCCTGTCCTGGATCGCAAGGATCGAGTGGATCTGTATTACCACTCGTCTCCTCTGCGTCATTCAGCCCATCGCCATCGGTGTCTGCATTGTATGGATCCGTGCCAATTTCTACCTCCGTAGCATTGGTTAGCCCATCACCATCACAATCCGCTTCGCCCCATGCAGTATTGGCAGGATCGTACCCGATATAGCCCGTTACTTGTGCAGGGTCACATGGATCAAGTGGATCAGAACCACCTTCTACTTCCTCCGAATCGCTTAAGCCATCGCCATCGGTATCTGAATTGTTTGGATCTGTACCCGTTTCAACTTCACTACCGTTTGGCAAACCATCTTCATCGCAATCCCCACTCAACCAAGCTGAAACTGGCTCAACAGATTGACTAGCTACTACCAAGGAGCAACCATCACCCGGATCCGTTCCATCTGTTACTTCCGTACCATCTTTCACACCATCTCCGTCTGTGTCTTGGTTGTAAGGATCCGTACCAATATTGTTCTCATTTACATTCGTCAATCCATCTCCATCGCAGTCCGCAGGACCCCATACTGGATGGTTTGGATGGTAGCCCGTGTATCCTGCCAGCTGAACAGGCACACAGGGATTGGATGGTTCAGGATCCAACTCATCTTCCACACCATCTCCATCCGAATCCGCGTAATCTGAACAAGTGAAGGATGCATTCGAGATCAATACAGTCGTTAAACCACCAAAATCAAACATCACCATATATGCCTTATTCACACCAGCTGTCAAATAGGCCCGGCCGGCAAAGGAGCCAATGGATGTAAAGGTGTTCCAGCGAGATCCGATTTGAGTACCGCCTAGTATGGTAGGCTTCACAGGATCCGTCGTGCTATCAATTACTCCATTAATCCAAAACTCAATCGCATTATCACCAGCACCAGAAAACGTAAAATCATAAAAACCCGCGTTTTCTACTGTGAAGGTCTGCTCTAAAATCCAGTTGTACTCATTAACATTGGAAAATAAGGACCCTGCATCTGACCTCGGCGCAACCCAATAATAAGTACCCGTACTATCCGTGTAACCAGTCGCTGCCGCAAAAATAAAAGGCAACCCTGAGCTAATCACATATGGATCATAAGGAACAGGCTGCCCAGGATCATAACCCGCTGGTAACTTAACCAACGACCAGTTGTTATCCCTACCAATACCTCCAGTCAGGTATCCAGTACCAAATATTGGAGAAACATTGCAAATATCTGTCCGGAAATTCAAATAGACATTGTTAGTAGTAGGGTCAACATACAGGACAAAGCCATAACGTGGACCACGAGCATCCAACAAGGATACACCCATACCATCTAATAAAGCCTCTGATGAAATCGTTACATTCTCAATCCCACTTAAGGTATCAACACCCGAGTACAATAACCATCCATTAGTACCCAGTTTATTGGAATCCCAAAAGGAAGAAGACCAGTCAACCATGCTGCCGGCTCCGTTAAACTGTAAGTCAAACGTCGTAGCTCCAGCAAAATTTAGATCTGCCCCGGTCGTTAAGTTAATCCCATCGAAATTCGTACCACGCCCAGTCGTAGAATTGCTGATAAACTCCAATTCTACAACAGCACCATTATTATACGTTAAATCAGAGGTAAATGTTTGAATACCAGGTGAGGTTCCGGGTGCGTGGGTACCGCTGATTAACGTGTTGACAGCCTTAATAGTACCAGTACCCGATAGTTTTCCTGCCGCATTTACAGTCAAATTGCCGGATAAACCTTCCTGCATCATGGATCCATTCCAAAAGAAAGAACGGAGTGTGCCATTAACCTGGTACTCACCTGCTTGAATAGAAGTAGTGCCTCGATAATTGGAGAAAGCGGCACTAGCCAAAACCAGTTTGCCAGAACCTGTTTTTCGCATACTTCCAATTGAATTGCCCTCATGAAAATCGGCAAGCTCAGTTGCAATATTCAAAATTGTATTCTCTTGAACTTCAATTTCTGTCGTCCCATTTCCTGCCCTCGCACTAGAAGTCGTAGTAAGGTCGGTGAAAGCAGAAGCCATCGCGAAACTCGCTGAAATCGTCTCTGTTCCACCACCCAAAGCAATTAGCTTAGCATTAATGTTGCCATTTAATACAAACCGTCCAGGACCATTAATGGTGGAATTGTTCTTCATCGTCAAAAACGACAAGTACTCTCCTTGATTTAAGGTAAATGTAGCATTGTCCAACTCAAGAGTTGTAGCATCGCCAATTTGGTTTGCTAATGTAACAATCAGGTTAGTACCAGGCTTCATCTCTATTCGCTGGTTAGGCAAACTCCGACTTGTATTCCCTGGACCTGCTGCCCTGTTTAAGTTTAAAGTGCCGCCAAAGACAGTGGTTACTCCCTGACGGACCGGATTGATGAAGCCACCTGGGGTATACACCATGTTGGCTGTACCCGCACCTAGTTTGACCATGTTAACAGGGTTGCCCAGTGCTGGGTAGTTAGTTGTGTAATCAAACGTACCCGAAGGGACGTTGATGGTGTCAGTGACCTGTGCAAATCCTCTACTCAGGAAGAGGCACATGACAACCATAAACAAGGCGCTTTTTCTGCCTTGTCTCGAATAATCATACAGACTATCCGATTGCAGATGTTTTGAACTTTGCATGAATGTAAACAGTTATTAAATGAGAAAAGGGACAATCCAGTCCGTAGGACAGAATTATCTTTTACACCACAAAAGTCCAACCAAGCACGCTGCTTATTGTACAGAAAGGAAGACAGCCCAATAGGGCTTACGAGGGAATTGTACAGCTGCTCGTACTAGAGGTACCAGGAGGGTGAATTGCCAAACCGTTTCTTAAAAGCCCGTGAAAAATTCCCCTCATCTTTCAGGCCTACCATCTGTACGACCTTCTTCAAAGTCAAATCATTGTGCGTCTCCATAAGCATTCTGGCACGCACAAGCCTGGCCTCTAAAATATACTCATTTGGCGTTAATCCAGTAAGGCGCCGGACCTCCTTGTAAAACTTGGTGCGCCCCATAAACATCACGGATGCCAACTGATCAACTGAAAAAAGATCATTGCTAATCCGATCAAGTGTCTCTTTTTGAAGGGTTTCCAACCACGCCTGTTCATCTGTAAGATTTAGCTCAATACGATCGGATAATCCCTGTTGCAGGGATGCATCCGCCCTGCTTTTTGTCCGTTTAAGTAATTGGTTAACAATGGCAAACAGTGCTTCCTCCTCAAATGGTTTTACCAAATAATCATCAATACCCAGTCGAACTGCCTTCTCCATATCACTCTCCATGGACCGAGCTGTCAGAAAAACAATCGGAATCGATGAAAACTTAGGCTCCAATTTTATTTTTTCTGCCAACTGAAAGCCATCCATCTCTGGCATCATCCAATCCGAAATCATTAAATCAGGTAGGTGGCCTTCATGAAGTAGGTGCAATGCTTCAATACCATTGCTTGTAACTAAAATGGTGTAATACTCGTTTAGTAAAAAATCAATGTAGTGCTGAAAATCTGGATTATCCTCCACAAGGAGTATAACCCTTTCTGATTTTTTAAAATTATTGAATGTCTTACCTTTTGTTTCTTTCGAAACTGCAGGAACCCTCCCCCCAGACACGGTTTCTTTTGGGAATTTAACCGGAAAAACAGCTGTGAATAATGCACCCTTACCAATCGAACTCTCCACCTTAATTCTACCACCCATTAATTCTATCAACTCTTTTGCTACTGACAACCCGATTCCCGTTCCACCTTCTAAGGGAACATCCGTTCGACTTGTTTGAAAATAACGATCAAAAATCTTGTTCAAATCTTCCAGCGGGATACCACGTCCAGAATCTTTCACGGATATTGTTAGCTCACTGTTTACCTCAGAAACAATTACCTCTACTTTACCACCGTTAGGAGTAAACTTAATCGCATTAGAAAGAAGGTTATTCAGAATGATTCGAACTGCCCTTGGGTCAGTTAGAATATGAGAGTGCTCAACCCTCTTACAGTCGATATTAAAACTAATCTGCTTTTGATCACCAAGTACCGAATACTCTTCAGCGATAGAAGAAATTAAAATTGGAACGGAAACTATCTCCTCCCTCCGACGCCATTGTTGAACATCAAGGCTGGACATGACTAGTACTCCATCAACTAAATCAAGTAACCTTCTGGAATTTTGATGCGAAATATCTAGTAAACTCTTGTACCGTCGGCTTAAATTGGATTGCTTCCGAACTACATCAACCGGCCCCATTACCAAGGACAACGGCGTCCTGAACTCATGCGTTATATTTGCAAAAAAACGACGTTGTGCTTCATTTTGAGTTGCTAATAATTGAGCCTGACGCTCAATTAACTCTTTGTCTCCCCGAATCCGGTTCGTACTCTCTGCTACTTTATGCTCCAACTCCCTCTGATATCTTACCAAAACACGCTCTCGAAACCTTAATAACAACCAGACCAATAACCCAATTATTGTCAAAATAATAAACCAAAACCAGCTTTCTTGATAATAATAGGGAAGGACTTCAATGATGAGCTCACAAGGGTCACCAGACACCTCCCCAGATCCCGAATTTCCCCTTATAAGCAACGTATATCTACCCGGAGCTAAACCTAATAATTGTACAACTGGGGATTTAGTGAATACCCATTCAGAACTCAAGCCCTCCACCTTATAGCTATAGGAGACAGCCTTCTCCTTGAAGTAATTAGGCAATGAAAATTCAATATTCAATAGATTGTTACCAGGCTGCAAGGTTATTTTGTTATTCTGGTAAAAGTCATCTACCAACTCTTGATCGGTAGATTGTTTGGCACTCATAGATTTTATGGACATAACAACCACTCCTACACCTCCCCTTTCTCCTACATCAAACTTAAAATGATCTGGATTAAAAAGGGTTACGCCATTTATTCCACCAAAGAGCAAGGTGCCATCTCTCAGCTGTAAATGAGAAATACGGTTGAACTCATTATTGGATATTCCATCCTCTTGCAAATAAATACGAATACTACCCGTTTCAGGATGATACTGAACAATACCATAGTCACTGTTCAACCATAAAAAACCATTTTTATCTCCATATACCGCGTATAAATTATCGTTTGGAAGTCCTTGCTCTCGAGTTATCTTTTGAGCGGCACCTGACTTGCGATTCCATTTAATAAGCCCTTGAGACGTAGCAAACCAATAGTTGCCCGTTGAATCTTTATGGTAATGCCTAAAGTTATCTCCCGGAAGCCAATTATTCCCAGTGCTACTTGCACATTGCTTTTCAATAATTCCTTTTCCAATACCATAACGAAAAAGACCTTTATCCGTTAAAAACCACCACTCTCCTGCATCTTCCTGCTTCATAAAGTAAACACTCGCCCTTCGAAATTCTTCAAATCCGTTATATTGTGAAAACTCTGATGCTACCTGCCGTTTCGTATCATAAACCACTAAGCCCTCCGATGTCCCTAAGAATAGCTGATCCTTGTCTATAAAAGCAGAAGACCAAGTCACCCCCCAATCTCCAGCCAGTGCAAAGGGATAGTGTAAGAAAGAGTTCGTACCCGGCATGAAATTATTAATTATCCCAAACCAAAGTGACCCATTTCCCGGATCTTCTATCAACGGCGAAATGCCCACTTCCTTACCGTGTACCTGTTGTGCTAAGCCTGTTTTACGATTGTATTGATGAAGCAAATTACCTACTAATAGAAAAACAGCACCCTGACTCGTCTCAAGCATTCCTCTAGCCTCCCTCAATTGAAGCCGAGAAAGCTTTGCGTCATCCTTCCATAAAATCTTCTGGAAACGTGTATCCACCAGCCTCGATATATACACTCCGTCGTTCGAACTCAAAAACAAATGCCCATTACGACCCATTACCATGCTGAAAGGAATAACTTTCAAGTCAACGGATGCAATTGGAGTTAACTTTTCTCCAGCATCGAAATTGGTGCAATCAACCGCAACCAACTGGTCTTTATGCCAAATCCAAAGGGTGCCCCGTTTATAATCATACTCCGTGTAGAGCCGTTCTGAAAAAGTACTTATCCCAAGATCCTTAAGCAATGGCACCCAATGCTCAGTTCCATCATGAGAGATAAAACCTATCCTTGCTAAACACTGTATCCACACCCTATCTGGCTCAAGACAGGACATGTAAACTACCCCATCTTGCTTAATCTCAACCCCTCTGTTACCATTTCCATCTAACGTTGTAATCCGAATATCATCTGGTTCGAGGTAAGGATTCTCCGTGGATAACCAAATCCTTTTCTGAAACTGCCTTCCTGAGCAAAAGGTCCGAAAAGGCCCTAAACCATCTGCAAAAAGTATCCAAGTTCCATCCCGTTCCTCTTTCCAGACTTCAGACTTTGAATTAATTAACAAAAGGAACCCTTCTTCATCACAAGCAATATCTACAGGCATTCCTGTCTTAATGGTATCAACCCTGCTCACCATTTCTACTTCCATTCTTGTCCTAATATCGAATACCCGAAAAAACAACCGCCTATCATCAAAGTACCTTAACCAGATTAGGCCTTTGTGATCTTCCATTCGAAACTGAATAACTCGGTGAGAAATAAGCGAGGGCCAGCTTGCCACCCCATAAACCCTATGACCATCTAACACATTTAACCCATCCTGCGCAGCTAACCATAGTACACCTCTACTATCCTGAAAACTGTGGTTTACCTGAGTATGAGAGATGCCGTCCGATATACCAAAATGCGACCACTCCAAGCGCTTACTTGAATGCGTATTTTGGGCTAAAATATCTACAACAACTGCGACTAGAAAAACAACAAAACTCGACTTCCGCATCATCTTGAAACGTGGTTAACTCAAACTCGATTGATTATAATATTAAATTAAAACTAAACACTGTAAAAGTAAGACCTTTTAACCTTGCTTATCGTACGCTTTGATTACGCCTTCGGATTAGAGGGTGGTTTTTGTACAGCGTAGATTTATAACTGAACAGTTGGCTCTTCCTACCCAAATAAGATTCTTTTTATATTGTCAGAAGAAAGAAAACACCAAACAACTCCTTAAAATGAACTCTTTTCAGAATTCAGCGTGCTGGATAATAAATTATTTTGAAAGTTGAACAGTACCAACCAAGATAATATAAATGGGAAAAGAAGCCAATACCATTAACAAAGCTTGAGATACCCAAGACCCCAAAAATCAAACCCACTAAACTCACACCCTCTATATAACTTTAATGCTTTCCAACTGTTTTGATAAAACTGCTCCGATCGCACTTCCCAAAGATAACACCTTTCGCATATAGGCCCTTGCCACGCAGACCCTTCGTGGCCATACATTTCCTCATACCTGCAAGATGCTTCTTGCTGTTTCTCTCTGTCTTTCATCCATTTTTTCCGTTTTTATGAGGTATTCCCTGTTTATCCTGCTCTTTTTCCTTTTCTACAAGAGCCCTGCACAAACGCTCTACTTCTATACCGATGGACCACCCTATCCTCCTGGATTTTGGAGAATTGAACTGGATAATTGTGAAATATGCCCCGCCTTCTCCCCCGATATTGCGTATGCCGGTGGACAAACAAATGATCAATTAAGAGGAGCTGTTTTACTGCCTGATGGAGACCTTGTGACCCTCAGGGGGGTAGGCTCCGTCAATGATCCAGCGGGTGGTTTCCTTCGCTACAATCCCCCATCTCCTACCAGAATACTAACCCAATATGGCCCCGTCACCTATCAGGGTGTTTGCAGCTCCCCAAGCGGAACTATCTACTTAAGCACAGAAACCACCTTATATACCTTTGATCCAACGAATAACACGGTCACAACCGTCGGAAATTACCCAGCCGCCCTCTCCGTAATCTATATTTTTTTCCAAAACGGCACCATGTATGGTTTGGGCAATTACACGGGCTCAAGCGCCGCAATTTTTCAAATTAACCCCTCCAATCCATCCCTGTCCACTCAGGTAGGGCTCACGAACCCCGGATTCTACCACCCAACTACCGCCTCCAATGGTCTTACCTACGGCTATGTTGGTTTGACCGGCACCCCCCCTTTTGGGTTCTACCAACTTTCTGCACCCAGTGGGACCCTAACTCCAATCTGTGTTCCCCCTGTTCCACCTCCTTATTTTTTTGGTATCGGATCTGTGAGGGCCCTCACGGTCAGCCCACCCACCCAAAGCAGTGTTGAGTTACCTTGCCTTTGCCTGGCGCTAACCGCAGAACCCCTCAACCAAAGCCTGAATGTTTGCGAACCCAATGAAGCGTTGGTGCCATTCGGGAACAACGCCCAGCCCGATTTTAACGATATCGTCCGCTACATTCTTTACACCAATCCGAACAACCCCATGGGAAGTATCCTCCAACAAAATACCAGCCCCAATTTTAGCTTTTCTCCTCCGATCCAAACCAATACTCCTTATTATGTAGCGCAAGTCATCGGGAACTCCCTAAATGGAAATGTGGATCCTGCAGACCCTTGTATTGCCCTGTCTGATCCAACTCTTCTCACCTGGAGACCAAAACCAACTTTATCAGCGTTGACCACCACCGCCGGTGAACTCTGTCCAGGGGCCTGTGCCACCCTTTCTATAGAATTAACAGGTACACCCCCTTTTGCCTATTCTTGGCAAGTCCAACAAGGTACCAATGTGATAACTCCACTTCAAGTGGTATTCAATGTACCCGGTAATCAAAGTAATTTTCAAGCATGTGTGCCCTCCAATGCAGCACCTGGAACTACCAACGTTGTAATATGCGGTATACTAGATAACTTTTGTGGAAACCCATAACCAAGGGTCCTATGTTCAAACAAAGCCGCCATAAAACACAGTACACCAAACAATCCTGCGACAGGAAAGTAGAATCAATCTTTTTCCAAGAAAACACTACATCCAACTTGAACTTGATTTTCCAGACCCAACAATTCAAGTTTAACCAAAATTTAAGGGAATACCAATCAAGAAACCGCAGAAACGTTTAAATATACCCTATCTTGCCCCTACATTAAATTATGTTATTTATGAATACCTTACGAAAAATACTAGCCCTTTTACTACTGTCATCTCAACTACCAGCACAGGATGTACTGGAAGACTGGATGCAATCGTACGGAACCGGTGGTGCTTTTGAAGTGGGAATGACTTATCATACATTGGTGACAGATGCCAACTTGCGGGAGCAAGCCACTACCCAGGCCAGGGTCATCAGTAAACTGCCTATCGGCACAACGGTCACTGTTGAAGCAATTAGTACAGACTCCCTAACCTTACGCGGTGTAAAAATGCCCTGGTTGAAAGTACAGACCTACACCAAGAGTACTGGTACCGTTCAAGGTTATCTATGGGGAGGATTTCTGGCATTAGCAAGCATTCAAACCCCTAATGACCCCTACCTAATCACAGATGGAGTGCTGTTTATGACCGGAATCGCCGCATATGACCCCAAACAACAACAAATTACCCTCCAAGTTCGACTAGCCAAAGAGGGAGTTGAATTGGCAAAAACAGAATTTACTACCCATGGGGACCTATTCTACTATCCAAATTTTAGCCTGCGATTCGAACCCCTCAAAAATGTAAAAGCCATTTTAAACGTAGATTATTCCTTTCCAGCCTGCGGTTACCCTTCCGGCAATAACCTGCTGTTTTGGCTCGAGGATAATAGCCTGATGAAAGTGCTTGAAACCACCTCTATCAGCGATGGAGGCGTCTTTTACGACTCCGAAGAATGCCTTTTCCCTACCGACAAGGGGGGCATCGCAGAACACTTGATAGTCGTAAAAGATATGGCAGAAATGGAAGAATCTGAACAGGGCGGATTGAATCTAACCAAACAGGAGTATAAAATTACCCTTTACAAATGGACCGGACAAAAGTTACTTAAATCGAAAGAATTGAAATAAAAATATCCAATATCCAATACCGATGCAGCAGAACAACGCTTCCTTTGTTCTGCTGTGTTATCTCCGTACTTTTGTGTATCCATAACAAAGCAGCCTTTCTCCCTATCGGGAACCATAATTTTCAAGTATTTTTGCCTCGCTTGTTTACTCAACGTAAGCATCCTCGCACTATTCAGAAATCCGCCTAGCATCGGCATATCCTAATTTAATACCTTGAAATCACAGCATCACTTATCGGTTCTATTACTCCTTATCTTACTAGGAGCCTGCCAAAAAGAACGCTTCACTACCTCCCCTGAAGAGGTCCTTTCCTTTTCAACCGATACCCTGCGCTTTGACACCGTCTTCACCGAACTTGGATCTGCTACCAGGATTTTAAAAGTGTACAATCCCCACAGCCAAAGCATCCGAATCTCTAAAATCAACCTGGAAAAAGGAAGTCAATCCAAATTCCGCTTAAATGTGGATGGAATTCCCGGAAACTCCCATGAAAATGTAGTCATCGCTCCCAACGATAGCTTATATATTTTCGCGGAAGTGACGATCAACCCAGATGAACCCCTCTCTTCTAGCCCCTTTGTCCTCAACGAATCCATTGAATTTGAAACCAATGGGGTCGCTCAATCCGTCATTTTAGAAGCCTGGGGACAAAATGCCAACTACATCCCCTCTCGGTTTTATGCCGATAGTATCACCCTATTCGGATGCAATGGCGGGGAGGTAGTCTGGAACGACCCCAAACCTTATGTCATCTATGGAGTGGTCGCATTCGACGACTGCACCCTCCGTATCCCTGCTGGAACCCGAATCTATGTGCATGGTGGCCTCACCCGCTTTGTCAATACAACTGGCGAAATCGGATTTTATAACGATGGCATCCTCGCATTCACTGGGAATGGCCGCCTAATCGTAGAAGGCACCAAAGAAAACCCTGTGGTTTTTGAAGGGGATCGAATTGAACCAGAATTTAAGGAAGAACCCGGACAGTGGACAGGGATCTGGCTTCAAGCCGGAACACGCAACCACCAAATAGAGCATTGCATTATTCGAAATAGCATTGTCGGGATTAGGGTAGACTCGGCTGCCAACCTTTCAATCAAAAATAGCCGGATCTACAACACCGCTAGCAGTGGGCTAGTGGGAGTACACGCTGAAATTAATGCAGAAAATTGCCTCTTCTACGATAATACCGGATTCTCTATCCAACTAGAATACGGCGGCGATTATTCCTTCAATTATTGCACAGCCGCCAGCTATGGAGTCGATGGAGAAGCCGTAAAACTCGGCAACACGATTTGCCTAGATGCAGCCTGCGAAAACTACTCCCTCTACCGACTGAATGCCCTCTTTAAAAATTGTATCCTCTTTGGAAGCCGAGCGGACCAATTCTCATTAGTAGACCGGGAAGATAACCCCGCCAACTTTAATTACCGGTTTGAAAACTGCATCGTTCGGGTAAAAGATTTGATTAAGCCCAACGCCTGGCCTGACTTTCTGGACCATTGCCAGCCTTGCCTCAATCTTGACTTCCGAGACACCATCTTTGTTAACCCAAATGAAGATAACTACTACCTGGACACGCTCCATTCTAAGGCGAATGGTTACGGAGTTCCGCTTCCAGGAATCCTAAAAGACTTGGATGAACAAGATCGGGATCCCATTCGACCCGATATTGGATGTTACGAACTGCGGATTTAATCTTCTACCCGTTTGCCCCACTGTACCCGTGGGTGAAATAATTGAATGGTCTCTTTTAGATACTCTGCATTCATGTGGGTGTAAATTTCTGTAGTCGTAATGCTTTCGTGCCCTAGCATATCTTGAACAGCTTTCAAATCTGCCCCACCCTCCACTAAATGGGTAGCAAACGAGTGGCGAAAGCTATGTGGGCTGATTGACTTCTGAATTCCGGCAGCAGCGGCACACTCTTTCACCACATAAAAGACCATCACCCTAGTCATTTTAGAACCCCTTCTATTTAAAAAAACATACTGCTCCTGCCCCCGTTTAATTTCCAATTGGGTTCGAACATGCTGAAGATACAATTGAAGCTGCCTCAGGGCATCCCCTCCAATAGGGACCAATCGCTCCTTATTGTTTTTTCCAATCACCTGTAAAAAACCCTGCTCTGCATGTATTTGTCGGATTTTTAGTTCTGTAAGCTCACTAACCCTCAACCCACAGGCATACAGTGTTTCCAAAATTGCACGGTTACGAACCCCCAGTGGATCCGATAAATCAATACCATCCAACATCAGCCGGATCTCTTCATACGATAACACCTCCGGAATTTTTCTTCGCAAAGAAGGACTATCTAACAGGGTAGTGGGGTTCCGATCAATTAAATCCTCAACCATCAAAAACTTATAGAAGGCTTTCAAGCCAGAGAGGAGCCGAGCCTGAGAGCTGGCTTCCAAGCCAAAATCACCTATCCAAAGGATAAACGCTTGCAAATGAGAGGCCTCGATTTCCAACGGGCCTACAACCAACCCCTTTAGCTCCAAGTACTGAGCAAATTTACCCACATCCGATAAATACGCCTCCACGGTGTGCGTGCTCATAGCGCGCTCCAACAATAAATAGGCACGGAAGCTGAGGAGGGCGTTGGACCAAGTCATGCGTTTTTTGAATTAAAAGCCAAAGGTAAGAGGGACAAATCAATTGTGCACCCCTAATTATCCGCCACTATAAAGACAAATTCCAGCCGTCTCACACATACCCAAACACCATCGTTTATTACCATAATTTCCTTTTCTTCTCCCTATTCTCTAATTAATTCCCGACCTTTACAGCATTCTATTGCTTTCTTGCATCTATCGAGCAACGCTTTCCGAAACGGTCAAGCTTGTCCAATTAGTACAACCTTATTCACTTATGAATGTAATTAAAAAAATACTAGACCGATTGTTCTCTACATCCGCGGCCGGTCTGTATATGCTGTTATTTGCGGCGGCTATAGGGATTGCCACCTTTATCGAAAATGATTTTGGAACCTCCTCTGCTCAAAAGGTTATCTTCAAAGCTCGCTGGTTTGAACTGCTTCTGATCCTATTTGGGATTTCACTGTTAGTTAATATTGCCCGATTTAGAATGGTTCAGCAAAAAAAATGGGCAGTACTAACCTTTCACGCCTCCATTATAATTATCCTATTAGGCGCTGGAGTAACTCGATATTTTGGAAGCGAGGGTATGATGGGAATCCGGGAGGGCGGTGCCTCTAACCACTTTCTTTCTTCCGATATGTACCTACAGTTTCAAGTGCTTAATGGAGAAAAAAAGTATAGCTTCGAGGAAGCTGTTCTATTTGCCTCGCTTGGCGATAATACTTTTAATGAATCTTATCTAATTGGAAACCAAGAAATTAGAGTCAATCTAGATCAATTTATTCCAAATCCAAAAGAAGTAATGGAAGAATCCGAAAATGGCATTCCAACACTCAAAGTGGTCATAGGAGCAGCGAATGGGAGAGAAGAGTTTCTAGTTCGATATGGAGATAAAGTCGATATTTATGGAACTCTTTTTAACTTCGGAAATCAAGAAGACCCAGCAGCATTTAATATAAAATATGAGGATGAAGGGATTTCTTTCCTCACTTCCAAACCGTTTGTTCAAATGGTAATGGCGACCCAGAAACGGGATACCCTGGCTCCGGGCATTTATCACCCTCTGCTGCTCAGAAGCCTGTACTCAGATGGGGAACACAGCTTCGTGTTTGGTGATTTCTCTACCAGCGCTACCGCCAATTTGGTTTCTTCTGATCAAAAAATGACCAGTACGAGCCTAGGAGGACTAAAATTAAAAGTAGCCGTTGGAGGACAAGAAAAAAGTGTTTTCATAGCCGGCAAACAAGGTGTAGAAGGCCGACCTGCTGTGCTAGACTGGGGACAAACAAAGATCGCCGTGGCATATGGTGCGAGAAAAGTAGAACTTCCGTTTTCCATTAAACTCCGAGATTTCATTTTAGAACGCTATCCTGGCACTGATAATGCCTCTTCCTATGCGAGTGAGGTAACGTTGATCGATGAACGAAAAAACCTTCGTGAAAACCAGCGAATCTACATGAACAATATCCTTAACTACGGTGGATATCGCTTTTTCCAATCCTCCTTTGACCAAGATGAACTTGGTACGTACCTAAGTGTCAACCACGATGCCCCAGGAACGCTTATTTCCTATATTGGCTATTTTTTACTGACACTGGGCATGGTTCTAACGCTTTTTGACCGAAGCAGTAGGTTCCAACAATTGGCCCAAAACATCAGCAAAATCCGGCAAAAAACAAATGGGAATCTGTTCTTGCTCTTGTTTGTTTGTATTGGATTACCAAGCTTTGTACGTGCAGGTCCAACCTATGGCCAACCATCCATCAAGTCTTCTCACGCACAATTATTTGGCACCGTCCTGACGCAAGACCACCACGGACGCCTAAAACCAATGAATACCTTTGCTAATGAAGTACTTCGAAAATTATCAAGGAAAGAAACATTTGAGGGGCTTACAGGAGAACAAGTGCTACTCGGGATGGCCTCCAATCCAAAAGCCTGGTACAATGCACCTATTATCAAAATTGGAAACCATGAAGAAATAAGAAACATTCTTCAAATAAGCGGTAAAATGGCCTCTTATAATGACTTTTTTCTACCAGATGGATCCTATAAGCTAAAAGAGGTCATCAGAAAGGCATTCAATACCGCCCCCAGAGATAGAGGTGTTTTTGAAAAAGAACTGATTAAAATAGATGAAAAAATAAACATCTGCAGCATGATCTTTTCCGGTCGTTTTATGAAGGTATTCCCTATTCCAGGCGACTCAACCAATACATGGCAAACCCCTCCTGAGGGACATTCCCATACAACATCTGTCGGTACCGGTATAGTTGCAAATTTTTATCGACTGTACATCCCAGCACTTCAAGCCGCGACCCAAAACAACGATTGGTCTTTGCCAGATAAAATGGTGAATGAACTCAAGCAGTACCAGCAAAAAAATGGAGGAACTATCCTTCCATCTTCTAATACTGTAAAAGCAGAGCTCCTGCTGAACAAAATGGATGTGTTCAATCGATTAGGTAAACTATATGGAATAAATGGATTACTCTTTTTAGCCTTGTTATTTACAGGAGTTTTCAAACCAAAGGTATCCTTAAAAAAGCCTGCCTTGGCAGCACTTGGACTCTTAGTATTTGGCTTTGTTATGCACACCATCGGCCTCGGCCTACGTTGGTACATTTCCGGAAGAGCACCTTGGAGTAATGGATACGAGTCGATGATTTATATCGGCTGGACTACCGTATTGGCGGGCCTGCTTTTCGCGAGAAAATCACCGGGAGGACTAGCTGCAACCTCCGTATTGGCCGCAACCATCATGATGGTTGCCGGATTAAGCTGGTTGGATCCAGAAATCACCCCACTAGTACCCGTTCTAAAATCCTACTGGCTCACCATCCACGTCTCGCTGGAAGCAGGCAGCTACGGTTTTTTAGTGTTGGGCGCCATCATTGGAGTATTGAACTTGATCCTAATGATCACTGCCAACCAAAAAAATGGAGAAAATAGCTACCGGATCATTAAAGAGATGTCTTATATCAGCGAAATGACTCTAATTGGCGGGCTTTTCATGATTAGTATAGGAACCTACCTCGGGGGTGTCTGGGCAAATGAATCTTGGGGAAGGTACTGGGGCTGGGATGCAAAAGAAACCTGGGCCTTAGTCACTATCTTGGTCTATTCATTTATCTTACACATGCGATTTATTCCAGGTCTACGCGGTTTACTTGCCTTTAATGTGGCTACTTTGTTTGGATGGGCTTCCGTAGCGATGACTTATTTTGGGGTTAACTACTACCTATCTGGCCTACACTCTTACGCAGCTGGTGATCCGGTTCCAGTCCCATCGTTTGTTTACTACATAGTATTCTCACTCATTATCATTAGTTTAGTTGCCTGGTGGAAGTTTAGACAATACCACCAAAAACGCACTGCCTGATCCATAAGGAATAAGAAAAGCCTCTTAACAGAACGTTGACCCATACTTGGGCACTTTCCTGTTAAGAGGCTTATTTATTTAGAGTAAAAAGCAATTTTTACTGTACGACTACCGCATTCTCTACAATATAATCATATTTATACCCTGCTCCAAAGTCTTTCCCAGTTGCTAAAACGCCCTCCATGGTTACTACTGCCCCCAAGGGCACATTGGCGTTGGTGGTTACTGTTAAATCAAGATTCTTACCCGATCCGTCCTGCAAGTGCAACCAATTCCGCCCCATGATCATTGGATTAATTTTAACGCACTTGCCCGTCACCTTAACCGTTTTCCCATTATACTTCTGAAGATTTGCTACCAAATCAGCTATCTTAATGGCTCCGGGAGCAGTCAACACGCTTTTAGGCGCATCCAGTGCCTCGGAAGCACTTGGGAGAGTAGCATTACCCGTGGTTGTACTGCCATCACGGTAATCGGCGACCAAGTATAAGGTTTCAAAGATTCGGTTGTATTCTTTGCTCTGGAAATTGCGTTTCACCAGCCCCCCACGATAATATCCCTTACTACCTTTTTTTACCTCTCGTTTCGAAATGGCCAGCCAATACTCCTCTCCATTTTCAGTTACCCGAAGATAGGTATAACGCTCTGTTGGGAGCACCTCCTCAACGAGAACCTCATGCTCTTCGCTGTCCATCGCAGGACCATGATTATGCCCATCAGCACTGGTACCAGCCTCTTGAAAAATCGGTGTTTCATTTTGGGAGGCAGTGTTCTCTGCCTCAATTACCTTGGGTCCACTTTCGCAGGCTGTCCAAGTAACGGTGGTAGCTAATAGCAACGCATTAATTATTGATTTCATCACAAGATAGAAAATTTTAGACAAAGGTAAGCGGACTTCCCTTCCGATACAAATGGAATCAACCGCAGAAGGAGGCTTAAACAAGGGAAACAATCTCTAAAATCGCTGAATAAGTTTAAAATTTAAGCGATTAAATGTCTGACTTTGCTTGTCAAATGTACCCTCATAGTATAAATGCAATGCAAGTGTTCGGCTGAGGTTCCAAGTATAATCCATCCCAAAAATTTCTTGGTGCTGCTTGTTCTCGTAAGTGGTAAATACATAATTCACTTGCCGGTAATAAAGTTGACCGAACAACTTTCCTTGAATCAACTCTTTATCCATCCGAATCCCATAAATCTGACTTTTCAAATACCCCGTTTCCAAAAAGTTCACAGAAAGGGAAATATTAGCATGGATTCCAGGGACCCGACTAAAGTTCAGATAGGAGTTTATATTGTTTGAGATATTAATATTACTTTTCTGAAAACGCCAGCTTCCATTCCCTCCCCAAGTAATCCGCTTAGCTAATCGATAGTTTATTCCGGCTCGAACACCCTGCCTTGTTTCATTGTCAATTAACTGATCAATATAGTTTTTATATGACTCATAAAAAATGATATTTTTCCGATTATCGTAGCCCACGTTCATCTGAAGTTTTTTAGACGCCCTGTAGCGCAGATTAACCAAAAGATTTGTCAGGCTGGGTGTATTGGAGATGACATTATTGAAATTTTGGTATAAATCTACTTCAAAAGAGCTAAAAAGGCTCACGTCTTTTAACAGGTTACTGCTGTGCTGAAAATACGCAAAACGACGATCCGTATTCCCCTGGTTTCGCTGCTCAATAAAAGCGAACGTTGTCTCCGCTTGCCGGTTTGGAGCGGTAATTCCTGCATAAGCACCTACTTGAAAAAGTTGGGTATTAAAACGATAGTCAATATAATCCGGCCTTGTACCAACAATCGCCCCCGCCAAAAACTTGCCAAACCTTTTCTCTGCCTGCAATCCATCAATTGCTCCCATACTGGAAATTCGGTGGTTGATTTTTCGGCCTAATGAAAATCGGGTTGTCTTGTCCAAGTCATAGTTAACAAAGAGAGAATATACTTTTAGCGCGTCATTAAAATTCTCCTTGACCGATATCCATTCCCCAATTGTATGTCTAAAAGTGATGTAATTGTCTATGGAAAATTTAGATTTCCCAATATTATTTCCTTGAAAAACAAAAGCATACCGCATCCGGTGCTGCTGCTCAGCACCTTGTAAATTACTATAAGATGCAGCTGAAAGCCTCCCCTTAACTTTTTGCCGAACCGCTGGCTCCACCTCCTTTTCTTCAAGCGCTGGTATTACTACCAAGGGCGGGGTGGCTGAAATCAAGGTATCTGGCACACTAACAACCTTCGGCTCCTTACTCTTTTTAGGTGGCACTACCTCTTCCAACGCCTTTTTAGGGTGCCATAAAAGGCTCCCCTTTACAATCTGTAATTTTGCAATTGGAGTACATACCGCTGAGGTAGATGATTTATCTTTTACCACCACTCCAGGAATAAATTTACCCTCCACGCTGAACATTAAGGTATCTCCTCTTTCGATATGCTTCGTAGAGGTAAATTTTACGTAAATATGTTGAGAAGAAACGAAGGTAACTTCCCCTCTTTCCATTGTGTCCGCGTTCTGGCCTGATAAGTGTGCCAAAGCTAAAAGGAAACAAACAGTAGTTAATAATGTGCTCCTCATAAGTTAATAAACGGGTTAATCTTCACCAGTAGGGTGACAAGAATAACAAGCAGCACTGTTGTAACTATATCCAGAAACGCCCTGATGCTTATCAGCCATGTCCGCAGGATCATCGTGTTCGTGGCAATCAATGCAACTGAATATGCTGTAATTATTCGGATTGGTATGGCATTCATTACACTGATTCCACTCTCCCTCATGTTTCCCACTATATATTGGAAAATATAACTGATCGTGATCAAAAGTGGAAGGGGTCCAAGCCGTCTCGGTATGACAGTTAGCGCACGCAGTGGGAAACTGCGCTGATAAATGGTTAGGATTATTGGCCGAATTGTACTCCGCAGCATGACATCCAAAACAAGTGTTCGGGGTGTTGTTGTAATTGCCATTATGACAAGCAACACAATCGTTTGCTATCACCGCATGAGCACCATTCAATTGATAATAATTGTTGTGGATCGGGAACAACGCAGGGGCCCAGCCAGGTTCAGTGGTATGGCAACTCTCACAATCCGTCGGAAGCCCTAAAGAAACGTGGTTCGGATTCGTACTGCCACTATAATCCGAACTGTGACAGCCGTTGCAGGTATTCGGGGTGTTGTTGTAATTACCATTCACGTGGCACAACGCACAATCGTTCGCGATCGAGGCATGCGCGCCGGTTAATGGATAGTACACATTATGGTCAAATGTGGATGGAACCCAAGCCGTCTCACTGTGGCATTGAATACAATCCGTTGGGAACTGCGCTGCAGAATGGTTTGGACTCGAGGTTGCAGTATACTCCGGTAAATGGCACCCTACACAAGTATTCGGGGTATTGTTGTAGTTGCCGTTGTGGCAAGCAGCACAATCCGTAGAAATAAGGGCATGTGCTCCGTTCAATTGGTAATAATTATTATGAATTGGGAACAAGGCTGGCTCCCAATCAGGCGCAGTCGTATGACAACTCTCACAATCCGTCGGAATTCCTAACGAAACGTGGTTCGGATTCGTACTGCCGCTATAGTCCGAACTGTGACAGCCGTTGCAGGTATTCGGAGTATTGTTGTAATTGCCGTTTACGTGGCAAAGTGCGCAATCATTCGCAATACCAGCATGCGCACCGGTCAATGGGTAAATCACATTGTGGTCAAAGGTGGAAGGAGTCCAGGCAGTCTCCGTATGACACAACGCACAGTCGGTCGGAAACTGCGCTACTGCGTGGTTCGGATTTGTCGTAGCCGTGTATTCTGCATTGTGGCAACCGTTACAGGTATTCGGGGTGTTGGTATAGTTACCGTTGTGGCACACCGCACAATCATTCGCAATCGCTGCGTGCGCTCCATTGAGCTGGTAATAATTGTTGTGGATCGGGAACAACGCAGGTTCCCAGCCAGGCGCAGTCGTATGACAACTCTCACAATCCGTCGGAATTCCTAACGAAACGTGGTTCGGATTCGTACTACCGCTATAGTCCGAACTGTGACAGCCGTTGCAGGTATTCGGAGTATTGTTGTAATTGCCGTTTACGTGGCAAAGTGCGCAATCATTCGCAATACCAGCATGCGCACCGGTCAATGGGTAAATCACATTGTGGTCAAAGGT
>Ga0315900_10003623_pt1 | contig 22428 bp, 21 predicted proteins | sample LakEriMetagenome_FD_203521 | JGI IMG/M metagenome (GOLD analysis project Ga0315900, IMG submission 203521) | Freshwater fungal communities from buoy surface, Lake Erie, Ohio, United States - Buoy 12 MA114 | ecosystem: Environmental > Aquatic > Freshwater > Lake > Lake biofilm | place: USA: Lake... | reverse complement strand
CCAGCTCGTCCCCGGCTCCACGGCGCAGACGTACACGCGGTCGCTGGCGACGGCGGCCCCGATTCAGTTCGCGGACCCGCTCGGCGGGACGCTGGCGGACAAGCTGGTCGTCGCGGCGACGACGGGGCAGCACTATATCGGAAGAAGCGGCAGTCCGGTAGTTACGACCGCTGGCGTTTCTTATACGTTGTCAACATACGCCAAAAAGGACGAGCGCGACTGGATTGCGCTGTATTTTTTCAGCGGCGCAACGTCCTCGACGACGTACTTCAATCTGACAAGTGGTACCGTCGGGACAACCTCTGGCACCATCTCAACATCGATTACCGATGTTGGAGGTGGCTGGTATCGTTGTTCTATTACGGCGAGTGCTGGTGCGGCTTCTGCGACCGTGGAGTTGCACCCGGTTACGGCAAACGGCTCGCTCTCGAACACCGGCGACGGCGTCTCGGGCATCTACGTCTACGGGGCGCAGGTGGAGCAGGCGTCCACGGCGTCGGCGTACCAGCGCATCACGGATTTCAGCAGCGACTTCCTCGCGGCCTTCCCGACCCACGCGCTGTATCAGGAGTCAACTGGCGTCACCCCGGTGACCGCGCTCGGACAGAGCGTGGGCTACGTGTTCGACAAGCGCCTCGGTCCGATGAGCGACAACCTGTTTGGCTACTCGTCGTGGCAGACCATTGGTGGCTGGGAGGCAACGACGAACGCCACGCTGTCTGTGAGCAATGGGCAACTGGTTGTCCACGCGACTGGCATCAACGCCTCGTCTGGTTATCGCCTTACGACGGTTGTTGGCAAGCAATACCAGTTCCGGGTCCGGCTCGCGCAGGACGCGATGACTGGCAACAGCTTTATGGGTGCTGGCTCGGGTGGTGGCTCTGGGTGGGCGGCAAATCTTGCCAACCTAAATTTGGGAAGCACCCCCGGCACCTACTCCATCACTTTCACGGCAACCTCGACTGATACGCGGTTGTCGCTGTTCGGGTCATCTGGGTCCGTGGCTGGCGAGATACTGGTGTGGGCCGAGCCGATGGTCCGCGAAGTCCCCGGCAACCACGCGCTCCAAGCGACCTCGGCGGCGCGGCCCACGTTGCAGGCGCGGAGCAACCTGCTGACGTACAGCGAGCAGTTCGACAACGCGGCGTGGAACAAGAGCCGTTCGACGGTCACGGCCAACTCGACCGTTGCACCCGATGGGACCACAACCGCCGACAAGTTGATTGCTACGTCGGTGTCTGGCACGCACCGCATCTTTTCAGCCGGAATCACAAACTCGCGCACGACAATCTACACGCTATCGGCATACTTTAAGGCATCGGAGTACACGTATGCCGGGCTAATGGTATCTGATAGCACGGAAGCCGACCAAAATCGGGTACAATGGAACCTGACCGACGGCACCTCCATCAACGCGCCGGTTGGTTCCACGATTCTTCTTCTCTCGACATCGTTTACCGACGTTGGGAATGGCTGGAAGCGGTGTGCAATGACGGTGTCTGCTGATGCGACGGAACCAAGTATCAACGCGTGGCTTTTCATTATCGACAACAGCAACGCAGCCAGCTTCACAGGCAACGATGTGAACGGCGTGTTTGCGTGGGGCGCACAGATTGAACTCGGCTCCACCGCCACGACGTATCAGCGCGTCACCACGGCGACGGACTACGCGGACGTGGGCCTCCCGCGCAACCTGACGTTTGACGGCGTGGACGACTCGCTGGCGACGGCGGGGAACGTGGACTTTGCGACGTGGACCGTGGGCACCCGGCGGAACCTGCTGACCGTGCCGACGATGTTCGATGATGCGGCGTGGTCAAAGACAGACGTTACGGTGACGGCAAACGCGATTGCCGCGCCGGATGGCACGACAACGGCAGACCTGTTTACGGCGGGCACGGCTGGCACGGAAGGTTGCTTGCAAATTGTGACGAGTGTGGCGAACGTCACACACACGGCATCGTTTTACGCAAAGCGCGGAAACACAGACTGGGTGTATTTGCGTCTTGGCGATGCAACAAATCAGCTTCGCGGTTGGTGGAATCTGGCGACGGGGACCATCGGAACAGCGGTAAATGTGGGTACGGCAACAGGCGCGACGGAAACAATTCAGGATGTCGGCAACGGATGGTATCGTTGCACGTTAACCGGGGCCGTGAATGGTGGACTCACGGCGTATGGTTTTAACGTGTTTTCAGCTTCCGGTGATGGGAGTCTTACCCGCGTCAACAACTCTACCAGATATATGTGGGGTGCCCAGTTGGAGACGGGCTCCACGGCGACGGCGTTTCAGGACGTGGGGACGGACAAGGTGAGCGTGTTCTCGGGGCTGGCGAAGTTGAGCGACGCTTTCACGGGGACCGTTGTCGATATCAACGGAGCGACTGGGACGTCCGCCTTTATGATGCGAGCGCCCAATGCCAATGCCGCCAACACCTATGCGTGGTATTCTGGCGGTAGTCTGGCGTTCGTGGGCGCGGTTGGCTCTGGATATGTCGCCCCAATCACCAACGTCGTATCTGGCATCGGTGAGATTGGCAATGACGTGCAAGTGTTGCGCGTCAACGGTACGCAAGCCGCGACAAGTGCCTCTGACCAAGGCACTGGCACCTACGGCAGTTTCCCGCTCTACGTCGGTCGTCGTGGAGGAACAACGCTTCCCCTGAACGGCCGCATCTTCCAGCTCATCGTGCGCGGGGCGGCGACGGATAGCGTGACCGTCGGCAACGCCGAGCGGTGGGTGGGCCAGCTAACCGGAGTGAATCTGTGACCGAGGACATCGTGACCGAGACGCCGGTGGAGACGCCGGTGGTGGAAGAGGCGGTGGCTGTGGTGGAGATTTTCCGCACCATCGTGGTGCCGGCCGCCGAGCAGGCGTTGGCGCAGGAGATTGCCGCCGAGTATCCGGGGGGCGCGGGGATGTTTGTGACCGCCTGCTCCCCCACGGGCCTCCTCCCGGCGACCGACTACATCTCCACCGGGTATATGGGGGAGGATATCGTCGAGGCGCTGGGCACCGCGCTGGTGGACGAGGACATCAGCGAGGAGCCGCCGTTCGTGGCGTTGGAGCGGCTGGGGCTTCAGTTGGTGAGTGAGCCGGACGAGGTGGTTGGCGAGGTGGTTGAATGAGCCTCGTGATTCATCTCCTCTGGGCTGGGGTGGCCGTGTACTTTGTGCATACGGCATCGGCGGTCGCGCGGGAGTTCAAGCCTGCGGCGGCCCCGTCGGTGTTGCCACCTCCGCCTCAAGAGATTCCGGAGGACTTAGTGGCGGTGGCCAACCAAGAGCGGGAAACGTGGGCGCAGGAAGAAGTGATGCGGGCGATACGAGAGCGGTATGAGGAGCTGAAGGACTGGAACAAGGTTCGCGCCGCGTTTGGCGTGGGCCGCATCGAGTAACCTATGACCATTCCGTATACCGACGCGCTGCTAGATGACGCCCTGACGCGGGCGATGGAGGGGTTCTCCAATAACCCCGTTGCGCCCAATGAGCAGGTGGCGCCGAACCCGCCCGAGGATTCCGGGCAGACGCCGGAAGAGGATTTCTCCGCGCTCCAGCGGGCGCTGTATGGGGCGGACTTCCCCGGTGCGGATAAGGCGACGGCCGAGGATATGGCCGCGTGGGCGTCGTGGACGCGGGGGCTGTGGGAGTCCCGGCGCGAGGCGGTGCAGATGCACCTGCATCTGGTGGAGCGGAACCGCCTGTTCCGGGCGGGGCAGCAGTGGATTTCGGCCAACGGCCTCGGGCCGTGGCGGGAACCGGCTCGGCCGCGCGATGCGGCGCGGGTCGTCTATAACATGATTGACAAGGCGCTCGACCAGCGCTTGCAGATTATCGTGGACCAGCGCCCCGGCTTTGCCGTGACGCCGACCACATCGGACCCGGATGACAAGCGCAAGGCGCAGGCACAGCAGTTGGCGCTAGAATACCAGCACGACCAGCAGCAGATGCAGCGGCTCGCGCGCGAGGCCGGGTTTTGGGCGCAGACCGACGGCATCGCGTTCTGGCATCTGTATTGGGATGCAGACCGGGGGCCGTGGGACGAGCGGCTGGGAGAGCGGCCGGGCGAGAAGAAGCCGCTGGGCGACATCGGATGCCAGACCCTCCGGGTCGAACAGGTCCGGGTTAGCCCGAATGCGACGGCCACACAGGCTCCGCATTGGGTGGTGGTGCGTGAGGTTATCAGCCGAGCCGAGGCCGCGTTCCGCTATGGCGTGACGGGGCTGGACGCGGCGGACACGACGATGATGACCGGGAACCAGCCTGCGTACAGCGGGTCGGAGGGCATCGGGTCGTGGGTGCTGACGCAGACGACGATTGGCGAGGGCCAGCGCCTGCGGGACGAGGATGTGACCGAGCGGTTCACGGTCTACGTTGCGCCCCACCCGGACGCGCTCCCCGAGGGGCTGCACCTCATTGTCGTGGGTGACAAGGTGGTGTTTGGCCCGTCGCCCCTGCTCTGGAACACCATCCCCGTGGTGGCGGTGCGCGATGGGTCGAGCGACCCGTCGTACTACCCGCGCCCGGTGATGGAGCAGTGGATTGACCACCAGATGCGGGTCAATGCGCTTCTTTCCAAGTGGGTCGAGAACATCCGAGTGAACGCGGGTGGGCGGTTCCTGACGCGCCCCAATGCCATTGCCACCGAGACGTTCATGGGTGGCGTGACCTCGATGATTGAGATTCGAGGCGCGGGGCCGATGGGGGAATCCATCCAGCCGGTGCAGGGCTTCTCGGTGGGCACCGATGTGAAGGAGGCGCTGGCGCTGGAGAAGACGGCGTTCGAGGACGCCTCGGGCTGGAACGCGGTCAGCCGTGGGCAGGCGACCGGAGAGTCGGGTCGCGCCATTATCGCCAGCCGGGAGCAGCTGGAGCGGGTGTTCAGCCCCGCCGTGCAGGCGCTGGCGCAGGCGTATACCGACTGGTGCAAGGTGTCGATGGCGGCGATGGCGTGGGGCTACGATGTGCCTCGGGCGCTGGGCGCAGTCGGCAAGGGGCGCCCCGACCTCGCGCGGGCGGTCAGCACGACGGACTTCGATGGGCAGTCGGATGTCCGGGTGGAGCCTGCGACCATCATGCCGATGCCGATGGCCTTCCGGCTCTACCTGCTGGACAACTGGCTCCAGACGGGGGTCATCGACCAGAAGGAGTATCGGCGGCGGCAGCCGTTCGCCATCGCCCGTGACATCTCAACGCCGGATGAGGACCAAGAGGCGCGGGCGCGCCGGGTGGCTGATGCCATCCGGATGGGCACCCCGGCCCCGGAACTCCGGTGGCAGGACAACGAAGCGATTCATCAGGACGTACTGGAGCGCGAGATTCTGCTGCAGGACGACCTTGCCCCACAGATTATTGCCGCCGCGCAGGAGCGGTGGACGGCCTTGGCCAATCAGGCCGCACAGAAGCAGGGGGGTGGCGCTCCGCCGCAGGCGGGCGGCCCCCCGGCTGGCCCTAGCGCCGCTAGTGTGCCCTCTCTCCCGCCGGGACAGCTGCCGCTGGCTGCCGGTAACCCGCCGATTGGTGTCGCGCCCATGCTGCAGCAGCAGATGGGTGGGGCGCCGGAGGCGGAGGTTGCCGCACAGCAAGCGGACATCCTGTCCCGCCAAGCCTAGGAGTATCTGATGGACATTCAGCAAGCCCTCACGGACGCCGTAGCCGCTTCGATGGCAACCATCGAACAGTCCCCGGCCCCGCAGGTTGCCGCTGAGCCGCAGGATGTAGACCCGCAAGACCCGCCCACCGACGACACTCCAGACACCCCGGAGACGCCGGAGGCCGACCCGGCCCCTGACGAGGACGCGGCAGACGAAGCGACCGACGCTCCAGTTCTGCCCGAGGGGTATGTCGCGGTGCCGGTGGTCGCCGACCAGCTGGCAACCGAATTTGTCCTGCGCGATGCGGAGGGGGAGGTTGAAATCCCCGCCCTCATCGTGGAGTACAAGGCGAACGGCAAGGTGCGGCAGGACCGGCTCGACCAAGTCGTTAAGCTCGCGCAGTTCGGGGTGTATAACGAAGCGCGTGAGCAGCAGTTCAAGCAGGCGGAGTCGCGGTTGGAGGAACTGGAGTCGGTCGTCGAGCAGCGCGAGGCGCAGCTGGAGCGCATCCTACGCGACGAGGACTTCTTTCTGGCCGTTCGTGAGGCGTATGAGGCGGAGAATTCGCCCGAGCGCCGCGCGGAGCGGGCCGAGCAGATGGCGCAGCAGGCGCGGTTGGACGCGCAGATGCAGCCGATTCTGCAGCAGGGCGCAATGTTTTACGAGCGTGAGGTGTCCCCGGCGCTGGACTTGATTGCCCAGACGTTCCCGGCCGTCACGCCCGAGGAGTTGTCGAACCGCATGGCGTATGCCATGCAACTGCACGTCGAGACGGCCCCGAACGGGGCGACTTACATCCCGCCGTCACAGTATGATGCGGTTCGGCAGTATATCGTAGACGACCTCGCATTCTGGGCGCAGAGCCAACAGGCCCGCCGCGTTCCCGCAGCCACCGCCCCCGCGCAACAGGCGGCGCTGCAGAACGAACTGGCTAAGGCACAGGTATCGGCGCAGAAGGCGAAGCGGGCGGTGGGGCAGGCCACCAAGCCCGTGGGTCGGGCCGCGAGCAACACCCCTGCGAAACCCAAGGTCGCCAAACCGGCGACCGTGGATGACGCGCTCGACTCCGCGATGTCGGAGATTCTCGCGTCCATCCGTTAACCCCTAGTTTGATACACACACTCTCATGGCAAATCCTACGCTTATCACCGATTCTGAGCTGACGGGCCTGCTCAAGAACGTCTACTCGCAGTTCCGCGAGAAGGTTCAGAACATGGTCACGCCGCTCCTCGCCCAGCTCGAGAAGGGTCGCGCTGGCGGCCCCCGCAACATGCGCTGGGGTGGCAACAACGTCTTCTTCGACGTGGTCGTCGGGCGTCCGTCCGGTTCGACCTTCTCGCAGGCTGGCTACTTCCCGCCGGACACCACGGCCTCGGAAGTGCAGGGCAACGTCGGCATCGTCCGCGCGTACACCACGCGGCAGATTGACGGCCTCGCCTTCGTCGGCACGCAGTCCAAGGATGCGGCCTTCACCACCATCGCCAAGAAGACGATGGAGGAGATTAAGGACGCCTCCACCCTGCTCATGCAGCAGGCGCTCCATAACAAGGCGGACGGCATCGTCGCTAACGTCAGCTCGTACACCGCTGGCCCGCCGACGACCGTGGTCGTCAACAACCCCTACAACGTGACGGGCGCTGGGCAGGGTGCCCTCCTCATCTCGGTCGGGGATTACATCGCGGTGGTCGATGGCGGCACCATCAGCAACCCGACGCCGACCATCCGTGGCCGCGCGACGGTGACGGCTATCAGCACCTCGGGCGACAACTCCACCCTCACGCTCTCGGCCGCGATTTCGGGCACGACGGCGTCGGACAAGATTGTCAAGGCGACGGCGTCTGACACGTCCATCAACTCGGCCACCAACGGCCTCATCAACATCACGAACCGTGGTGGGTCGTATGCCTCGCTCCACGGCATCTCGGCCTCGACCTACGGCATCTGGGATGCCAGCCGGATGGTGGCGGGCACCGATACCCCGGACGCGAACCAGCCGACCGAGTCGGACATCTGGGTGCTTATCCAGAAGATTGCGGGTCGCTCGGGCAAGGACGCGATGACGCGCCCGAAGGACTTCCTCCTCATGACCACGCCGGGCCTCGCCCAGAAGCTCATGGAGTCGATGGTCAGCCAGCGCCGCTTCACCGCCGGGGAGTTCAGCACCACCATCAAGGGCGGCTACAAGGCGCTTGAGGTCTGCGGCATCCCAATGGTGCAGGACTACTACGTCCCGGCGGGCACCATCTATCTCATCCACCTCCCGTCGCTGGCGTGGGTGGATGCGAAGGATTGGGGCTTCGTGGAGTTTGAGGGTGCGGGGCCGTGGCGTTGGCTCTCGGGGCGCGATGCCTTCGAGACGACCTACGGCTGGTACGGGAACCTCGCCTGCCTCGCGCGCAACGCGCACGGCAGCATCACGGGGTACACCGACACCGCTCGCTTCACCCACGTTGTCTAACCTAAGCTGAAGACGCCGGGGGGCGGATACTCGCCCTCCGGCCCTTCGGAGGATTTCATGCCCTATAATTTCTTTGCGCCGAAGCCGGGGCGGCTGGGAACGCTCCCGGTGCCGCTCACGAGCGGTCGCATCAACACCGGGACGCTGGCTGCTGGCACCCAGAACCATTCCATGGGGTCGATGGCGGCCAAGTGCTACATCAACCGCGCGAGCGTGTCGGCGGGAACGTACCCCACCGCCGCGACGTCTTGCGTGGCCCGGCTCATCAAGTATGACAGCGCGGCGAATTCGGCCGTGACGCTGACGGCGGACTTGGATATCAATGACAAGACCGACCGTGAGGCGCTGGCGCTGGCGCTGACCAGCACCCTGACGGATGCCCAGCGGACGCTCAATCCGGGCGATACGCTGGAGTTTGAGATTGTGACCGTGGGCGCGGTGTCCGTCCAGCCGGACGACATCGTGTGCGTGGTCGAGCTGTTCGTCGAGGAGTAAGGCGTGACGGTGCTACTCAATAGCACCGGCCAGCCCGAGCCGTCGATTGAAACCAGTCGGCGGCTCCGGGCACTCCACGCCGGGCTGCATCTAAAGTTTCTAGGAAGCGGGGATACGTTCTGGTCCGTGTGCATGACATGGGAACCGGACGACCCGCGCTGGGCGACCGTGCAGTCGGGCGAGATTTCCCCGGAGCGGGCGTTCGATATCATCGGGTATCTGCCGATGGATTGCAACGCCGACCAAGCCCCGGCCTATCTGGAGCGCATGTTCCGGACATGGCCCGCTGAGCGGGTGCGAAACATTGCAAATCACATCGACCGCTATAACGCGGGGGTCGTCGCTGACGCGGCTGACCACGCGCTCGGGGAGGTGCTGGATGCCGCCGACCCGTCCGCGCCCCGCAAGCGCGGTCGTCCGAAGAAAGTCCGTTAACCATTACCCTGACTCCCCGTGGCCGTCACGAAAGCGCAGTTGATTGCCCTGACCCGCGAGACGATGGACGCCGTGGCGTCTGACCGCTGGTCGGATGCGACCATCACGACCGTGCTGAACAGCGTGTACGGGGATGAGTGGTCGAACATCCTCAACGCCCAGCCGTACTACACGTTCGCCAAGCGGACGGTCAGCACGGACAGCGATGGGATGGTGCCCTTCAGCGCCCTCTCTAGCGGCGCTGGCGATAACCAGAAGAACTTTTACCGCGTCCTGTCGGTGTCGGACGGCAATGTCCTGTACACCCAGACGCGGTTTCAGGACGTGCCGCTGGCCACGACGACGAACTACCTGCCGACCTACCCGCGCCTGTTCTACACGGCCGGGCAGGCGCTGCAGATTCTCCCCGTGGCCGCCAGCACGACGCTGTATGTCTACGTCAACTACAAGCCAACCTCGTTTAGCCAGCTGGCGGGCGATAGTTCGGTCATTGACTTCCCCGACGGCGGGGAGTTAGTGATTGCAAACGAGGCGGGGGCGATGCTGCTCAACAAGGGCGGGGCGGAGTCCACGGCCGCGCGTGTGCTGCGCGAAGAGGCCGCGCTCCAGCGGGCGGCAATGCTGGATGACCTCCGTCGCTACACTATCCAGCCGACGATGATGGCCTATCCGGACCAGAAGTACGACTGGAGTGGCGGCTGATGGCTCGGCCAAAGCTGGCAGACCAGCAGCCCGGCATGGCGGGCGGCCTCAACGATGTCTCGGACCCGTCGGCGCTCCAGCCAAACCAGCTGCGCCGTGCCATCAATCTGCGCTTGACGGATTACGGTGCGGCGACCAAGCGCGGCGGCACGCAGCGGACGCACAGCACCGCGCTGGGGAGCCTTGGGCCGACGCCCATCTCAAACGGGTTCACGTTCCAGCAGGACAACGGCACCAACCAGATTCTGGTGACGGTGTCAGACAAGATGTATTATGCCACCTACGGCACGCTGCCGTGGACGTATACCATCGTGCCGTCTGCAACCCTCGCGCCTAATGTGTCGCCAGATTTTGCGCAGTTTCGAGATGCGGGTGGCAATGATGTCGTGTACATCGCCGACGGCGGGTTGCTCAACAGGTGGAACGGCACGACGCTGACGCAGAATATCGCGGGCACGGCAGGCGTCACGGTCCTCCAGGTCCACAACCAGCGGCTCTGGGGGTGTGGGGCGACCAACTACCCGGACAGCATCTTCTACTCCTCGCTCAATAACGGCGACGACCTCGGCAACGCGGTCGCTCCGGCGGGGGGCGGGCAGATTATCGTTCGGACCTTTGGCGACGAGAGGATTGTCGGGCTGGCTTCCGTCAACACTAGCCTGCTCATCTTCCACCGGCGCGGCATTTCCCGCCTAACGGGGTACGGGCAGGACGACATCACCGCCGCCCCCGCTGGCGTCACCGCCGACGTAGGCACCATCGCGGCCAAGAGCATTGTGGCGAACAACAACGTTGCCTACTTCATCTCGGAGCGCGGGCTGTACCGCTGCAACGAGTCTGAGGTGGCGGCGGTTGGGACGCCAGAGAAGCCAGACCCATTGCTGCCTATTATCCGGCAGTTGTCGTCGGCGGACTTCGATGGCATCCGAGCTGTGATGAACCGGGCCACAAAGGAGCTGTGGATTACCATCCCCGGCTACGGATGCTACCAGTACCACACGGTGCTGGACGCGTGGTCGGGGCCGTGGGATGGCGGATACACCGACCCCAACACGACTTGCCTGTTTGAAACGATTAACAGCAGCGGCCTCCCGGTGGTCTTGAAAGGAGATGCCGAGGGGTGGGTGAGCCTTTGCGACGCGCCGGGGGTGTACAAGGATAACGTGCTGGCCTCCGGCGGCGGGGGCGCGCCGTATACGATGATTGCCCAGCTTCACCGAATGTATTGTGGTGACGACGCCGAGGCAAAAGCATTGCGCTGGGGCTATGTCACAGCACAGCTGAACCAGACGACCAACTGTGTGGTCGAGTGGGAAACGAACGAGAGCAGCGGCAGTTACCAGCTCCCGGTCAACAACGCAGGCATCTGGGATATCACCGATACATGGGATGTCGCCGATGTCTGGGCGTACGCAGTCAGCAATAACTATCGTATCCCGATGGGTGGGACGGGATACTACATTGACATCAGCATCGTGGATACCGGGCAGGCGCTGCCGGTTATCAGCCGATTCCAGCTGGAAACCTTTGCCTTGGGACGCCGCTAATGGCTACGACCGTTGGTCAACATACATGCGCTTCGTTTAGCACCCCGCAGCGCGGGGACTCCCTCGACGCCAATGTGGTGCGTGGTAATGACAACACCCTGCGGTCGGCCTATGTAGACCACGATGCCGACCCCGGCATTCATGTGCAGTCCTCGGCGCTGGCCAGCCGCCCGTCGGCTGCGACGGCAGGCGCTGGGGCGAAGTGGATGACCATTGATAATACGGGCACCTTACCTAGCCGCCTCTGGTATAGTGACGGGTCGGCGTGGCATGAGGTCAGCTCGACGCAGGCGGCGGTAGACGGCACGGCCGGGGCGCCGGGGTTTGCGTTTGCCAATGATACGAACACGGGATTGTTTACTCCGTCGATTGCTAGTAACATCTTGGCCTTTGCGACCAACGGCGCCGAGCGTGGTCGTGTAATTGACTCCGGTTTTGCCAAGTTCTCGGACAACGGCACCTATCGCGGTGCCACCATCAGCTATCACGAACTGCGGTCCAGCCTTGCCTCGGCGACGGCGGCCATCACCAACAGCAATGTGGCGCCGAGTACGCTGATAATCGGGGAGTTCACCGGCGCGTCGCCTGACAACAACACGGCGCGGTTTCTTTCGCTGGCAGACTCCACGACCGACCGCTGCATTATCTACTCGGACGGCGACCTCGCCAACCACGATGGCGTCTATGGCACCATCTCGGACGAGCGCTTGAAGCAGGACATCACCGACGCCGACCCGCAGTGGGACGATGTCAAGGCGATGCGGTTCCGTCGCTACCGGATGAAGACCGATGTGGCGGCTGACCCGAACGCGCCGTACCTCCTTGGCGTTATCGCGCAGGAGATTGAGCAGACTTCGCCCGCGCTGGTCGAGGAGCAGACGAACGAAGACGGGACGACGACCAAGATTGTCAAGTCGAGCATCCTGCTGATGAAGGCGGCGGTGGCGTTGCAGGAAGCGATGGCGCGGATTGAGTCGTTGGAAGCGCGGGTTGCGGCGCTGGAGACGGCGTAATGGGGGTAGGGGATTACCCTATCGCCCCGTTTACGTCCCCGGTTGGGATGGACCGGGCGGCGTTTGAGACACGGGGCAATGATAACGTCCTGCGGGACAAGTTCGTTGGCCATCAGGCCGACGCGGTCGCGCACCCCACGGCGGGGACGTACGCCAACCTTCCGGTCACAGGGACCGAGGGCCAAATCTACTGTGCCACCGACGCGCCGAATAACGGGGTCTATGTCTGGACCGGCGGCGCGTGGGTGCTGATTGCGAGCTGACGATGCCGAAACGCAAGGTCGCCTTCTGGCGCACGAAGAACCCCGAGAAGTCCTCGACCCCGCTCACCCCCGCGCAGAAGGCGAAGGCCAAGGCTCGGGCCGAGGCGGCTGGGCGACCGTACCCCAACCTCGTCGATAACGCCGCTGTGGCGCGAGGGAGCAAGTAATGCCGATTCGTTCCAAGGCCCAGCAGCGGGCGATGTATGCTGCCGCGTCCGGTGGCGGGAAGACCGGTATCCCGAAGTCTGTGGCCAGAGAGTATATCGAAGCCACCCCCAAGAAGGCGTACGCGGACATGCCCGAGCGGGCAAAGCGGAAGCCTGCAATGAAGCGCAAGTCCAAGTAACCCTCACCCGAGTACTCGCCCATGGCACAGAAGACGTACAAGCAGATTCAGGATGAAGCCGACCGGATGTTTGGCAAGGGCGCGAGCCAGCAGAAGTTTGAGTGGCGTCGCGCCCAGCAGGCTGCCGCTGGGTTGGAGCAGGAGAAGAAGACCCGTGGCGGTGTCGCTGGCGCCTATGACCGCAACAAGAAGCTGGTCAGCGCGGCCGCCACGGCGGCGGGGTTCCTGATGGGTGGCCCGGCGGGGGCTGGGCTGGCCCGTGGCGCGGTGCAGGGGCTGGACCGGCCCGGACAGGGCGGCATTGGCTTCGATATCAAGCGCGGGGCCAAGGGATTTGCCGAGGGATATGGCGCTGGGAAGGTTGCCAATATCGGCAAGGCCGGACTCTCAAAGCTCTTCGCGCCCGGAGGTGCTGGCGCTTCGATGCCGACTCCCGGAAATGTCCCCGGTCCTGCGCCGGGTCAGGTGATGGCAACTGGCGGCTACGGGCAGCCCATGGGGACGCCCGGCGCTGGCACTGGCTCGCTGGTTGGCGGCGCTACCGGCGGCGGCTCTACCCTCCGAAACCTCCTGACAAACCCGCAGGTGATTGCTGGCGCGGCGGGTGGAGTGGCCGATGTGATTGGTCAGCGCTCCCAGCAGCAGATTGCGGAGCAGCAGCTGGCCCAACAGGGCGAGCAGTTCCAGCAGCGCTTTGACGTCGAGGAGGAGGAGCGGAAGCGCCAGCAGGCGCAGGCCAACCGCCTCGCCGGATTCTTCATGCCTCGGGCACAGGGGTAATCGATGGCTACCAGTAGCTACGCCAATCTCTTTGGGACGACCGGCGCGGGCCAGCAGGGGTCGAAGGCGGGCATCAGCACGATGTTCGGCCAGCAGGCGACGGCCCGGCAGGACGACGAAGAGCAGCGCCGCCGTCAGCAACAGCGGCAGGCGGGGCAGGCGCCCACGCAGACCTTCGCGCAGATGCAGGCGTCGGGGCAGGCGCGTCCGGCCCCTCAGCCGCAGGCTATCCAGCAGCCGCAGGCCCAGCCGCCGATGCTCCGGCAGTTGCAGCAGCAGCTCCAGCCGATGGGTGGCGCGGCTCCGGCTCGTCCGGGTGAGGTGGCGATGCGCGGGCAGGTCGCCCCTGCGCCCGCCCCGACTCTGGACCCGATAATGGCGGCGCAGCGGGCGCAGCGTATGGGCCAGCGTCCGTCGCAGCCGCAGCCCGCGCCGGGTCAGCCGGAGGCGGCGGCCGGGATGGTCATGATTCCTCTCGACCAGCAGCAGATGATGTACTCGCGGGTCGGTGGCGCGCCCGCGCCGACGGCCCCGCAGACGGCCGAGCAGCAGCAGCAGATGCTGGCGCAGGCGAAGCAGACGGCGACGCCGGAGACGCAGGCGCTGATGGCGCAGGCGTCGCAGATGGGGATGGACCCCAACGCCGTGCTGATGAATCCGGCGGGGTTCCGGCAACAGCTGGCGCAGCAGGGCGTGACGCCCGCGACCGCCCCGGCGGCTCCGACCCCGACGGCACAGGGATACGAGGCAATGTTGGCTCAGCTTCAGGCGCGGCTTGGGCAGGCGTTTGAGCAGCCGTCGGGCTATACCACTCCGGAGTTTCAGCAGCTCCGCGCCGCTCAGACCGGGCAGTTACAGGCGGAGTTTGGGGCGCAGCGGCAGGCGCTGGAGGAAGACCTCGCCCGCCGTGGACTGGCCGCGTCCTCCATTGGCGCGGGCCGGATGGGCGACCTCGCGGGCCAGCAGGCGCGGGCGATGGCGGGTCTTGAGGCGCAACTCTTGACGCAGCAGGCGGAGGCAAGCCAGCGTGGCCGGGAGTCAGCGCTCGGGACACTGGCAGGTGTCACGGGCCAGCTTGGGACACGCGGCCTTGGCGAGCAGGATGTCGAGTTGCGGGCGCGGGAGCTGGAGCAGCGGCAGAGCCAGTTCGGCGAGCAGATGCGGCTTAGCCGGGACGAGCTTGCCCTGCGTGGCGACCTCGGTCGTGGCGAGCAGCAGCTGGCGGAGCGTCGGCTCCAGCAGGAGGGGCGGCTGGAGGAGGCGCGGCAAGGCATCCAGCTCAAGGAGCTGGGCCAGCGCCAGTCGCAGTTCGAGGCGACACTGGGCGCGGAGGAGCAGCGGTTCGTCCGGACGCTGGAGGAGCAGCGGCAGGGCAGACTCCAGCAGCTGGGCCTGTCCACCCGTGAGCTGGACCTGCAGGCGCAGAAGATTCAGGATGACGCTCGCCTGCGTGGTGATGAAATCAGCCTGACCAAGGCGCGGGACGAGGCCGAGGTGGAGTACCGGGCGCAGTCGCTGGCGCAGCAGCTGGCGATGCAGGGGATTCAGATTACCGCTGACGAGGCCCGGCAGCGGGCGCAGATTGATTTCCAGCGCGAGCAGATGGCCTCTGATGAGGCGCTCCGCCGGGAAGGCTTCACGGTGGACCGGGAGCGAATCGCGCAGGCCCAGCGGCAGTTTGATGCGAGCTTCGGCTTCCAGCAGGGGCAGGCCCAGCAGTCGCTGGCGATGGAGCTGGCCCGCATCTTCTCGGCCTCGGACAACCCGCAGGCCGCCGCGACCATCATGCCCATCCTACAGGAGATGCTGAAGGGGCTGCCGGGGTATCAGGCGTCGATGACACCGCCCCCGGCGGGGACGCCAGCGCCGACCCCGACGCCGACTCCGGCTCCGGCCCCGACGCCTGCACCCGCCCCTGCGCCGACGGCGAACCCGTACAACAACCCACTCGGCCCTATCAGCGGGACGAATCAGGCCGTCACCGCCATCCCGGATTTCAGCGAGATTCTCCGGATGGGGGCGCAGGGCTATAATCCCTATGACCAGTACGCCGGATACGGAGGGACACTCTAATGGCCCGTGGACTGATGACCGCCCTGCAGGCCGCCCTCGCGGGCGTGTCTGGCGGGGCGTCAGGGTATGTGCGATATCAGGAGCAGGAGCGCCAGCGTCTCCGTGAGGAAGAGGAGCGCAAGCGCCGTGAGGCGATGGACCTGATTACCTTCGGCGAACGTGCTATTGAGCCTGGCCCGCTGGCGACCCGCGCTCCGGCCGGGGGCGCAGGGCCGATTGCTGGTCGTGAGGCCGGAGCGGCTCCGCCTCCACCGAGCGCCATCCCCATGCCGACTGGTCCGGTCGATTTCGGGGAGGCCGAGCGCCAGCTTGGGCAGGAGGAGTCGCGCCCGTCCGGGACGACGCCGCTGCAGATTGGCGACCGGACGCTATACATCCCCATCGGGCAGCGGGCGCGCGACATCAAGCGCTCTGAGCAGGCAGAGGCATCGGCTGCCCAGCTGGCCGACGCGCTGGCACGCGCTGAGGCGGTGGGGCAGCTGCAGCGACGGCAGGAGAAGGAGGTATCCGACGAGAAGGAACGGACCGCCTACAACGCGCTCAAGCGGTTCAGGCAGGTACAGGGGGAGTTTGACCCGACCTACGGGCAGTACAGCGCCGACCTCGAAGACTACCGCGCGGTTCGACGGACTCAACGCGCCAGCGGTGGCGGCGGCGATGCCATGTCAACCTTCATCGACAAGCAGGTGGCCGACGAGGTTACTCGGATGGCCAGAGAGGGATACGAGGCGCCGAATCCGGCGTATGGCTCCGGGCCGAACCAGAGCCTGTTTGCGCCGAAGACCATTCGCGTGCGCTACAAGCCGGAGGAGTTGCAGAACCAGGCGAGAGAGATTCGCAGTGGCCTGCGGTCGGCGTTTGGAATAGGCGAGACTGGCGGCGGACGGGCGCAAGAGAAGCCCACCATCACGGCGACAGAAGCCGCCCAGCTGGAGGCTAGCGGGTATAGCAGGGAACGCATCCGCTCGCAGTACACTATTGCGCCAGCTGGTAGCCCAGCCGCTTCAGCCGCCCCAGCCGCGCCTGCCATGGCGCCGCGAGATTCGCTGACAGCGGCGCCATCGGCGGCAGCTCCAGCTCGAGCGGATACATCAGCGTTCACGGCCCGACTGTCGCCGCGACAGATGATGGAGGCGGCGGGACTGCAGCGGCCAAGCGATATTGCAGATTCTCTTACGACACGCCGCTCGGCGGCTCCTGCCGCAACGCCGCGGCCCAGCGCCAGCCGTCCCGCCGCGCCAGCGCAGAGCGCGGCGGCGATGATTGCGGCCCTGAACAATCCGCGAGAGCTTGCCGCTTCTAGGCAGGCGCTGGCCGCCCGAACGATTCCGGCCGGATACCCGATGCCGTCCGTGGCGTACCCTGAGACGAGGCCCCGGACTATTCCTCGCGTGGAAATGCCGCCAGCCCCCAACATCCCCGGCGCATCGCTGCCGGAGCTTGGCGGCTCTCCGGTCGCACGGGCGATGGCGATTGCCGGAGAGAGAAGCACGACGCGCCCGGCGGCGCCTCGCGCGAGCCTGAGGACGGCGGATGATGTGTCGTCGGCGATGCAGCGCATGGCGTCGCTGCAGTCCCGTCTGGCCATGCTCCGGCCGGGGTCAACACGTTACAAGGAAGTGGAGCAGGAGCTGTCGGTGCTGGGCGAAATTCTGCGCGAAGCGGAAGCGAAGTTCCCGAATCTGTTCACGCCTTAACCACTGGTCGTCATGGACGAAGAGCTTGAGCGAGCGCTCCGCCGCCTTCGCGGAGAGCCAGAGAATGACATGGATGCGGCGCTGCGGGCGATTCGTACTGGCGGAGGAGCGCCACCGCCCCAGCCGCCGAGCCGTCGGCCTCAGCCAGCCGTGGCAGAGGATGAGCGCGGGAGCCTCAGCAACCTTGGGCGCGGGGTCATGTCCGGCCTGTCCAAGGCGGGCACGTCGCTCATCGGTGGCGCGGGGTATTTGGGCGAGCTGCTCGGCGCGGAAGACAACGCGCTGCAGCGGTTTGCCCGCGAGACGGAGCAAGAGGCGCAGGAGTTCTACGACCCACAGGGGCGGGCCGGGGCGGTCGGCAAGTTTATCGGGCAGGCCGCTGGCGGCATAGCGACCGGAGGCGGACTGGCCCGTGGTGCCGGGCGCCTGTTGGCCAGCGCTGCCCCTGGCACGGCCGCTGCGTTGCGTGGGGCTGCCCCGCTTGGCCAGCGCGTGCTGGCCCAGACGGCGGTCAATGCCCCGGTAGACGTTCTGCAGGGGCTAGCCGAACCGACTGGCGGCATGGTTCTGCCGGGCCGTGCCGGGGCCGTGGCAGAGAACGTCCTGTTCTCCGCCGCCGGTGGGCTACTGCCCGCCGGTCGTCAGGCGGGACAGCAGGCGGCGTCTACTGGCGCGCGCAAGACGGTTGTGCCCGCCCGCAAGGAGGGTGTCGAGGCAACCGGGCGCCAGCTCGACACGCAGGCCGAGCGCATCGCGCGCGACGGGGAGGTCCCGAGCAATGTCAATCCCGAGGACTACTTCAACGTCGCTCGGCTCAGCGATGACCCCGAGGTGCAGCAGCGCCTGCTAGCCGCCGGGGCGAGAGCGATTGAGGAGACGGATATCCCCGGACGCCTGCCGCGTCGGCCCGGAGAAAAGCTGGGGCGGCTGGAGCGCCCGGAAACGTTTGAGGAATTGCGGGCGCGGGTCGCCGAAAACCTTGCCATCTCTCCGTCCGATGTTGCGGTGCGTACCGCGCGCGGTGAGCGCATCGGGCGCGACGACTTGCTCCGGGTGATAACGGCGGCCTCGCAGGTGGCCGAGGAAGAGAACGCGCTGCTCAAGCGCATCATGGAAGCTGACACCGGCCTGAACCCGTTTGCGTCGGCGGAAGAAGCGACCGCCGCGCGCGTCACGCTACAGCGCCTGAAGCGCGAGTCGAACGTCCTGTACAACGTCATCTCGAAGCAGAAAAAGCAGACGGCGCAGGACTTGTCGGCGATGCGGATTGGGGCGTTGCAAACGAGCGACCCGTCGGTTTGGCTTGGGCGCCTGCAAGACTTGGCCAAGCGGTCCCTGTCGGACGCCGAGCGTATGGCTATCTACAAGGCCGCGCAGGAAAAGGATATCGACACGCTGATGCGGCTGGGTCGAGACATCCAGAAGTCCACGACGGGCGAGAAGGTGGCGGCGTTCTTCCGCGCTAACCTGCTCACCAACCCCAAGACACATCTTATTAACGTCACCGGCAACGTCGGCATGCGGGCGCTGGAAACCGCCAAGGATGTGCCTGCCGCGCTCTTCGACGCGCTGGTGAGCCGCGCGACCGGGATACGGACGAAAGACCTGAGCATCGCCGACCTTGCCACGGGGGGCATGCGTGGCGCGCGACGGGGCGTGGCTGATGCCGTCGAAGTGTTGCGGCGTGGCGACATCGACCCCAACGCGCTGGACATCCCGCGTCAGGTCAACTTCGACTCCCCGCTGGCCAACGCCTACGTCAATGGCGTCTTCCGGTTCCTCAGCGCGGAAGACAAGTTCTTCCACACCATGGCGTACACGCGGTCGCTGGAAGAGCAGGCGCGTCTGCTGGCCAAGGCGGAGGGGCTGCGCGGCTCGCAGCTTGCCGACCGGGTGCAGGCGCTGGCCCGGAAGCCGTCCGCGCAGATGGAGGCACAGGCGCAGCTGGATGCTAACGTGGCAACGTTCCGGCAGGACTCTGAGATTTCGCAGGCGCTGATGGGCACGCGGGCCAAGCTCGGCAAGGTGCTGCAGAATAAGTTCGGCATCTCTGAGCAGGCGGCGAATATCATCATGCCGTTTGTCAAAACGCCAGCGAACATCGCTTCAACCATCATTGACTACAGCCCCATCGGCGCCATCCGGCCGCTGCAGAATCTGACCGGCATGCTGCTGGGGAACCTGCCCGATGCCGCCACGCAGAAGCAAATGGTGGAGACGCTGGGGCGTTCGTCTGTCGGCAGCGGGGCGATTCTTTTGGGGTATGCGCTGGCTAAGAAGGACCGGATGACCGGGTTCTACCCGGTCGAAGAGAAGCGCCAGAAGGAATGGGAAATGACCGGGCGCACGGAGGGGAGCGCCCGCATCGGGGATAGCTGGGTACAGCTGAATCGCCTGTCTCCTTTGGGCAACCTGCTGACGGTCGGGGCCGCCCTGCACCAGCTGGAGCAGGAAGACCCGGATGTGGCTGGCATCATCGTCGGGTCGCTGACAGCTCCGGCCAGCGCAGTCTATGACCTGCCCATGGTGTCTGGTGTGCGCGACCTTGCGGAGGCGCTCCGCCCTGGAGCTGCTGGTCGGCGTGGCGAGAAGCTCGCGCAGTATGCGGGCCGCACCATGCAGGGATTCATCCCGGCCTCGGGGCTGGTGCGTGGCATCGCCCGCGCGACGGACACGACCATGCGGCAGACCCGGACGGGTGACGGCGCCTCCCTCGGCCGGATGCTGCAGACTGGTATTCCGGGAGCGTCGCAGCGCCTGCCGGAGCGCCTGACGGGCCTTGGCGAACCCATCGAGCGCGGCGGGTTGCAAGCGCTGTTTAGTCCGGTCGCCATCAGTCGCGCCAAGACGGCAACCGACCCGGTGCTGCGCGAGATTGAGCGGACCGGCGCGGTCCCGGTGCCGCTGACGCAGTACAAGGGGGAGTCGGATGAAGTCTTCGAGCGGCGTCAGCGCGATACGGGGCGCATCTCGCGCGCCGTGATTGGCTCTATCATGCGTGACCCGGTCTACCTCTCGGCCGCGCAGGCGTCTCCCGAGACGCTGCGAGAGTTCTTTGATGCCAAGAACATCGACACGTCGAAGCTATCCGACGACGCCGTCCGCACAAGATACCAGCGGTATCTTATCGATGAAGCGCTTGAGCGCGTGAAGAGCGCCGTCGGAGAAGGATACCCTCGCCCTCGCCTTTCCACCCTCAGATAACTCTATGTCCAACGAAAAGTCCTCTGTCATGCTCGTGGTTGCCGGTTTCTTCGGCAGCCTCATCGCCGTGGGCAAGGCCAGCCACGGCAATATGCGGGACAACCTCCTCGCCATCAGCGCGGGCACGAGCAGTGCCTACTTCCTGACGCCCGTGGTCTTTTCGCTCACGGGCATCGAGGCCAGCCAGCAGACGATGAGCGCGATGGCGTTCCTGCTCGGCGTGCTGGGCCAGCGCGGGGTCGAGATTGTCATTGGCAAAATCTTCCCGGAGACGAAGGATGCTTGACCGCCTGAACCTCCTCGCCAACGCGGTGATGACGCTCGCCTCCGCCGCGTTCTACATTATGATTTTCACGAAAGCCGCGCCGGGGTTCGATGCGACCCAGCACCTGCGGCCCCGGTCGTACTGGACCGTCCGGGTGGGCCTCAGCTTCTTTGTGGCCGGGAGCCTGCTGGCAGTGCTGACGATGTATCCGGTCAGTGTGCCGCAGTTGATTCGCAACGTCGGCACGGCCATCCTGTTCGGCTGGGCGGCGGCGTACCACGCCAAGAAGTGGGGCGTGATTGCCGCGCCGCGTCGTAAGACGGGTAGCATCCCCATCGTCAAGTAAGAGGCGAAAATGAATCCTGACCTGCTTGCAGAACTCCGTCGCCTGTTTATGCCGTCCGCTCCGGCGGATGTCACCGCGACGCCAGCGCCACCGCGTCAGATGACCATTGGCCCGCGCACTGGCGCTCGGATGCCACTGCCAGAGCCGGGGATGTTGGCCGCGATTCAGCGGTCCGCGCAGCCATCGCCGGACACCCCCGGCGGGATGCTGAACGAGATGTTCAACCCAGTCCGAGCTGGAGCACAGGCGCGGGAGTTGGCGGGTCGGGCGGCGGGAGCGATGCGGCGTGGCGAAGCCGGTAAGGCGGCAGGCCTCGGGGCGCTGATGGCGATGGCAGCGCCTGGGGTTCCGGGCGATGAAATGGCCAAGGCCCGGAGAGCTATGCGCGAGCTTAGCGTTGCGCCAGAGCCTCGTCCGTACTTCAATGTGCCAGACGAACTGATGGGGTACGGCCGCGCTCCGAAGGGGTTCTCGGAAAGCAAGTATCCGTACACCGCGAACGTACTGGTCAGGTGGCCCGATGGGTCGGCCATGGTTGACCAGATGCGCGGAATGAACCCGGAGCATGCACTAGAGCGGGCGCGACGCAATTGGGATGGCGCGGACGTCAAGCTCTTTCAGGGACCGCTGGAGAACGACCCATCTCGCTGGCTTTCACTTGACCCGGAGCGGCCATGAGCTGCACCCACCCGTCCCCGAACCACAACACCCGCGGGGCGCAGACGGTCAAGGTCATCGTCCTCCACGCCGACGCGAGCCCGAACGAGAAGGGGTGCCTGTCGTGGCTCCAGTCGAGCGAGTCGAAGGTCAGCTACCACGCGCTCGTCGGGCGGGACGGCAAGGTCTACACGGTGGTCCCGTATGACCGCCGGGCGTGGCACGCGGGCAAGAGCGAGTGGAACGGGCACAAGGACGTGAACGGCGTCTCGGTCGGCCTCTGCTTTTCAAATAAGAACGACGGCAAGGAGCCGCTGACCGAGGCGCAGCAGAAGGCGATGAAGGCGCTCATCGCGGACGTCCGTCGCAAGTACGGGCAGGTCCCAGTGACCACGCACGCCAAAGTCAGCCCTGGTCGCAAGAACGACCCCGACCACGTCCCCGGCTTCGTCCTCAAGGACTATGAGTAAGGTCGATAAACTCTACGTTCTGTGCTTCACTGTCCTTTCTGCGCTCGGCATCGGCTATCTCCTTACCCACCCCACCCCCCGCC
>Ga0315900_10003622_pt1 | contig 22434 bp, 17 predicted proteins | sample LakEriMetagenome_FD_203521 | JGI IMG/M metagenome (GOLD analysis project Ga0315900, IMG submission 203521) | Freshwater fungal communities from buoy surface, Lake Erie, Ohio, United States - Buoy 12 MA114 | ecosystem: Environmental > Aquatic > Freshwater > Lake > Lake biofilm | place: USA: Lake... | reverse complement strand
CGGGTCAGGCGCACGGCCGCGGCGAGGCCCGACCAGCCTGCACCGACGACCGCGACGGTCTGTCCGGACGGGTCCGCCCCGGCGGGCGCCGTCGGGCCGCTTGACGGGGCCGACCCTTGATCGAGCATCGCGCGGGGCGTCAGACCGGCTCGGCGATGGCTGGAGGACGTGCGCTGCGCCAGGTCCGCCAGGCGATCCAGAGCTTGCGCAACGGCGTGAGCGAGGTGCGTTGCGCGAGCACCTGGAACCCGTCGCGCTCGATCTCGGCGAGCAGCGCCGCGTAGATGGCGGCCATGATCAGGCCGGTGCGCTGCTCGCGGCAGGCCTGCGGAGGCAGTGCCGCGAAGGCCTCGCGGTAGTAGCGGCGCGCGCGCTCGGCCTGGAATTGCATCAGCGCGACGAAAGCCTCGGAGCTCTGCGAGGCCAGCACCTGGTGCGCCGGCACGCCGAAGCGCTGCAGATCCTCGATGGGCAGGTAGACGCGGCCGCGCCGGGCGTCCTCGCCGACGTCGCGGATGATGTTCGTGAGTTGCAGCGCGATGCCCAGCGCGCCGGCATAGGCGTCGAGGCCAGGGCGGCCGGGCGAGAAGATGCCGGCCGAGAGCTCGCCCACCACGCCCGCGACTCGATGACAGTAGAGCCGCAGCTGGGCGAAGTCGAGATAGCGGCTCTGGTCGAGGTCCATCTGCATCCCGGCGATGATCTCGAGCAGGCGGTGCTCGTCGATGCCGTAGGCAGCGATTGCCGGCTGCAGGGCGCGCGTGACCGGATGCTGCGGCTCGCCGCGGAACAGCCGCTGCACCTCGGTGCGCCACCAGTCCAGGCGCGCACGCGCCACGCTCGCGTCGGTCGCCTCGTCGACCGTGTCGTCGACCTCGCGGCAGAAGGCGTAAAGCGCGGTGATCGCGCGGCGTTGTGCCGGGGGCAGGAACAGGAAGCTGTAGTAGAAGCTCGAGCCGCTGCGCGCGGCCTTGTCCTGGCAGTATTCGTCGGGTGTCATCGGCGATCGGGGAGCGATGTCGGCCGGGGGGCGCGCAGGGCGAGGCGCAGCAGCGCGGGCGCATCGGCCGCGCCGAGCACAGGGCGCGCTGCGAAAGGGTCGAAGCCGCTCGCCGCAAGCTTTTCGACGATGCGTCGCGCGCCCGCGAGTACGCCGCGAAGCTCCAGGCCCAGGCGCCACGGCACCTGGCCGATCAGCGGCGCGCCGGTCTCCAGAAGCTCGGCCGCGCGGCGGGTCTGGCTCTCGAGCAGCCGTCGAAGCGGCGTGGCGGCCCGACCCGCCTGCAGGGCGGCCGCGAGATCGGCCTCGCGAACGCCGCCGCTCGCCATCTCGTCGAGCGGCAGGTAGTTTCGGCCGCGCGCGAGGTCGCGCGCGCTGTCCTGCACGAAGTTGATCAGCTGCAGCGCCGTGCACACCGCGTCCGATCGCTCGACCCGCTCGGCGGTGCGGCAGTCGAAGAAGCCGAGCATCAGCCGCCCGACAGGCGCCGCCGAACGGGCGCAGTAGGCGCGCAGCGAGGCGAAGTCCGGGTGCGGAGCGAAGCGGGCGTCCTGCCGGAACGCCGCAAGCAGGTCGCGGCAATCGGCCATCCAGGCCGGGTTGGCGGCGAGCAGCGGGCGAAGGCCGCTCACGGCTGGGTGCGAGCAGCGGGGATCGTCGAGGGCATGTTCGAGGCGCGCCAGTTCGGCGAGTCGCTCGTCCGGGGTGTGTTCGCCCTCGTCGGCAACGTCGTCGGCGTAGCGTGCGAAGCGGTAGAGGGCGAGGACCTTCGGGCGATGGATCGCGGGAACCAGCCATGAGCCGACCGGGAAGTTCTCGTAGTGGTCGACGCCGTGCCAGGGGCGGGCTGCGACGGGTGTGGCTTCGGCCGCTGTCATGCCCTCATTGTAGGCAGTGTGCGCGCGAGGGCGTGACCGGCGAGTCCGGCAACCTCGACTGACGAGAGGGGCGTCCGCGCTTCCGATACAATAGGAGGTTTTGCGGCCGTGGCGGAATAGGTAGACGCACCAGGTTTAGGTCCTGGCGCTCTTTGAGCGTGAAGGTTCGAGTCCTTTCGGCCGCACCAGCCGCCCGGCGGCACCCCCGACAACCGATCTGGAACAGGCATGGCGACACAACTCGACACCGTGAGCACCCTCGGGCGCAAGCTTTCCTTTTTCCTGCCGCTCTCGGATATCGAGCGCGATGCCGGCGCCCGCTTGCGCGAGCTCGCACGCACCACGCGCATGCCGGGTTTCCGCCCGGGCAAGGTGCCGATGTCGATGATCGAGCGCTCCTACGGCGCGCAGGTTCGCTCCGAGGTCCTCGGCGATGCCGTCTCGAAGGCTTTCGGCGATGCGGTCGCCGAGCACGGACTGCGTGTGGCGGGTCAGCCCCAGATCGAGCGCCGCGAGGATGCCGCCGAGGGCCAGATCGGTTTCACCGCCGCGTTCGATGTCTATCCCGACATCGTGCTTGGCGATTTCGCGTCCCTCGAGGTCGAGCGCTTCGCGTGCGAGGTCGGCGAGTCCGAGGTCGACAAGACCCTCGACATCCTTCGTCGCCAGCGGGCCCCCTGGGTGAGCGTCGATCGTCCTGCCGGCGACGGCGATCGCCTTACCATCGACTTCAAGGGAACCCTCGATGGCACGCCCTTCGAAGGCGGCAGCGCCGAGGGCTTCCAGATGGTGCTCGGCCAGGGCCGTATGCTCCCCGACTTCGAGACCGGCCTGCGGGGCGCGCGTGTCGGCGACACGCCGGTGTTCCCGGTGAGCTTCCCGGCCGACTACGGCGCGGCCGAACTTGCCGGCAAGACCGCGCAGTTCGAGACCCGGGTCGCTTCGGTCGAGGAGCAGCAGCTGCCCGCGCTCGACGAGGCCTTCGCGCAGACGATGGGCGTGGCCGACGGCTCGCTCGAGCGGCTGCGTGCCGATGTCCGCGCAAACCTCGAGCGCGAGGTGGCTCAGCGCCTTCGGGCGCGTACCAAGGCGGCGGTCATGAAGAGCCTGCCCGCGGTCGCCAGCTTCGAGCTGCCGGCGGCGCTGGTCGATGCCGAGAATGTCGCCCTGGGCGAGCGTGCCCGAGCCGATCTGAAGCAACGTGGCATCGATGTCGACAAGATGCCCCCGATCCCGCCCGAGACTTTCCGCGAGCAGGCCGCCGAGCGCGTGCGGCTCGGGCTGCTGGTCGCCGAGCTCGTGCGCAGCCGTTCGCTGCAGGCCAAGCCCGACCAGCTGCGCCGGCAGGTCGAGGAGTTCGCGCAGTCCTACGAGAATCCCGGCGAGCTTATCCGCTACTACTTCAGCGACCGCAATCGCCTGGCCGAGGTCGAGGCGATCGTCGTCGAGCAAAACGTCGTCGACTGGGTGCTCGCCAACGCCCGCGCCACCGAGCGCGCGCTTGCCTTCGACGAGCTGATGGCGGGCTGAAAGCGTCGGTCCTGTCCCGCCGCGCCGCCATGCGTTCCTGCTTGATGGCGCGGGTCGGGGCCGGCGACGGCCCGCAGCCGCTAGAATGATCCGAACCGGGGTGTCGCCTGTCGCGGCACCCGATCCCGAGAGACAGCACCCATGACCTTCAACAGCCTGGTCGAAGACCTCGTCAATCAACACCTGTCGCAGCGCCAGGATCCCCAGGGTCTGGGCATGGTGCCGATGGTCATCGAGCAGAGCGGCCGAGGCGAGCGCGCCTACGACATCTATTCGCGACTGCTCAAGGAGCGCGTGGTGTTCCTCGTCGGCCCCGTGATGGATCAGGCGGCCAACCTCGTGGTCGCGCAGATGCTCTTTCTCGAGTCCGAGAACCCCGACAAGGACATCTCGTTCTACATCAACTCGCCCGGCGGGTCGGTGTCGGCGGGGCTCGCGATGTACGACACGATGCAGTTCATCAAGCCCGATGTCAGCACGCTGTGCATGGGCATCGCCGCCAGCATGGGAGCCTTCCTGCTCGCGGCGGGCGCCCGCGGCAAGCGCTTCGCGCTGCCCAATGCCCGCATCATGATCCACCAGCCCTCGGGCGGCGCGCACGGGCAGGCCTCCGACATCGAGATCCAGGCTCGCGAGATCCTGTACCTCCGTGAGCGCCTGAATCGCATCCTCGCCGAGAACACCGGCCAGCCGCTAGAGCGCATCGCGAGGGACACCGACCGTGACAACTTCATGTCGCCGGAAGATGCGGTAAGCTACGGACTCATCGACAAGGTCATGTCGCGTCGCGGCGGCGCCTGATTTCCGCTTCGTGCCGTCCGTTCAGGTTCCAGAGATTCCATGATGTCCGACAAGAAGGGCTCGAGCGAAAAGCTGCTTTACTGCTCCTTCTGCGGCAAGAGCCAGCACGAGGTCCGCAAGCTCATCGCCGGGCCTTCCGTGTTCATCTGCGACGAATGCATCGAGCTCTGCAACGACATCATCCGCGATGAGTCGCAGGGCGAGCAGGCGGGCGGCAGCGGCACCCGCGCGGGCCTGCCCACGCCGGCCGAGATCTGCGCGATCCTCGACCAGTACGTCATCGGCCAGTCGAAGGCCAAGAAGATCCTCTCGGTGGCGGTCTACAACCACTACAAGCGGTTGCGCCACAAGGCCAGGAAAGACGAGGTCGAGCTCGCCAAGAGCAACATCCTGCTCGTCGGACCCACAGGTTCGGGCAAGACCCTGCTCGCGCAGACCCTCGCGCGCCTCCTCAATGTACCCTTCGTGATCGCCGACGCCACCACGCTCACCGAGGCGGGCTACGTCGGCGAAGACGTCGAGAACATCATCCAGAAGCTGCTGCAGAACTGCAGCTACGAAGTCGAGAAGGCGCAGAGCGGCATCGTCTACATCGACGAGATCGACAAGATCTCGCGCAAGTCGGACAACCCGTCCATCACGCGCGATGTCTCCGGCGAAGGGGTTCAGCAGGCTCTGCTCAAGCTCATCGAGGGTACCGTCGCCTCGGTCCCCCCGCAGGGCGGGCGAAAGCACCCGAACCAGGATTTCGTCCAGATCGACACCACCAACATCCTGTTCATCTGCGGTGGCGCCTTCGATGGCCTTGACAAGGTCATCCGCAACCGTTCAGAGCGTTCGGGCATCGGTTTCGGTGCCGAGGTGCTGTCGGCCTCGGAGCGTCCCGTCGGCGAGGTGCTGCGGGATGTCGAACCGGAAGACCTGATCAAGTTCGGGCTGATCCCGGAACTCGTCGGCCGCCTGCCGGTGGTGGCCACCCTCGATGAACTCGACGAGGCTGCGCTTGTCGAGATCCTCATCGAGCCCAAGAACGCGCTCGTCAAGCAGTACCAGAAGCTCTTCGCCATGGAGGGCGTGGAACTCGAGGTCCGACCCGCCGCGCTGCAGGCGATCGCCCGTCGCGCGCTCAAGCGCAAGACAGGCGCCCGCGGGCTGCGCTCGATCCTCGAACAGGTGCTCCTCGACCTCATGTACGAGCTCCCCGGCCAGCCCAACGCGCAGAAGGTGGTGGTCGACGAGAGTGCCATCGAAGGCGATGGTCAGCCGCTGATCATCTACGCCGACGCTCCTCGGGTTGCTGGCGGACACTGATTCGCTCCCGTCGGCCCTCGGCTCGCATCCGGCGACCCGCGTCGCCACGAGGTTCCGTTCCCGGGAACCGGTACGTACTTCGGACACACCGGGTTCCGGCCCTGCGCAAAGACCCGCTTCACGGCGCCTGTTCACGGACTGTGCCTGCCGGCATGCGCGTATTCTTCTTGAAATGCCCGTCTTCGGCCCCACGTCGAAGGCTCGATGCAACCGGAGATCCTGATGCCAGAAACCGTGAGCTCTGCACCGCAGAGCCTGCCCCTGCTGCCGCTGCGCGACGTGGTCGTCTTCCCCCACATGGTGATTCCGTTGTTCGTGGGGCGGCCCAAGTCGATCAAGGCGCTCGAGGCGGCAATGGGGATGGGCAAGAGCATCATGCTCGTGGCCCAGAAGAACGCCTCCAAGGATGAACCCGCGCCGGCCGACATCTACGAGATCGGCTGCGTTTCGAACATCCTGCAGATGCTCAAGCTGCCCGACGGCACCGTCAAGGTGCTCGTCGAAGGCGTGAATCGCGCGCGCATCGTCTCGATCACCGATGGCGAAGCGCATTTCAGCTGCGAGCTCGAACCCGTCGAGGCCGGTGACGGCTCGGTCTCCGAGAACGAGGCGCTGCGCCGAGCCATCCTGTCGCAGTTCGACCAGTACGTGAAGCTGAACAAGAAGATTCCCCCGGAGATCCTCGCGTCGCTCAACGGCATCGACGACGCAGGCCGGCTCGCGGACACGGTGGCCGCGCATCTTCCGATCAAGATCGAGCAGAAGCAGGGCATCCTCGAGACCGTGCCGGTGTCCGAACGTCTCGAGAAGCTGCTCGCGCAGATCGAGACCGAGCTCGACATCCTGCAGGTCGAAAAGCGCATCCGCGGGCGCGTCAAGCGTCAGATGGAGAAGAGCCAGCGCGAGTACTACCTGAACGAGCAGGTGAAGGCGATCCAGAAGGAGCTCGGCGAGGGTGAGGACGGTGCCGATCTCGAGGAACTCGAGAAGCGCATCAAGGGCGCGCACATGTCCAAGGAGGCGCGCAAGAAGGCCGAGGGCGAGCTCAAGAAGCTGAAGCTGATGTCGCCGATGTCGGCCGAGGCCACCGTCGTTCGCAACTACATCGACACCCTGGTCAATCTTCCCTGGCGCAAGAAGAGCAAGATCAACAACGATCTCGCCAATGCCGAGAAGGTTCTCGACGAGGACCATTTCGGGCTCGAGAAGGTCAAGGAGCGGATCCTCGAATACCTCGCGGTGCAGCAGCGGGTCGAGAAGCTGAAGGCGCCGATCCTGTGTCTCGTGGGGCCGCCCGGGGTCGGCAAGACCTCGCTGGGCCAGTCGATCGCGCGTGCGACAAACCGCAAGTTCGTGCGCATGGCGCTCGGCGGTGTGCGCGACGAGGCCGAGATCCGCGGTCACCGACGCACCTACATCGGTTCGATGCCGGGCAAGATCCTGCAGAGCCTCACCAAGGTCGGGGTTCGCAATCCCCTTTTCCTGCTCGACGAGGTCGACAAGCTTGGCATGGACTTCCGCGGCGATCCCTCGAGCGCGCTGCTGGAGGTGCTCGACCCCGAGCAGAACGGCACCTTCACCGACCACTACGTCGAGGTCGAGTACGACCTCTCCGACGTGATGTTCGTCGCGACCGCGAACACGCTGAACATTCCTCCGCCGCTGCTCGACCGGATGGAAGTCATCCGGCTTTCCGGCTACACCGAGGACGAGAAGGTCAGCATCGCGCAGCGCTACCTGCTTCCCAAGCAGATGCGCACCAACGGCCTCAAGCCCGAGGAGCTCAGCGTCGCCGAGGCGGCGGTACGCGACATCATCCGCTACTACACGCGCGAGGCCGGTGTCCGCTCGCTCGAGCGCGAGGTGAGCAAGATCTGCCGCAAGGTCGTGAAGACGCTTCTGCTCAAGAAGGCCGAGAAGAAGATCGCGGTCACGGCACGCAACCTCGACAAGTTTCTCGGCGTGCGTCGCTACAGTTTCGGCGTGGCCGAGAAGGAAAACCAGGTCGGGCAGGTCACCGGGCTGGCCTGGACCGAGGTGGGCGGCGAACTCCTGACCATCGAGGCCGTCGCGGTTCCCGGCAAGGGCACGACCACCTGTACCGGCAAGCTTGGCGACGTGATGCAGGAGTCGATCAAGGCGGCCATGACGGTGGTGCGTCGGCGTGCGCGTCGGCTCGGTATCGCCGGCGATTTCCATGAGAAGCGCGATATCCACATCCACGTGCCGGAGGGGGCCACCCCGAAGGACGGACCGAGCGCGGGGATTGCGATGACCACGGCACTGGTTTCGGTGCTCACCGGGATTCCCGTGCGTGCCGATGTCGCGATGACCGGCGAAATCACGTTGCGAGGCGAAGTGCTGCCGATCGGCGGTCTCAAGGAGAAACTGCTGGCGGCGCATCGTGGCGCGATCCGCACGGTGATCATCCCCGAGGAGAACGTCAAGGATCTCGCCGACATCCCCGACAACGTCAAGAACCGGCTCGAGATTGTCCCGGTCAAGTGGATCGATCGCGTTCTCGAGATCGCCCTGGAGCGTCTGCCGCAGGCGCTGCCCGACGAGGAGGGCGCCGAGACGGCGGCCGCTGCTCCCGGCAAGCCCGCCCAGCCGGCAGCGCCGGGCGACATCGTCGCGCACTGATCGGAGCGCAGCGCGAGGCGGCGGGCTGGCCTGTCGCCTCGCAGGCTGCGACGCCGCGCTGTCCGCGCCGCGCGGTCGGCGGGCCTCGTCACCGGTCCCCCGCCGGATCGCCCGCCGAGCGCTTGACACCCCGGTGGCCCGGCGCTTAAATCGATTACACTCTCGCCCTTTGCGCTGCGGGATCATCCCATAACAACCCAGTTGCGTCGGCAGGCCACGGTATTTGCCGAGCCGAACGCGTCCTGATTTCCCGAGGGGGCTCCTTTGAACAAGACCGATCTGATCGAGCACATCGCCAAGCAGGCCGACATCTCCAAGGCGGCTGCGGGGCGTGCGCTCGACTCGATGGTGGACGCGATCCGCGCCACGCTGAAAAAAGGCGGTACGGTAACGCTGGTGGGCTTCGGGACGTTCGTCGTCGGCAAACGTGCGGCGCGCAGCGGTCGCAATCCCCAGACCGGTGCCACCATCAAGATCAAGTCGGCCAAGGTCCCCAAATTCCGCCCCAGCAAGGTTCTGAAAGACGCCATCAACTGAGAAGGCGCACACAGACCCGCTGAAATCGTGTATAGTTGTGGTCTTGCCGAAGCGCAGACGCCGGGCTCGTTCAGGGGGTGCTTAGCTCAGCTGGTAGAGCGGCGCCCTTACAAGGCGTAGGTCGGGAGTTCGAACCTCTCAGCACCCACCAGAGCTAGCGTCAAACGCTTCACCGGCTGGTCTCTCCCAGCCAACCGACGTCAAGGAGTGGTAGTTCAGTCGGTTAGAATACCGGCCTGTCACGCCGGGGGTCGCGGGTTCGAGTCCCGTCCACTCCGCCAGCAGTACCGAAGGGCCCGCCATGAGCGGGCCCTTCGACTTTTCTCGGCTCTTTTCGCTGTTCTCCGCGCCGTCCCCGGAGCCAGGTCTCCCGACGTCTGCCGCACCTTGTGGTTCATCCGCAGCCGCGGGCAGCTTTATCCCGGTGGGTTAAGATTCGCCGCCGGGCGGGACCAATCCGCCGCTTCCATGTGGGCATCATGTTCGACGCCATCCGGAAATACCAGCGGATCCTGCTCAGCATCCTGCTGCTGCTGATCTTCCCTGCCTTCGTCTTCTTCGGGGTGTCGGGCTACGACCAGTTTCTCTCCGACGACGACAACGTCGCGAAGGTTGGCGGTGCGCGCATCACGCGTCAGGAATTCGATCAGGCGACCCGTCGGCGACTCGAGCAACTGCGCGAAGTGCTCGGCGACCAGATCGACGCGAGTCTGCTCGACACGCCCGAGGCGCGCCGCGAGATCCTCGACGGACTTGTCGTCGAGCGCCTGCTGGCTCAGGAGTCCGAGCGGCGGCACATCAGCGTCAGCGATGCGCAGTTGCGCAACACGATTCTCGAGATACCGGGGCTGCGCAAGGCCGATGGCGGGTTCGACATGGCCCGCTACCAGGCGCTGCTCAAGGGGCAGGGTCTGAACGAGGCATCCTTCGAAGCGCAGCTGCGCCGCGACCAGACTCTGCGCCTGCTGCCGGATGCGGCCGGTGCGGGAGCCGCGATGCCGCGAGCGGTGGTCGACCGTCTGATTGCGCTCCAGGAGGAGCGCCGTGAGGTCCGCACCCTGCGCTTTGCGCCCGCCGACCACGCGGCGGGTGTTCGTCCGACCGACGAGCAGCTTCGCAAGCACTATGACGACAATGCGGCGGCCTTCGAGAGCTCCGAGTCGGCCAGGATCGAGTATGTGGTGCTCAGTGCTGACGACCTCGCCCGCGGCGTCAGCGTCTCCGAGGACGACCTGCGCAGCTACTACGATCAGAACAAGGCGCGCTATGTCGCGCCGGAGCAGCGGCGTGCCAGCCACATCCTGATCCGGCTCGAGGCCAACGCCTCGGCCGCCGATCGCGAACGTGCGATGGCCAGGGCAAGGTCGCTGGTCACGCAGGCTCGCGCCGGTGGCGATTTTGCCGCGCTCGCCAAGGCGCAGTCGCAGGATCCGGGTTCGGCTTCCCAGGGCGGTGACCTTGGCCTGTTCACGCGCGATGCCATGGTCAAGCCCTTCGCCGACGCCGCGTTTGCGATGAAGGTCGGCGAGGTCAGCGACGTGGTGAGCTCCGACTTCGGCTTGCATGTGATCCGTCTGACCGCGATCCAGCCAGCCGCTGAGCAGGCCTTCTCGATCGTCCGTCCCGCGATCGAGGCCGAGTTGCGCCGTCAGCTGGCGGCGCGGCAGTATGCGGAGGCTGCCGAGGCCTTCAGCAACCTTGTCTACGAGCAGTCCGATTCACTGAAGCCGGCGGCCGAGCGCTTCAAGCTCACGATCCGAACCGCCGACGGCGTCGAGCGTCGGCCGTCCGCGAGTGCCGACAAGTCGCCGCTGCAGCATCCGAAACTGCTTGCCGCGCTCTTTGCCGACGAATCGGTCAGGAATCGCCGCAACACCGATGCGATCGAGGTCGGAAACAACACGCTCGTGGCGGCTCGCATCCTCGAGCACAGCCCGGCGCGCCGCAAGCCCTTCGAGAAGGTCCAGTCCGAGGTGCTCGCGCAGGTCATCGAACGCGAGTCGCGGCGTCTCGCGCGCGAGGCCGGCGAAGCGAAGCTGAAGGCCTTGCGGGGTGGCGAGGCGCCCCCGGCTGGGCTCGCGGCAGTACGTACGCTGGGGCGCGGTACCGACGCCCAGCTGCCAGGCGATGCGCTGGATGCGATCTTTCGTACCCCGGCCGCCTCCTTGCCTGCCTGGGTGGGTGCGAGCCTGCCGGACGGTGGCTACCTTGTCGCGCAGGTGCTCAAGGCCGTTCAGCTACCGCCCGAGCGTATCGCCGAACGCCGCGCAGCCTACGAGTCGCAGCTGCTGAGGCTGCAGGCACAGCAGGACGCGAGCACCTGGCTGACCTACCTCAAGGCGCGAGCCAGCATCGAACGTTTCGAGGCGCGGCTCGGCGAGCGAAGCGAACGCACGCGCTGAAACGGGCTCCACGAGGCGCTGGCTACACGATAGGCGGGCTACGCGGGAGCGGGCAGCGCGAGGGGCGGGTGGCATTTGCTCGCGCAGCTCGCGCGCCACGGCACTCCCGAAGCGGCCGCGTCTTTCTGCTGCCTGCGTTCAGGAGCCCGATGCGTCAGCGAGCAGCCTGAGCGCCAGCGCGTCGATCGCGGCCTCGGACGCATCGTCGAGTGTCACGGAAGCGAACTCGGCAAGACGCATGAAGTTGCGCTGCATCGACTTCGCGTAGGCGGGGTCGTAGTGATGTTCCAGCAGCGAGGCGACCAGTTGCTCCCAGTGTCGGTCCTGCGCAAGTGACGACCACTGCGCCACCCGTCCGTGGCCATGGTGCGCGACCAGCGCGGGAAGCCGGGCCAGCAGACGCTCAGGGGACTCGATGAAGTGGCGATACTCGCGCAGCAGCAGCGCGCATCGCACCGACATGCTCGCGCTCACGATCGAACCGCGGCTGCTGGCGCGAATCGCGGCGATCAGGGCCTCGGGCACCTGGCACTGACCGACCTTGCGGCTTTCGGATTCGACGAAGCTTGGCTGAGCGGGGTCGCTGCGTCGCAACGCATCCCAGACGGCGGTCTCGAAGCGCTTCTGCGAAGGCTGGGCCCGGTCCGGAAGCTGGCCAAGCACCGAACCGCGGTGAGCGGCGAGTGCTTCGAGGTCGAGAACCTGGGCGCCGCGATCCGCGATCCGGGCGAGCAGCAGGCTCTTGCCGCAGCCTGTCGGGCCGGCAACGACGTGGAAGCGGAATTTCGCGGGCCAGGTGGCGAGATCGGCGACCACCTGACGCCGAAAGGCGCGATAGCCGCCCTCGAGGACATCGACTTCCCATCCGACTCGCGCCATCACGGTGGCGAGGGCTCCGGAGCGGTTGCCGCCGCGCCAGCAGTACACCAGACATCGCGCGTCGCGGGGCAGGGCGGCGAGCGGCCCGTCGAGATGCGCAGCGATGTTGCGTGCGACCAGTGCGGCGCCCTCGCGCTTGGCCTCGAAAACGCCCGCATGCTTGTACTGCGTACCGATGCGTGCGCGCTGGACGTCGTCCAGCACTGGAAGATTGCGCGCGCCGGGCAGATGGTCGAGTGCGAACTCGCCCGGGCTGCGCGCATCGATGATCAGCGTGTAGCGATCGAGCTCGGCGGTGGCCACCGCGACGGGAACCGGCCGGGCTTCTCTGGGCATCAGGTAGGTGCCGGGCATCGGCGTCTGCAAAGGAGCCGGATTGTAGTACGCGGGCCTGCAGGGGCCGAGTCGGGCGTCGGCGACTGCAAGACCATGCGCGACGGCCCTGTTGTCTCTGCAACACGACGATCGACGTACAATCGATGCATGAAAGTGTTCGATCTCGTCTGCGGCAGCGGGCATCACTTCGAGGGCTGGTTCGACTCCAGCGAGGCTTTCGAGTCGCAGCAGGCTCGCGGCCTCGTCGAATGTCCGATGTGCGCCGACGCATCGATCACGCGGCGCCCATCCGCGCCGCGGCTGAACCTGTCGGCCGCGAGTGCGCATCCGCCGGTGCCGCCGGCTGCGCAGACCGCGGCCACGCTGCAGCGTGCCTGGCTCGAACTCGCCCGGCATATCCGTGAGAACACCGAGGATGTCGGCGATCGCTTCGCCGACGAGGCTCGCCGGATCCACTATCGCGAGGCGCCGCCCCGCGGCATTCGCGGCGTGGCGAGCCGCGACGAGAGCCTGGCGCTGGCCGAGGAAGGGATCGAGGTCATGGCTTTCCCGATGCCGGTGGCTGCCAAGGATCCGCTGCAGTAGTTTTCGGCGGCCGGCCGGGTGCTTTCCGGTCCGACCGCGCGTTGCGCGGGCTCGTGACGCTCGATAGAGTCAGGCTTTCCCCCAACATCGAGGCCGGCCGGACACGGTGCGCGCCCAAGGAGACGAGCATGCAGCGCAGACATATTCTCGCGGCAGGCGGTGCGCTTGCCGCCGGTGCCGCCGGATTGCCCGGGACGGCCTTTGCCCAGCCGGCGAAGTGGCCCAGCCGGGAAATCACGCTCATCAACCCGAACGCCCCGGGAGCCGCCACCGACCTCACCGCGCGAATCATCGCGCAGGCCCTCGAGAAGCGCCTGCAGAACCCGGTGATCGTCAAGAACGTCGTCGGTGGCGCTGGCGCGCTCGGACCCAGCACGCTGGCGAGCTCGGCACCCGACGGCCATACGCTCGGGCTCATCGCGATCTCCAGCCACATCACGGTGCCCGCCCTGATGGACGTGAAATACAACCCCTGGGAGGCATTCGCACCGCTCGGCCAGGTGGCGATGCTGCGCTACGGCGTCGGTGTCGGCGCCAACTCGCCGATCAAGACGATCGAGGAACTGGTGGCGCTCAGCAAACAGCGGATGGTCACCTACGGCTCGAACAACGTCACCAACGTGGTCGCGATGTTCCAGCTCGCCAAGCTGACCGGCGGCAAGTTCCGCTGGGTGGTTTTCAGCGGTGGCGTCGAGGCCGTGGCGCAGGCGGTCGGCGGGCACGTCGATGCCTGCATCCAGTCGATCACCGAGATGAAGCCGCAGATCGAGGCCGGCAAGCTGCGCCTTCTGGCCTCGGCGGGCATGGAACGCTGGCCCGACTATCCGAATGTCAAGACGCTGCGCGAGCATGGCTTCGAGGCGGTCACCAACGGGCCCTTCGGGTATGCGTTTCCTGCCGGCGTCGATCCCGCCATCCAGCAGAAGATGGAAGCCACGCTGGCCGACGTCATGGCCGACAAGTCGGTGCAGGCGCAGATCGCCAACATCGGCGTGGTGCCGATCTACCGCAACGGCGCCGACTACAAGGCCTTCCTGAAGAAGATCGAGACCGACCTGCTGCCCATCCTGGCCGAGACCGGGATGGTCAAGAAGCGCGGATGAGTCTGCCCGGCACCGCAGGGCCGCGGCTCGCGGCACTCGGCCTGCTTGGCGTGGCGGGTGTCGGTCTCTGGCAGGCCGCGGGCCTCGAGCGCTGGAGTTTCGAAGGCCCGGGTCCGGGGCTCTTCCCGTTGCTCGCGGGCGGCGTCTGCGCGGCGCTCGCCCTGATCGTCGCGCTCTTTCCGGGACGCGCGGCGGCCACCGAAGACGGCGACGGCGAGCCCCCCGATCCCGGCCAGCGGCGCAGCAGCGATCGGCGCTTCGTGCTCTATGTGGTGGGGCTGGCGCTGCTTGCCGTCGGGCCTGGCTTGCTCGGGATCAGCCTCAGCGCGGTCGCGATCTCGGTGCTGCTTGTGCGCTTCGCCGAGGGGCGCTCCTGGCGTGCCGCGCTGATCTACGGCGTTTGCGCAGCGCTGATCGCCCTGGTCGGTTTCGGATGGCTGCTGCGCGTCGATCTGCCCACCGGCCCGATCGAGCGCGCGTTCTTCTCGCTCGTTCGCTGACGCGATCACCGGAGCGGCCTGCCCATGGATGCACTGCTCGGCGGTTTCGCACTGGTCCTGACGCCGGCCAACCTGCTTTACTGTTTCATCGGCGCGTTCCTCGGCACCGTCGTCGGGATCCTGCCTGGCCTCGGCCCGCTCACGACGATCGCGATCCTGCTGCCGATCACGTTCAAGATGGACGTGACCTCCGCGATCATCATGCTGTCGGGCATCTATTACGGGGTCGCCTACGGCGGCACCGTGACCTCGGTGCTGATGCGAATCCCGGGCGAAGCCTCTTCGGTGGTCACCTGCCTCGACGGCTACGAGATGGCGCGCAACGGGCGCGCGGGGGCGGCGCTGTTCATCGCGGGCGTCGGGTCCTTCGTTGCCGGGACGCTCGGGGTGATCGCGATCACCCTGCTGTCGCCGCCGCTGTCGCGACTCGTGCTCGCCTTCGGGCCTGCGGAGTACGCGATGCTGATGCTCGCCGGGCTGGCGATGGTGACCTACATGTCGAGCGGATCGCTGCCGCGCGCACTGCTGATGGCGGCTCTCGGTCTGCTGCTCGGCACGGTGGGCAGCGACCCGATGAACATGACCCCGCGTCTTACCTTCGGCATCCTGGCGCTCGGCGATGGCATCAACCTCGTGCCGCTGGCGATCGGCCTGTTCGGGCTGTCGGAGGTGCTGTTCATGGCGCGAGCCCGCGACGATGCGATGAAGGCGATCGCGCCGCCGAAAGGCATGCGCGACTTCCTTCCCACGTCCGAGGAGGCCCGGCGCTCCGTCGGCCCGATCGGTCGCGGGACCGTGCTCGGTTTCCTGGTAGGTCTGCTGCCTGGCGGCGGCGCGGTCATCGCCTCCTTCCTGTCCTACGGCATCGAGCGGCGCCTGTCCCGGCATCCGGAGAAGTTCGGCAAGGGCGCGGTCGAAGGCCTCGCGGGGCCCGAGGCGGCCAACAACGCCGGAACCACCGGCGCGTTCGTGCCGCTGCTGTGCATGGGAATCCCTGCCAACGCGATCACGGCGCTGCTGATCGGCGCCTTCATCATCCACGGCGTGACGCCCGGTCCGACGATCCTGGAGCGCCAGCCCGAGGTGTTCTGGGGCGTGGTCGCGAGCATGTATGTGGGCAACGTGATGCTGCTGGTGCTGAACCTTCCGCTGATCGGCCTGTTCGTGCGGATTCTCGACATTCCGCGGGCCTATCTCGCGCCGATGATCCTGATCGTGTGCCTGATCGGTGTCTATTCCAACAGCGGCAATCCTGCGGATCTTGTGGTCGCGGTGATCTTCGGTTTCGTGGGCTACCTGCTGCGGCGGCAGGGTTTCGATCTCGGCATCGTCATCCTCGCCTACGTGCTTGGCCCGATCTTCGAGCGCTCCGTGCGTCAGTCACTGGCGATTTCGGACGGCGATCCGATGATCTTCCTGCACAGCCCGCTGTCGACGGGTTTCGCGGTGGTCGCGGTACTCGTGCTGGCGGCCGGGCTATGGCCACGGCGCCGCGTGCCCTCAGCGCCGGTTCACCAGCCACAAGCCGGTCGCGATGCCGGCCAGTCCGCCGAGCAGCGCGACCGATAACGGCTCGCCAAGCAGCATCACCCCCGCAACCAGGCCGAGCACCGGGGTCAGGAAGGTGAAGGCGGCCACCCGGGTAGCCGGGTAGTGACGCAGCAGCCAGAACCAGCTCAGGTAGCTTGCAAAGGCGATGATCACCGCCTGGAAGAGCAGCGAGGCGCCCGCCAGCGGCTCGTCGAGCCGAGGCAGGGGTTCGCCGCTCACGAGCGAGGCGATCGCCATTAGCGGCGCCGAACACGCCAGCTGAAAGAACAGCGTGCGCTCGGGCGCCGCGCCACCCAACGCGGTTGCTCTTATCCAGAGCGTGGTCAGGCCCCAGAAGATCGCGGCCACCGCGCACAGCAGATCGCCCGTCCACTGCCCATCCTGGTCGCCGAGGCCGTCGCCGACGGCCAGCGAAAGTCCGCCGAAGGCGAGCACGAGACCGGCGATCTGCGCCCGCCCGAGCCGCTCGCCCGGGGCGATCAGCGGCATGCCCAGCGCGACCACGAAGGGGGCGAGGTACAGGAAGAGCACCGCGCGCGACGCGCTGGTCTGGGCCACACCGGCATAGAGGAAACAGAATTCGATGCCGAACAGCAGCCCGGCAACGATGCCCGCGCTGTTGGCGCCGTCCCGAGGCAGCAGTGCGATGCCTCGGTGGCGCGCCCACAGGGCGACCAGTAGCGCGGCGATGGCCGAGCGCAGCGCGCCTTGTGCCAGCGGGGCGACGGTCGGGATCGTCAGCTTGACGATGACCTGGTTCAGCCCCCAGAGCGCGCAGCAGGCGACGATCAGCGAGACGGCGATGCCGTCGAGCCGATCGCGCCGGGTCTGCGCATCGGGCACGTGCTCAGGAGCCGCGGGTGATCGGCATCTCGACGAGGTCGGCCGCGCCGGGGATCGGCAGGTGCTTGGCGAGTTCGAGCTTGGCGATCGCGTTTCGATGCACCTCGTCGGGTCCGTCGGCCAGGCGCAGCGTGCGCTGGTGCGCGTAGAAGCTCGCCAGCGGGAAGTCGCCCGACACGCCACCGCCGCCGTGCGCCTGGATCGCCCAGTCGACCACCTTGCAGGCCATGTTGGGCGCGATCACCTTGATCATCGCGATCTCGGCGCGGGCGATCTTGTTGCCCACCGTGTCCATCATGTGGGCTGCCTTCAGCGTCATCAGCCGGGCCTGGTCGATCATGCAGCGCGCCTCGGCGATGCGCTCCTGCCAGACGGTCTGCGTGGAGATCGGCTTGCCGAAGGCCACGCGCGAGGACAGACGGCGGCACATGTACTCGAGCGCACGCTCGGCCACGCCGATGCTGCGCATGCAGTGGTGGATGCGGCCCGGGCCCAGCCGACCCTGGGCGATCTCGAAGCCTCGCCCTTCGCCGAGCAGGATGTTGTCGACCGGCACCGTCACGTTCTCGAAGATGACCTCCGAATGGCCGTGCGGGGCGTCGTCGTAGCCGAAGACGCTCAGCTCGCGCTTGATCGTGATGCCCGGGGTGTCGGCGGGCACGACGATCATCGACTGCTGCTCGTGGCGGCCGGCGTCAGGATTCGTCTTGCCCATGAAGATGAAGACCTTGCAGCGGGGGTCGGCGGCGCCCGAGGTCCACCACTTGCGGCCGTTGATCACGTAGTGATCGCCGCGGCGCTCGATGCGCGACTGGATGTTGGTGGCATCGGACGAGGCGACATCCGGCTCGGTCATCGCGAAGGCCGAGCGGATCTCGCCGCGCAGCAGCGGGTCGAGCCACTGCCGCTTGATGTATTCGCTCGCGTAGCGCTCCAGTGTCTCCATGTTGCCGGTATCGGGCGCCGAGCAGTTGAAGACCTCGGAGGCGAAGTGCACCCGACCCATGATCTCGCAAAGCGGGGCGTATTCGAGGTTCGAGAGACCCTCGGGCACCCGCTCGGAGTGCGGCAGGAACAGGTTCCAGAGACCCGCCGCACGCGCTTTCGGCTTGAGCTCCTCGACCACCTTCGTCGGCTGCCAGACGTTGCCGGCGCGGCGGTTGGCCTCGATCTCCTCGTGGAAGCGGTGCTCGTTCGGGTAGATGTGCGCGTCCATGAAGGCATTCAGGCGTGCGCGCATCTCGAGGACGCGGGGGCTGTAGTCGAAATCCATCGTGATCTCTCTCGGAACAGGGGTGAAACCGGGCGTCGTGCTCAGAGCAGGCGCTGCGCGTAGCGCCAGCCGAGGTCGGCGAGCAGGCGCGCGCGCATGCCTGCGTCGGCTGCCTGTTCGCTGGACGCGGTGCCGTCGAGGTGGCGCTTCATGATGCCCTGCAGGATGCCGGCGAGGCGAAACAGGTTGTAGGCGAGGTAGAAGTCCCAGTGCTGGCTCACGCTCGCCACGTCGCGGCCGGTGCGTTCGCAGTAGCGTCGGATGTACTCGGACTCCTGCGGGATGCCCAGCGCATCGAGGTCGAGCCCCGCGATGCCGCGAAAGTTCGCCGGGGTGATGTGCCAGGACATGCAGTGATAGGAGAAGTCGGCGAGCGGGTGGCCGATCGTGGCGAGTTCCCAGTCGAGGACCGCGACGACACGCGGCTCGGTCGGATGGAACATCAGGTTGTCGAGGCGATAGTCGCCATGCACGACGGAGGCCTCGTCGCCCGCGGGGATCGCGCCCGGCAACCAGGCGATCAGCCGGTTCATCGACTCGATGTGCTCGGTGGCCGTGACCTCGTACTGCTTGCTCCAGCGGGAGATCTGGCGGGCGAAGTAGTTGCCCGGGCGTCCGAAGTCCTCGAGGCCGGCTGCGACATAGTCGACGTTGTGCAGCGCGGCGATCACGCTGTTCATCGCGTCGTAGATGGCAGCGCGCTCGCCGCGCTCGAAGCCGGGCAGCCCCTGCTCCCAGAGCACGCGTCCCTCGACACACTCCATGATGTAGAAGGCGCGGCCGATGACGGACTCGTCTTCGCACAGCAGATGCACCTGCGGCACCGGGATAGCGCAGCGGCCCAGCGCGCCGATGACGCGGAACTCGCGCTCGATCGCGTGCGCCGAAGGCATCAGTTTTGCCGCGGGCCCCGGCTTGGAGCGCATCACGTAGCGACGCCCCGGGGTGTCCAGGCGGAACGTGGGATTGGACTGCCCGCCCTTGAAGGACGTGACCGTCAGCGGGCCGGCAAAGCCGGGAAGACGGCTTTCGAGGTAGACCCGCAGGGCATCGAGGTCGAAGCCATGACGGTTGGTTGCCGGGCTGGCGGCGGTCTGGGACGAGGCCGTGTCTGACACGCGGGCTCCTGCGAAGCAATGAGGTGGAAGGGGGCTGACGGGCGCCGCTTCAGTCGGCGACGAGCAGCGAGATGCCGAGCTGGGCGCGGCGGCGCAGCCACGGGCTCGGGCGGTATCGCGGATCGGCGGTGATGCGGTGCATGCCTTCGAGGATCGCGAGGATGCGCGCGGGGCCGAGCCGGTCGCCCATCGTCAGCGGTCCGGCGGGATAGCCCAGGCCGATCCGCACCGCGGTGTCGATGTCGGCTGGCGATGCGACCCGCTGCTGCGCGATGTCGCAGGCGATCGACACGATCATCGAGACCACGCGCTGCGCGATGAAGCCGGCGCTGTCTCGCAGCACGCTGACTTTCGTGCCGTCGGCGGCGAACAGGCCGTGCGCGGCATCGCGCCATGAGGCCTGCGTGGCCGGCGTGGTCATGATCACGCGCCGCTTGCAGGCCTGCAGCCCGAAGGGCATCAGCGTGTCGAGGGCGATCGCGCGGGTCGCATCGAAGCCCCGGGCGGCTTCGGTCGCATCGATGCCCAGCGGGGTGAGGATGATCAGCGATCCCGGCGCCGGCTGGGCGCTGGTATCGATGCTGGCGCCCAGCCCCTCGACAAGGCTGCGCACCGCCGCCTGGTCGGGGCCCGGTGCGATCCAGGCGCGCAAGCCCTGCGGCGCGGCGGGTGCGGGGGCTTCGGCGTGCGCGGGGTCGGCCACCGGCTGCCCGCCCTCGTAGCGATAGAAGCCTTCGCCGGTCTTGCGGCCGAGCAGACCGGCGGCCACGCGCTGGGCGCCGATCACCGAGGGCTTGTAGCGCGGCTCCTCGTAGTACTGGTGGTAGATGGACTCCATCACGGGGTGCGAGACGTCGAGCCCGGTGAGATCGAGCAGTTCGAAGGGGCCCAGCCGGAAACCCTGGCCGTCGATGCGCACCTGCTCGCGCAGGATGCGATCGATGTCGGCATGACCGGCGACCCCTTCGCCGAGTGCCTTCAGCGATTCCGGCCCGAACGCGCGGCCGGCATGGTTGACGATGAATCCCGGCGTGTCCTGGCAGACCACCGGTTCATGGCCGGCCACGCGCGCAAGCGCCACCAGACGCTCGAGCACGTCGGGGCGGGTGCGTGGTCCGCCGACGACCTCGACCACGCGCATCAGCGGGACCGGGTTGAAGAAGTGGTAGCCGCCGATCCGTTCGGGACGGCTGCAGGCTGCCGCGATCGCGGTCACGGACAGCGACGAGGTGTTCGTGACGATGACCGCGTCGGCCGCCAGTTCCGCCTCGAGTGCCCGGAACAAGGCCTGCTTGACGTCGAGTCGCTCGACGATGGCTTCGATGACGAGGTCGCAGTCGGCGAATCCCGCGAGCGTGGGCGCATCGCTGATGCGCTCGAGCGTGGCACGGGCGACATCTGCCGACAGCTTGCCGCGCTCGGCAAGCTTGCCCAGCGTGTCTGCGAGCGAGGCGATCGCCCGCTCGACCGCGCCGGGTTGGGTGTCGTGAACCACCACCGGGATGCCGGCCTGGGCGAACAGCTGCACGATGCCGCGGCCCATCGCGCCGGCGCCGACCACGCCGATGCGGTTGAAAGGGGAACTCATGGTCTGAACTCCGATCCGATCACTTGACGGCGTCGATTGTAAAGGAGCCCCCAGTGGAGCCCCGGGTCGCGCCGGTTTCGTCGGTTTCGATGCGCTCGCGCTGTTCGGCGAGCTCGAGCCAGCGAGCTTCGAGTGACTCGCGCTCGGTGACCAGCGTTGCGCGTTCACGCCCGAGGGCGGCCATTCGCTCGGGGGCGTCCCAGGCACCGGGATCGGCGAGATCATGGTCGATCGCGAGCAGCCGGCCCTCGATGGCCGGCAGGCGCTGCTCGATGCGTCCGATCGCCTGGATCAGCGGCTTCAGGCGCTCGGCGGTCTGGGCACGGCGGCTTGCGGCGATCCGGCGTTCCTCGCGGCGGTCGGCGCGCGGGGCGTCCCGCTTGCCATGGTCAGGCTGCCCGGAGGCGGTCGCCGTGGACGGACCGCGCTGCAGCCAGGCAAGGTAGTCGTCGAGATCGCCGTCGAAGGGCTGGGCCTGGCCGTCGTGCACCAGCACGAAGCGGTCGCAGCTTGCGCGCAGCAGGTAGCGATCGTGCGAGACCAGCAGCAGCGCGCCGGGGAAATCGGCGAGCGCGTCGGTCAGGGCGTCGCGGGTCGCGGCATCGAGGTGGTTGGTCGGCTCGTCGAGCACGAGCAGGTGCGGCGCGCCGCGGATGATCGACGCCAGCAGCAGCCGGGCCTTTTCGCCTCCCGACATCGGCCCGATGGGGCGCAGGGCGTCGTCGCCGGAGAAGCCCGCGCGACCGAGTTCGTCGCGCAGCGCCGACTCGCGAGCCTGCGGGCTGAGGCGCTGGAAGAACGCGAGCGGCGAGTCGTCCTCGCGAAGCGCCTCCACGCCATGCTGTGCGAAGTAGCCGACACGCAGCGCGCGCGCGAGGCGGCATTCGCCGGCGAGCGCCGCCAGTTCGCCCACCAGCGTGCGCACCAGCGTGCTCTTGCCCGCGCCGTTGCGACCGAGCAGTCCGATGCGCGCGCCTCGCTCGATCGTCAGATCGACGCCCCGCAGCACCCGGGCCTGGGGGTAGCCCGCGTCGAGCTCGCGCGCCACGATCAGCGGGTCGGGCGAGTCGCCCGGGTCGGGCAGCACGAAGTTCGCGGCGCGCGTGCCGCGCAGCGGCGCGATGCGGGCCAGTTTCTCGAGGGCCTTGATGCGGCTCTGGACCTGGCGCGCCTTGGTGGCCTGCGCGCGGAAGCGATCGATGAAGGCGCTCAGCCGAGCGACATGGGCCTGCTGCTCGGCGAGAGCCCGCTGCTGCTGTGCCTGGCGCTGGGCTCGCTGCAGTTCGCAGGCCGAATAGCCGCCGGCGTAGCGGACGAGCTGCCGGTTCTCGACGGTGAGCGTGGCCTGCGCCACCCGATCGAGGAAGTCGCGGTCGTGGGACACGACCAGCACCGTGCCGGGGTAGCGCAGCAGCCAGCGCTCGAACCAGACGATGGCGTCGAGATCGAGGTGGTTGGTCGGTTCGTCGAGCAGCAGCAGGTCGCTCGGCACGAAGAGCGCGCGGGCGAGGTTCAGGCGCATCCGCCAGCCGCCGGACAGCGCTTCGACCGGCCGC
>Ga0315900_10003621_pt1 | contig 22435 bp, 8 predicted proteins | sample LakEriMetagenome_FD_203521 | JGI IMG/M metagenome (GOLD analysis project Ga0315900, IMG submission 203521) | Freshwater fungal communities from buoy surface, Lake Erie, Ohio, United States - Buoy 12 MA114 | ecosystem: Environmental > Aquatic > Freshwater > Lake > Lake biofilm | place: USA: Lake... | reverse complement strand
AAAAATTCTAGATTAATTTGTATAAAAATATAACCAACATGGAAAATAGTATGATGCTTATTAACTCTGAGTGGAGTGGTAAGCCAAGTTTTAGAGCCATCCCAGTATCGGAGGCTTCCCCTTATGTAGAATGTATCTTTGACCCAGAGAGCAAAGTATTTGTAGTTATTTCTAAACAAAAAAGAAATACTTTACAGATGTTACCTAAGCTTGATGAGTATGGACAGCCTATTACAGGAACAAAAGGAATGAAACAAGAACGTCACAAGCTTGAAGTATTCCAAGAATATTACATTAGTGATGTAGAATCTATTAAAAATTTAATCAACTTAGTTGTGGTTAATAAAGATTTTGATTATCTTGGCTTCATCAATTCATAGTGTGAATTAATTAAAGGTGAAAACAGTAAAAAAGGGTAAATCTACAGTTTACCTTTTTTTATGCAGTAACGGGGGGACAGCTTAACTGAACAAATTATATGAGAACACATTGGGTAATGGACTATGAAACTCTTAGTAATTGTTTCATAGCAGTATTTGAAGACATTAAGTCTGAACGAAGAGAAATCTTTGTAGTACATGAATCACAGAATGATATCTTAGAGCTTGTAGAATTCTTGCAGGGTAATATTGCAAGAGAAGAATGGCATGTATCTTTTAATGGTCTTGGATTTGACAGTCAGATTACTGAGTATATTCTCAGAAATAGAGACACTGTTATTCATAACACAGGAGAGTCAATTGCTAAATGGCTTTATGGTAAAGCTCAGGATATTATTGGAAGACAGAACCGTCAGGAGTTTTTGGAGTTTGCTCCACACCAACTTCAGATTAACCAGGTAGATGTCTTTAAATTAAATCACTGGGATAATAATGCTAAGAGAAGTTCTTTAAAGTGGATTCAGTATACCATGGACTGGCATAACATAATGGATATGCCTATTCACCATACAAGTAAGATTACTACGGATCAGATTCCAGAAGTCATTAGATATTGTATTAATGATGTTAAGTCTACTAAACAGATCATGCAGCTCAGTAAGAGCCAGATTGAGTTACGTAGAAACTTGACAGAAGAATATGGTATTAATCTCTTCAGTGCTTCTGAGCCAAGAATTTCTAAGGAGTTATTCCTGATGTTTCTGAGTGAACAGACTGGTATTAAAAGATGGGACCTCAGACAAATGAGAACCCATAGAAGTATGATTAAGGTAGATGATATTATTCTACCATATATTGAATTTAAGACAGCTACATTTCAGAATCTTTTGAAGAAGTTTAAGGAAGTAGTTATTTATCCAGGTCAGACTAAAGGAGGCTTTAAGTATTCTGTACAGTACAAGGGAGTCAAGACTGATTATGGTCTTGGTGGTATTCATGGTGCTAGAAGAAGTAAGGTCTATAAGTCTGATGAGGACATGGTAATAATGACGTCTGACGTTACTAGTTTCTATCCCAATCTGGCTATTAGAAATAAGTGGGCTCCAGCACATTTACCACAAGATGAATTCTGCAGTCTGTATGAATGGTTCTTTGAGGAAAGGAAAAAGATTCCTAAATCTGATCCTAAGAATTATGTATATAAGATTATCCTAAACTCAACCTATGGGTTAAGTAATGATGAAAACAGCTTCCTATATGATCCTGAATTTACAATGAGGATTACTATTAACGGTCAGCTAAGTTTATCAATGCTATATGAGATGATCTGTGAAGAGATTCCTAATGCAGTCCCACTAATGCAAAATACAGATGGTCTTGAGACAATGATCCCAAGACAACATGTAGATAAGTATATGGAGATTTGCAAGAGATGGGAAGAGATGACTAATCTACAGTTAGAACATGATACATATAGTAAGATTGTTCTTGGTGATGTAAATAATTACATTGCTGTTACTGAAGATGGTAAGTCTAAATGCAAGGGCAGATTTGAGTACAAAGATTTGGCCATGCATAAGAACAAAAGCTTTTTGATTATTCCTAAAGCTTTACATGCATATTTTGTAGATGGAATAGACCCTGAAGACTTTATGAAAGCTAACACAGATATATTTGATTATTGTGGTGGTGTTAAGATTAAAGGAGATTGGTCTTTTCACTTCCACAAGGTACACCAGGGAGAGTATCAAGATATTCCTCTACAGCATACTATCAGATATTATGTATCTAATAGTGGTGGTAAGATTGTTAAGAAGAACAATGAGGACATGCGGGCTATACAAGTAGAAGCCGGTAAATGGATGCAGACCCTTATGATTGATTATGAAAAGAAAGAGTTTGAGGATTATGATATCAATCTTAAGTATTACCTAGAGAAAGTAAGAAAGGAAATTGAGAACCTTGAACCAAGTACAAACCAACTAAGTTTATTTTAAAATGCCAAAGAAGATTAAAGAATGTGGAAAAGCACACTTGATTAGTGTACCACTACCGGATCATGGAGATACTTATACAGTAATTAGCCATGAGTCAGTTATTGATTATGCATATACAGAACTAGCTAATGCTGGTTTTGGAATTGTATCTGAAGAGTACAGAGCTACTGCAGATGGTAATATTGCACAAGGTATATACAGACTTCAATATCAGAATGATCCTGAGTTGTCTATGATGTTTGCTTGGACTAATAGTTATAACAAGCAAGTAAGATTTAAGTGTGGTGTTGGTGCATATGTGAACCACACAGGCACCACCATGGTCTGTGGTGACATGGGGAGCTGGGCCAGAAAACATACTGGTACAGCAGATGAAGAGACTGTAGCTACAATTAAAGAACAGATTGCTAATGCACACATGTATTATGATCAGTTAGTAGCTGATAAAAATGCAATGAAAGAAATCAAGATGAATAAGAGAAAGCAAGCTCAACTTCTTGGTATCTTGTTTGCTGAGTATCAGATACTTACAACTGAGCAAGCTAGTATTGTAAGATCACAAATGGATAAACCAACACATGTGTTTGAAGATTCTAGTAGTCTATGGGCATTCTATAACTATGTGACTACTGCTTTACAATCTTCTCATCCAAAAACATGGATGGAGGATCAGAGAGTTCTTCACTACTTTATCTCTAGTGTAAATAACTTTTCTAAACCGCTTCCAGTTGAAGTAGAAGTTGAGCATGAAGAAGAAGAAAAAGTTGCAGATCCATTGCTAACTAACTATGGTCAACCTGAGAACCAGACTAATCTTTTAGTTCAAATTGCAGAAGCAGAAGCTGAGACAGCAGAAGTAGAAGAAATAGAAGAAATCAAGGAAGAACAGGAAGACAAGGTATGTGATGAAATAATTAGTTATACTGATCCTGTGGGTAACACGTTTGAAGCTCCAGTTATTGATGTTGTTAATCTTAATAAAGAGACAATGATGTCAGTTGTGGTAGTTGATACAGAAGATACTGAAGATGACTTTGTATTTGATTTCTCAGATGAGGAAGAGGATGGTGAAGCATTCTTCTAAAGATCCTGTTTGCAGGGTTAATTATTTACACCAAAAGAAGGGGGTGGCGTTTGCTATCCCCTTTCTTTTTTTCTAACTTTGATACATGAAAGATCAATTAAAAGCAGTAGAACAGTTCCATAATGCATTTGGACAACAAAATGGCAAATGGCCACAACCTTTATCAGAACATGAGTTTAATCTCAGACACTCTTTAATGAGAGAAGAGAATGATGAATACTTAGAAGCATGTTTTAAAAATTCATTAGTAGAAATTGCAGATGCACTAGGTGACCAGTTATATATCTTATGCGGGACTATCCTTAAACATGGTATGCAACATATCATAGAAGATGTATTTAATGAAATACAAGCTAGCAATATGAGTAAGCTTGGTGATGATGGTAAGCCCATCCTCCGTGAAGATGGTAAAATATTAAAAGGTCCTGGATATTTTAAACCAGACCTATCTAAATTCATTGAAGTAAAATGACTTTTCTTAACTCTCATCCAATTAAGAAATCTGATCTTGGGTTTCATGGTAACTTGTTTGGAGGCAAACTTCTGGCATGGATTGATGCAGCTGCTGCTGGTTATGCAATGCAGTTATGTGACACTCCAAGAATGGTTACTGTAAGTATAGACCAATGTAATTTTGAACGGGCGGCAAAGGAAAGCCAACTTCTAAAAATCTATGGTCATCCAGTTAAAGTTGGTAACACTTCAGTTACTCTTTATATGGAAGCAAGATCTCATAATGTATATACAGGTGCTCAAACATTAGTACTAAAGACTAACATTACATTTGTACATATTGATGAATCTGGTAGTCCTATTCCTATTGCAGGAAAAGGTAAGAAAAGAATCAAAACATTAATTGATGCAGATGGAAACACTGAAGTGCTTTGAGTGTAAAATAGAAAAACCTTTATCTAAATACAAACCAAATAGGAGAAAGTATCAGATTAAATCAGCAAAAGGCATGTGTATTATATGCAAAAAGTGTAGTTTATACAATGCAATCACCAAATTATATGTAGTTAGATATAATTTTGATGAGAATAAATTTGAGATAATTAAGTTCAAAGATGCTAATGAAGCAGTAGAATTTATCAATAAAGAAGAAGGGGAGTATTAACTCCCCTTTCTTTTTTTATCTAATTATAGAAGATTTCTCAATGTTCTTAATTAAAGTTTCAGTGTCTCCAGTAACACCTGTGTAACCTACTGCTTTAAATAAGTTTCTCCATAATTTTAATTCACCTTCTTGTTGGAACCAGTATGGTCCAGTATCTCTCTTATAGTATGCACCAGCATCTCCAGTTAACATGTCTGCAATGTTTTGAAGTATTTGAGCATATGTTTTACCTGTACTATTAAATACAGAACCTGTACTTGTAACAAATTTAACATAGTCATCAAGACCGAACTGTACTCCATACATTTTTGGTAGAGGAATAAAGGTTGATGTTTCATTCATTACACCCATCATAAGTGCTAACATATGATTCTGCATAAAGCCATATGTATTGAATGTATCTTCATTTATATATCCACCAGATCTTTCAGAGATTTTATTCCATCTATCTTCATCATCTTCATCATAACCAAAGATCATAGCTCCAGCTAATGCTAATCCAATGATAGTCATCATTTGAGTTCCAATCTTTTTAAATGAAGCTTTTTCTTTAGGAGTCATCCAGTTATAATATTTACCCTTTGTCATAAAGAGCTTGCTTAATGTTTTGAATGCTGTGATATAGTAACCTACTTCTGTAGTACCCAGAGCCCAATCATAACGTGCTTTACCAACATTACCTGCTGATGTATCCATACCAAAGTGATTAACAAACATAGGAGTAAACCACTTTCTCATAAAGAAGAACATGCGGTAGATCATATACTTATTTCCTTCTGGTTGGCTAAATGCATCATAAGCACCATAGAGTTTTCTAGATAGACCATGGAATCTGTTTTTAATTTCTTGGAACTTATTACCCTTAGTAATTACAATCTCAGTACCATCTTCAAGATCAGCTGCACTATCTATGTTGTTTCTTTCTCTAAGTTTTTCTACTGTTGTACTATATAGTTTAGCAATATCCTCAAGTGTTTCACCTTTAGTGTATACGTGATCAATAGCTTTAGTGCCATAGTCAGGATCAACACCTTCTTTTAGTTTAATGATACCATTTGCATCAGTTTCCCAAGCATCAAGATAATCTAAGTAAATTACTTCACCATTAGTTGTTCTTTGTTCTACTTTCTGATGTTTCATGAAACCACCAAACAATTGTAAAGCAGCCTCCATCTCAGCAGACTTTCTAAAGTCCGTTGCCCATGAACCATTCATTAGATCTCTATATAGGGATCTACTTACTGATTGACCTAACTGATCTTCTGTTTTAAATACAGCATCAAAGTTTTCAATTATTTGAGCAGTAAGTGAAGGCACACCTTTAGCATAGATATCTGTTGCAGCCCATTTAATCATTGTTTGGAATGCCCAGGCTCTAGCATTTGCTAAATCTTTAAGATTAACAAATTCACCTCCTGAAGCTTCAATAACATTTTGTGCTAACTGTCCATATCTGTTTTTTAAATCAGATGGAATATTCAAAGCAAGAGATGAGAAAGAAGCTAATCTAGAGAAGTTACTCATTAACTTAGTAAGGAATATGTATTGGTTTGCAGATTGTGATAACTGTACACCATAGTATTCTCTATCAATTAATGATCTTACTTGTTCTAGTCTATTATTTCTAGCATTCTTTTTACTTGCTGCCTTACCAGTTTGTTTACTTATTTTACCACTCTTAATATTATTCCTTGGATCTTCAAGCTGTTTAAGAATAGATTGAACCCTTGGCAAGCTATCAATTAAAACTTTTTGGTTTTCAATTGACATAAGATACTCTCCAGTAACTTTCATTAGATCCATGTCAACTTGATCCATACTAATTTTATATAAACCTGTTACAGGAACATATGAAATCTCTCTGTTTAATGGATCAGTGTTTACATAAACATTCTTTTCAGGGTCATAGTTACCAAGTCCACGGTTAAAGTCATCCTGAGCTCTAAACCATGTAGATTTTAACCATTCTTTAGTTGAACCAGCTAGACGTTTTGCTCTGTCTACATATTCTCCACTTTGGAATTTTTGTACTACATCACTTACACCATACCTTGGCATATCATAATATAACTTAGCACTCTGAGAAGCACCTTCTTGAAAGAATAAGTGATACTCTTTCATGTACTCTAGTAATTCAAATAAAGCACCACCTTGTGCTTTAACAGCTTGGTAGTCTTTATTGATGAATCTATCATCTTTAGCTGAGTTAATATCTCTTGGATTATAAGGTCGCGGAAGATATTCTCCACGGTTGTTTATAATCTTACCTACATAATCTTTTCTATCAGCACCAATAGGAATACTGCGGTACTCACTCTTAACTCTATAAGTAGAATGCCTTGCATTAGGCATACCTTTAATAGTAATTGTTTTTCCTGTAGTTCTATCTACAATTTCAGTCTTTAATATCTGGTTGTCATCAGATGGGATAGATACTGAGTATGCTGGGTTTCTTTCAAATACAGTGTATCTTCTACCAAAGGTATTATATTTTACTTTGGTAACATGTGAAGATGCAAACCACTTATTGAATTCATCATCAGCTTGAATATAAGTTAAGAATTCAGGAGTGTTTATATAATTTTCAATATCCTTAGCTTCTACAGGTGGAATGTTTTGTTTCTCCAAATAAAAGTTAAGTGCGGTCATGTAATATTCAGTAGGAACTTTAGAACTTAGTTCTGCTAATTCTGCATACGCCCCCTCCAGCTGAGATTGTTCAAGAGTAGATAAGCCATCAGACTTTTTTATATTAGTCAGCTCAACATATCTCTGCATTTGTTCTGTAGTCAAACTCTTAGGATTGTTCTTAAGTGCTAATACATATTCTTTTAACTCTTCTCTTTGAGCTGGAGTTAGATTGTCACTTCTTTCTTGAGAAGCCCTAATATCATTTATCCTTTGTTGAAGATCATTTATTTTTAAAAGTCTATCAGCACCAAGAGACCCTGGGATTGGTTGACCCTGCTCATCTCTATAACCGTAAAGTAGTTCCATCATTTCTTGGAATAATGGAGCTGTAGAATCTTCTTTTCCTTTCTTCTCTTCTAATGTTCTAATAGTCTGAAGTGCATTTTGCTTAGCCTCATAGTATTCAGGAGCATAAATTATTTTTACGTTCTGTTTTAACCAATCATTGTATGCATCTTCAAACTGTTGTGAAGTTCTTTTAATACCGTTTGCTTCTTGCTCAAGTACAAACTCATTATAAGCAGTCTCAAGAGATCCTTCTCTTGGAACAAACTCATAATATTTTCTTTTAGCATCTCTGTATTCTCTTAATACAAGAGCTTTACTTAAGTCAAAGATTCCCTTATCAGGGTCATCTACTTTTGGTGTACCATCAAAGTAATTTAAGTCAAAGAGTCTTTGATAAGCATCCCACTTAGCTTGTAGAATAGAATACTTTTCAAATCTTTCAAGCTCATTATCAATACTATTGTTAAATGCAAGATACTCATCTAAAGCAGTTCTCATATCTAACCATGCTTCTTGACCCACAGGTGACTGATCAAAGATCTCATCTACTTTATATACTTCTGGTAAATACTCCTGCCAGAAGAAGTCATTAATAAAATTATTAAGTGTCTTCTTAGCAGCAGCAATTTGTTTTCTATCTCCACTCTGTTCAGCTTCAGTAATATCATATCTCAGTTTATCTAACTGATATCTGTAACCATTGCCAAATTCATTAAGGTATGTGTAGACTTCAAACTCAACCGGATTACCATTTTTGTCATAGTCAAAAATTGAATCTTTTGACATTAACATGTTTGTAAGTGCAGTAACATTGATTTTGCTAAAGCCTACCGCATCTAGTAACTGTGGCAGTTTAGTTCTAAACTCTCTAGATTTTTGAAGAGCATTCTGTTGTGCCTTAGTCTTTTGATTCTGAATAAAGATAGCTAAACCACCCACTACAGGGTCATTAGAAGATGTATATGATTCTAGGAATCTATTACCCCATCTAATGTCTTGAGCTGTACCAGTAAGTGAAGCTTTAACTCTATTTTCATCTAACTTAAAGAAGTTATAATCATCTAAGAACTTAGTTACAATATCTACTGGCACATCTTTCTTTGCAAGATCGTTGATCTCAGCATTGGTCAGTCTTCTTTCAATTGCACTTTTGTAGAAATCATCAAACTCTTGGTCAGATAAGTATTGCTTAAGTGGTTGAAGATTTACTTTGAGTTCATTCTCCAAAAACTCTTGCATGTATTTAGTGATATCTAGATAGAAGTCAACATTACTCTTCTCATAGATCTCAGTAATTTTCTTTTCTGCACGTTCAATTTCTTGAGCAATATCACCTACTAAGTTAGTTAGTGCAGTACCTGTAGTGATTCCTTCATTTTCAAATACCTCATTAATCTCAGCAACCATTAGATCATATGCCTCAAGTTGTTGTTGGTAGATATTCATCAAAGCAATCTTTGATCTTGTATCAAATCTACCTTCAGCCTTCATGTCAATAAGACTGTTCTTGATATTCTTTACTATCTCTAATGTAGTTTCTAGAGATGTAATAAAACTCAAAGACCTATTCTTCTCATTCTGAATTCTTCTCTCTTCTGCAGTTATTGCATCCATGATAATTTCTTCTTCACTAAGATTCTTTCTTTGGTCTGGTGTAGAAGTTTGATATGGGCGGAGTGCTTTAGCTACAGAAGGTAAAAGCTCACGGGTTCCTTTTTGGAATAAGGCTTCTTGTAGAGCTTTGTACTCTTTTGATTTAGACTTAAACTTTCTAGCTCTTCTTAATAGATCAAGCTGTGTTTGATAGTTTGAATTTATCAACTGCTGTATTGCAGATTCAGAGATATCTTTTGATAACTCATCAGCTCTCTCAATTGAGAACTTGCCATACATGACTACATCTTCTTCTGTTACAAGCTGGGTCTGGTAGTTGAAGTCTTTGGTTAAGAGCATATCAGCTAACTCCCCTAACGTAGTGTCCACATTCATTTTAGACACTTCTATCTTATTAGGGAAGATTGATCGTAGGAGTTTTTTGAAATGATATAAAATCTCTTGGATAAAGCCTAAGAAACCTTGGCTTGATACTTTTTGATTTACTTTATCAAGAGCAGCTTTCTGTAAGGCATGTGCCATTACCTCTTCTTTGAATAAAGCTGAGCCGTCTTCTAGTTCGGGATAGAGTGATTTGATTCTTTGTACAAGTTCAGTACCTTCATCTGTTGATGAAAGTTGTTGGTATAAGTTTTCAAATAGCTCTGGATTTTCTCTTCTGATTGCACCAAGCAATGGGTGTGAGAATTCGTGGAGTAGAGTTTCTAGATTGAAGTTCTCTCCTACAAAATATGCTGTGTTACCAAAGAAGAATGCTGCTTCACCATTGTATCCAATGACTCTATTTGCTAAAAGATCTTTAGCCTCTTCAGGAGTGATGATAGCGTAGTTGATTTTGAGTGATCTTGCCATCTTATCTGCTAAGATAGATGCAACTTCTTTTGCTCTAGCTTTTTGAAAGCCAGTTTCATTAACATCAATGATTCTTACATAAGGGTCAAGATCTCTTTCGGTATAATAGAATTGATTGTCAATTTTGTATGCATTACCTTGACTAAATAGGTCTTGCCAAACTTTCTCGTTAGTAGTTGTGATAGGTCCACTTTTGAGTATTGTACCTTGATTAAGATAGTATGATCCTAGTTCTTTAAAGAGTTCTAGTTTCTGACCATCATCTGAATAGTTTCCACTAATTCTTACAGGTTCAATTGTAGCTAGTTCATCATTTGATTCAATGAAGTCTCCTACAGGTATACCATTCTTATCAATAGATGTTATAGCACCTGCGTCAGATTGATTTACTGTTACTTCAAATATTGTTTTATTTTCTGTTCTGAAGAATAAAGGAGGTTGTTCATCACCATAGTCTACACCATAGTTTTCATCTCTTAGTTCTTCATTTAACTCAGCCTGGATTTCTTCTCTTACTACAGTTTCTTCAACTGCATTAAATAAACCATCATTAGCTACAGCAAAATTTACTTTTTTGATATTATCTCTGAGGTATGTAGAACCTCTAAGTAATTTAGTTTCTCTTTGCTGAACTGAAAATAGTTTTGACCCAGCAGGATCAAATACCCCATATCTATTTTTTGCAAAGGCTGTAATATTATTATTATAAATATTAAAGGCATCCATATCCAGGATGATATTAGTATCATCAATGATTCCTTTTTCTCTTAAGTCATTTATGCTATTTACTTTGCTATCACAAACCATTATATTTTACATTTGAATGGGTTATTTTCATCATCAAAAGTTGCAAGAATTTCTGCATCACTGATACCTTGAACTCTGTTTATTACATCCATGACTTCTTGGTATTTAGTTGAGCCAGGATTTACATATCTAAACTCTTCATACAGTCTCTTAGATAAATATACAAATAATTCTTCAGGCATAATAGCAGGATCACCATATCCTTTGCTGGCAAATGCAACTACTTTACCATCTGACATATATGCTTTTATATTTGCTATTGACTCTTCAAATGAATTTTTAATAGCATTATAGCTTTCAGGTGTTACATCTGAGTAGTTATCATTAAGTCTTCTATCTGAAGTTGCAATACCTACAGAGAAGTTTGCCTTTTGTCTTAGACCATTTTGACCAGAGTATACCGCATTTGGATTTCTTGTTTCATCTGCAAGCATGTTATGAATAAATACAAAGTCTGGATTAGATTCAGCAAGCTTTGTATAGTGTGCATTCTGTTGTGCAGTTTTTGCTAATTTACCAAGAACGGTATAGTTATAGATCTGCGGATTACTAATTGATTCGGTTACTCCAAATCTTGTAGTTGAGTCTCCTGACTTAACTAAAGACTTAAAGTCATTAGTCATATAGTAATTTTTAAAGTAGTACTTATCTCTATTGTTGTAGTCATTCTGTTGTACAAAGACTTTATAGAAAGTATTTAATATTTCTGTTCCTTGTTCTGGATTGTCTAACATTTTCATAAACTCTCTTGATTCTTGTTCTATAACATCAATAAAAGGATTATAGTCAACAAGACTCACAAAGCTTAATTTATTTTTATTTAAACCAGATTGGAAGAATGCATAGAGTGGTAGCTTACCAAAGAACTCACTTACCTTAGCATTTTCTTCAGGGTCAGCAACTTTAATAATATTTGGATTAGCAAGATCCTTAAAGTTTTTATAGTAGAGATTTGATAAAGAGTTATTATATCTTCTCTCATTTACATACAAGTTAAACCTAGTCTTCTTAGAATCAAAATCTGTTTTTAATTTTTTGAGTACATCATACTTAGTTATAAGACTTGGGTTCTTTTTAAGAATTTCATTGAGCCTTAATGCATATGCTGTCTTTTTATTCTTGAAGATTTGTATTGGATTAAATGAATTTTCTAAAGCTCTTTCGGCTAAGAATTTTTCATAAGCCCTTCTTGTTTGTTTAGCTTCAGATTCTTGAGGATACATTGACTTCATAAGTTCTACATCTTCATCCATAGATGCTTCAGACATAGGAATAAGATGTCTTAAGTATTCTCTTTCAGCAACAAACTTAGTATATTCTGCTTCATCTGTAAAGTTGATTGTATCTACAGGATGTAGATTTAATGCTGTATAACTACCTTCACCAGTTGCAGTTTTAGTAAAGAGTTTCTTTGCATACTCTTGTTTTACTTTACTTTGATCTAAATATAATACCGGCTGACCAGATTGGTTTTCTTTTACAAATGCTCCAAAGTTTAATCTGTCTACTAACTCTCTTGGTATTGTAGTATTTAAGGTATAAGATTTATAAGCATCTGATAAGTCATATTTTCTTAATGCATTTTGAAGAAGCATTAAAACAATATCATTTCTAAAGGTTTGAATAAAGCGGTCTTTGTCATTAAATGTTCTTTGATTATCAGTCTCAATATCTTTCATCTTTCTAATGATATAATCAGATATTGTCTTATGGAACATTAATGGATACATAGGTCGGGTCATAGCTAATGTTAAAGGCCCAACTTTAAATGAACTAATTACTGATTCAGTCTCCATTTTATATCTAAGCTCTTGATCCAAACTAGATTTAGTAGCAAGAGCCTCAACTTTATATTCTGCTTCTTCAACAGCACCAATAGTTGATTTAAGATTTGTATCTTGATTAAATGCAAATTTAAGAGCTTTGATACCATCTATTTGTTGCTCAATTTCTAAGAAGTGTAGGAACATAGTTCTTGATAGATCAGTACTTAACGCTTGTGGATTTGTTTTTGCATCTTTAATTAGATCAAGCATTTCTTTTTCAGTGAATGCTTTTTCTTCTCTATCAGCAAATAAACCTGTAGTAGCATTAGTTGTTGCTTGGTATCTCTGTGCAGATTTTATATTACCGTCAAAATATTTATTCAATATATTTCTAGAAGCCTGAGCTCTAAAGAACTGTGGTGCTTCTGGCTTTTTACCTAAAATTTCATTAAAGGTAGATTTAGCAAGACGTTGTTCATTTACATACTCTCTTACTAGTGGTTGAGATACAAAGTAGATTGCTTCTTTAACAGGTACACCAGCCTGTATTAAATACAGAAGGATAGGTGCAACTTCATAGTTACCTTGGATAAAGAAGATCCATGCATCTTTTTCTACATCCACCCATCCGTTGATAGCTTGAGAGAACAAGTCAGAAATTTTATGTTGTTTTTCTACATCATATCTATCAGATAATGAGATTACTTCATCACCATCTTTATTGGTAAGAGTATTATGTCTTAAGAATAATCTCATTTCTCTTGGTTTGGTTTCCTTACCATGCATGTAAAACTTAGGCATAGAAGCACCTAAAGAATTGAAGATTACATTGAATGTGTTTTCAATTGCACCAAGTCCAAGTGTTCTCTTACCAATTACGTTTGACTCATGTTTATATAAGTTATAGCCAACTTCAAGAACTCTGGTAGGACTAATAAGTTTTTTACCATTATCATCCAAAGTATAAGTAAGATTACCATTTTCATCTATATTATTGAGACTTCTAAATGGATCATATTTCATTACATATTGTGAAAGATCATCAGAGATTCCTTTTAGAATATAGGTACTGTTTGGTCTTATAAGAGATGCAAAGTTTTCTGGTAGCTCAAGAATATTTTTGATATCCTGAAGTAAGTCATTCTGTACAGCTTTTAATTGTCTATCAAAGAATCTAGAAACATCTTCTCCAGCTGCTTTAGCTTCTAATAATGCTTGTCTAAGTTCAGCATTTGTTTGGAACTCTCTTGAAATAACTTTACCAAAACCAGTTAAATTTGGCATAAATACAGTAAGTTTATCAATGTCAAAGTCAGCTCCTGATTTAGCAACAATTTCAGCAGGTGGAATAATTAAGTTTCCTGCTTCTTCTGGTAGGAAGTGATATACCTCCATAAATTCCATAGAGTTAAGACCCTGTACAGGAATACGTACACCAGCCATAGTAATGGCTTTTCTATTGGCACCATTATTATAGTCTAACCATTCATCATCTTTGATAAGTTCATTTAGTCTATTGATGTTGCCAATTACTTTGCCAGTCTTATCTTTAAGCTTCAGAAGGTTTTTAAAGTCACCTTGTAAAGCAATCATTACTTTCATAGCTGCTGTTGTACCGTCAGCTTTTTGATGATAAGTAGGTAAGAAGTTTGAGCCTACATATTTCTTAATATCTGCATCAGATGCTTCATTGAACTTAGGAAGAGTATTACCAAGTACACCATTATACATTGCACTTGATACTTGTACTAATGGCTCGCCATTTACTTTCTGTTTGATGAGTCTTTTATTGATAATAGATAGGATTAATTTTTCAATCTTACCTGCCTCTGGATGTAATGATAAGTCATGCTTTAAATTACCTGATTCATTTACATCTATAAATTCAATTAAGTGGTCACCAACTACATCATCTCTATCAAGATTAGCTCTAATTAACTCAGCAATCTTTTCTGTACTTGCTTTATCTGTAGGAATATATTCATCTCCTACTTGTTCAAAGCCAATTTCATTAAGTAGCTGTAGTTTTAAGAGTTCACTGTACTCTTCTACTCTATTAATGTAGTCTATTACTTTTTTATTTGTAATTCCAGATGGATCTGTTGTTTGGATTACACCTCTTTCAAAAAGTCCTTCAAGAATTAACTTTCTTAACTGAGTAGAAAATACTGATGTTCCTTTGTATTCATCATTTACATTAGTTACATTCTTAAGATTCTCAGCAAATATAATATTAGGTGTGAATTTTAATCCAGCATTTACTGTGCCGTCTTCATTGATAAATTTATCGGACTTACCATCTGAAGTAATGTGACCAACTTTTTCACCAGATTCAAATAGAACATAATCCATTTGTTGATTCATCATCATATCTTGAAGAGTTTCAAGATTAGATCCTTTTACTACAGATGGAATAAGTGGAGTTAATGAAAACTTATGGAATGAATTAAGAGCAAGTCCTTCAGTTTGGACTGCACCAAAGTATTGTAATTTATATGAAGGGAAATATTTTATAACATCACCTATACTTACTTCTTGTCCTGTTGCAATTTTACGGTAAAGATTTTCTTGTTCATTACCCCAAGTACCTTCAGCATACTTTAATAAGCGGTATGTTTCAAAGCTAATATAACCTTGACCATCACCCACATTCATTTTTAGATAGTCTTTAACTTCTTTAGTAGCTATCTCTTCAGCATATGCTTCTTTATTCTTAATTGTTTTATTGTCTTTAATTCTTTCAAGAATATCTTTTTTAAGAGCTGCCTTATACTCATCATAATATTTAGAGTCTACTTCATTATCTTGAATAATTGCAGTTTGTAAAGTACCATCATAATATCTAGGTTTCCAACCTTTCTTTTTGTTAGCTTCAATATAGTATCTTTTGAATTTTGATTTGTCATTAACAAAATTTTGGAATTTCTTATCTGCACGGAAACCATTACCAGAACCACCCCAACCAGCATTACGTTTATGGAATTCTTCTTTAGCATGGTTATACTGCACTAAATCTCCATAACCAAGGATAGTTGTTTCAAAGTTATGGATCCAGGAGTTATAAGTATATGCTTTAGCTATTACTCTATCTGTATCTAATTGAGACATGTTAGGTGCAGTAGCTTCATTATATAAAGCATCATCTACAAAACGTGCATCTTGCAATCTTTCAAGATTCTGATCTGTTTGATCATTAAAGTAATTCTTTACATCAGTAAATATCTGTTCTCTTAGCTTAGCATTTTCTGGTTTAGATAAATACTGTAAAAGATTTTCTTGGATGCCGTATAATTGTTTCTTTGTATCTTCTGTTAATACATCATCAAATGCTGTAAAGACTTCAGCGGCCATTACAGTTTTACCATCTTTAGTTTTGATTTCTCTATTATAGCCAGTCCATTTAGAATATTTGGTTCTATCAGATTTGAATCTGTTGATTCTATCATGTTCTCCAGAAATATAACCAAGAAGTATTTCAAATGCTCTTTGTTCTCCCCTACCTAATGTAGATGGCTTAAAGTCTTGAATATCTACATAAAGATTTTTATTTTTTCTAGGGTATGGAGTTATAATTTCTGCAGCCTGCAGTCCAAGTGATAAAGACTTAGATGCATGGCGCATGAATTCTTGGATACCTTTCAATAACATGGTATTCATTTCCTGCAGAAACTTTGTAGTAACATCAGCAGAACTTGTTGAGATACCTTCACTTTGATTACGCTGGTCAAAGATTTTGGTACCAGAAATTACTTGAAGATTGATCTTATTTTCTTTCTGTTCTGCAGAGTCAATAGTTATTCTTTTACCATATGCATCTGGTGACTTTAGATTAAACATTGAGTTGATAATAACAGATACAGCTGAGTAAGGGTTATTTTCTTCAGCAAGCCAACGCATATGTTTAAACTCTCCGTTTGGATCTGCTTCTGATCTACCAGTTATTTGCATCCAGTTATCAGCTTTGTTTAAAGCTAAGATATTTCTTGTTGCTGTACTATCTAAGAAGTGCTCAAATACTCTATTCATTTCAGGCGTATATGCACTAAAATTTGAGAATGCATCTGAGAATTGGTTTTGCAAAGTTGCAAGCAATTTAAATCTTGAATTTAGTTCAGCCGCTTTAATTCCTGGAACCTCATCTTTAAATCCTTCTCTAAAAATTTTAATTGGATCAGCTTGAAATTCCTCAATTGCAGCAAGAACATTTTTATCTTTTGAACTTCTTAAACTATTTAACTTTTTAATTAGATTAAACATCCTATCAATACCATAGGTTTGAAGAAAATAATCTTTAGAAAGGATTGCTTGAATCTCAGCACTATTTTGATCTAAAGTAATTCCAAGTGTTGCAAGGAAATCAAGAACTTTAGCTTTATTTAATACTCCGTTTGATTCATATGCTTGAACTACAGCAGGAATATTAAGCATGTTTCTACCACTACCACCTTTATCTAAGTATATATACTTATTATTATTTGTAGTGTCATTAATAAAGTTGTTAGACCACTCACGCATTACACTGAATGTATCTGTACTTGCATTTAATACATTAGATTTAAACTTAGGAGTTCCTGAATCATTATCATCAGTTTCTACCGGGTTTAAGTTAAGTTCTGTGTATTGAATTCTTGGCTTCTTAAGATCTTGCCAGAATTGTGTTTCTAATAATACATCTGAATAAGAAATATCTGCACGTGTAGCTGGAAGTAAATCAAGTATCTGATTAAACTCAGGATATGACTCACTGTATGTAATTAGTTTATTATACATGTCTGCAGGAGTCATTGAGCTTTCAAGTGTTCTTGCAAGTCTACTCCATACAATCTCTGGGTTTTCTAATTGGAAATAACCTAATTCATTAGGAATCATTTTTCTATTTCCTTCAGCATCTACTTCAGTTTTAAATACTGAACCTAATAACATTTCAGTATTTTTATTTAAAGTATCTCTAGAAGATTTGGTATTCTCACCACTGTTATCTTTGAAAACTGCAGAACCTGCAACACTTGCTTCTTCCAGTTCAACCTCATCTTCTTTGAAGATTGGGAATCTACTGTTGTTCATATGATAAGCTACAACACCCTTATTGTATTTTTTGTTATTGATAGCTTCTTCAATATCTCCAAATTCATTTACAGCTCTAGTTAATAAGTCTAACTGACCAGTAATTTGTTGTTCTAAGAATAGATTAGGATTTTCTGCTGTTGCATTATACTCAACAACTTTATCTAATCTTTCTTGAAGTTGTTCAATTCTTTTAATCCATTGATTCTGGATACCAGTATAAATTTTAACTCTTGTACCTTTATCTTTCAAAGTATCAAGTGCCCCAGAGCTAGTATCATTTCCTGCAGCAAATGCTTTGAATGAATTAGCAATCATACTATCAATTGTATCTTTTAATAACAAAGATTCATCAATAGTAAAGGTTGAATACATTTCATCTTCTTGTTCTACTGGTTGAATAGTCTTAGATCTATTCAATTTAAAGAACATAACATTATTCATACTTGGAGTATAAGTATCAAAGAATTCAATTGACTCCTGAGACTTACCATCCAATGAAAGTTTATCATATAGTTCTCTTACTGTAGCTAAATCAGCAACATGGAATTCTGTATCTCTAGCAGAAGTACCCTTAAACATGTTGATCAAGAAATCTAAAATTCTTCTGAATAGATTTTTCTCAGCTGTTGTTTTAGGTTTGTATTTACCGGCTTTATAATCTCTAAATCCTTCAGCTAATGATTCTTCAATTTGGAAATAGATTTCTGTTTTAGATAAAGATGTGCCTGGTTTCCATTGTGGATTGTCAGATGCTTCAGCTACTTCATTGTATAACTTAGCTTTCTGAGCTTTAGTCATAAAGAACTGAGAGAATCCGTGCCATGCTTCATGGTAAATATCTAATGCTGTACCACCATCTCCTTTAAATAGAGTGATACCATTTTTAGTAAACTGTGCAAATGCAGGTGAGTTAACTAAATCAGTAATAACTGTAAGTGGTAAAGACTTTGAAATTGGTGTAGACTTATACCAGTCAATGATTGCTTTTTCTTGCGCATCAGTAACTTGATAGTTATCCTTCAAGCTTTTACTTCTAAACAATGATACATCATTGATACTATCAAAGTCTTCATCATCAAATAGTTTATTAGCTGCAGGGTCTACTTTTCCTTTTGGAACACCTTTGTTAGTACCTTTTACAGGTTTAACTTTAACACCTGGTTCTTTTTCAACTGTAACACCAAAGCGTTTTAGAAACTTATCTTTTCCTTTTACATCTCTAAAAGTAAGTTTACTAGTTTTAGTAGCAGCTTTAGGTTCTCTGAAAGACCAATCAGATGTTGTAATAATTCTAGTTGGAATATTCAACTTAGTAGCAGCTTTTACAATTGCTTCAGATACTCCGGTCTGACCATTAGTTACAATATTAAAAGTCTTGTTATTAAGATCTTCTGATTCAAGTACTTCAGTTAATAAATCTAATGCATACTTATCAAGTTTAGCTTGAGTGATGCCTGCAGGTTTAAGTTGAGAAGCATCATCACCTGTAAAGAATACTGTATTAGCATTTGATGAATTAAGCTTATCAATTATATATTGCTTTACTGCCTTCTTATCAATAGTAAGTCTTTTGTTGAATGGAAGACCACTATATAAATCACCTGCTATTCTTCTAACTAATGCTTCAGTATTTGATTTAAAGTTTTCAGATAAACTAATTACAGCATCAGCAGTGTCTACCAATACTTCAGTTACACTCTTTGGATTATCAAATGCAGTTACTTCAAACTCTACATTATCAATGATCATGTCTGCATCTGGTCTCTCTGTTTTTTCCTTTTGTTTCTTAAGAGGAAGCAAATCTTCAGGCATTGCATATTTAAGATAACCATTTAGACTTGTTACAGCAGCTAATGAATCTTTACTATATTCAATAAGAATAAAAGGTTTAATTACATCAAAGTAATTTTTTACTGTTGACGTTATTGTATCACCTTCTACTGTGTAATCAATGAATGGCTTACCTAAATAATCTGTATCAAAATTTACATTTGCAGAGTATACATTTTTAGCATTCTTACCTTGCCATTGAATAGCAGTCATTAAATGATTAAAAATTTTATCTCTACTACTTTTTACATACTCAAGATCAACAACTTTACCATTAATTAAAACAACAAGTTGCTCAACACCAGAGGTGTCATCAATTTCAATTTTGATTTTATTTTGAGTCATGGCATTTGAAAGAAAACCTTTAACAAAGTCTTTTCTTTCAATAGCACTGAGTTCTCTACCATTAAGTTTTGCTTTTGTAGTTAATACATCTGCAATTTTACCAGCTAATTCTTCATTGACATTACCTCTTTGTGTATAAACTGTATTGTTCATACTAACTAGTTTGTCATCTTCACGTGATAATGTGAATGTACCATAACCATTTCTACTAGAGTTAGGGTCATCAATTACTGTAAAGCCAGTAATTTCATCCTCAGTAATATCAGTTTCTGTTAATGGAACAAACTTGGCATTTACAATACCAAAGCTTCCGCCAATAATAGGAAGAGTATATACTTTATCTGGGTTTTGTACTACAGTTCTTCTTAAGTTGTAAAGTTGATTAACTTCTTTTACTTGTTGTTCTGTAATTTCTTTAAGGAGTTCTTTCTTTCTAGCCTCAGTATATTTGATGCCATTAACTTCTCCTTCCATTATTCTTTGTTCAAGAATATCTTCGGGTTTAACTAAGGATACAAACCAATTAGTATTATTACTAACAGCTAGTTTACCATTTACTTTAGTAACTCTTCTTAAGTATTGATAAACAGGTATACCCTTATCTTGTGTAGTAATATTACCTTGAGTGTCAAAGAATAACATATTACCAAAAGCGTCAGTTAAAAATGCAGCAATACCATCTTTTTCTTTTTGTTTTAGATGTGCTGCTTTATCTTCAGAAGTAAAATAGTCTTCATAAACTAATTCAGATAGAATAGGTCTAAAATAAACATCAATACCTTGATATTTTACTGTAACATCATCTCTTTGTCTTTTTCTTGCTTCATTAACAATAGACTTAATTACAATACCATGTACAAGTTTCTCTGGGTCAATTTGATTTAGTTCTTCGGGAGTAGCAGTTTCTGGATTTACTCTTAATGCAGATTGTCCTGTACTTGTTGCAACTGATGTAGGCTTTTGTTTTTTATCAGCTTTAGAAAACATTAACAACTCACTAGGATCAGCAAGAGGAATATCATAGTTAGATTTATTTAAAGCTCTGACAGCTTTTTTAATACTTTCAGGTGTAATAATTTCTACCGCAATGTATTCTTTTACTTTGTCTAATCCAGTTTTAGTATCAGCAAACTCATCAGCTAAATCAGATACATCAGCTACTGTAATATTCTGTGTCTTAAGATAGTCTTTAATAGTCTTATCAGACATCATTATGATACCTAGTAGTTGTGGAACAGCTTGTGCATTAATAATACCCACATCCTGAGTTTCAGGATTAGCATCTGTCATAATTTTATTAACAGAACGCATATAATCTTTAAGATTAAATGGGGCCTGCTCAGCAATTCTTCTGTTAAGTTTTTTATTAAGGTGTCCGTATAAAATGTCTATACTAGGTTTACAAGCCATGATAATTAAATATTACAGTTTCTAGCAGCATCTGCTAATAAATCATCTTCATCTTCTTCATTGTCCAAGCTATTGAATCTATCAGTTACTTCTTTTACTGCAGCAGCATTTTCAACAAATGTTTTAATATCAGCAGCTGTTTCTTCAGCTAACTTCTTAGTTTCTTCTGCAATAATGATTTCTTCTTTTGCAATAGGTTTAGACTCCATAGAACCACGTGTAAAGTTTTGTTGTATTTCTTCAGCAGTGAATGTCTTAGTTCTTTTATTGTCAAGATTCTTGATGGTAACTTTACCAGTCTTTTCATTGACTTTAGTAACAGCAAACATTTCTCTTGCTTCTTCTGTAAAGATAGGGATTTGGCTAATAAGAATATCACCTTTAATAATGTCTTTCTCACTTACAATGTCTTCAGTTGTAAGAGCAGCTTTTCTTTCTTTATATAGAGTTTCAACTGCTTCAGCAGATACATTTAGAGTACCAGCAATAGCTTGTTTAATAAAGTCAAAGTATACTTCATCTATAGTATCTTGATTAGCATTATCAAACTCAGCTTTAACTTTAGGGTATCCTATAAGAGTTTCACTTCTTTGAGTCTGAATTGGGCCAAGAACTTTTTTGTTTATGTCTTTAATTGCATCCTCAGAAAGATTAGAAGACTCTCCTAAAGCAGCTAGTTCTGCATCATATTTAGCATTGATTTTATCTACGTCAAACTCATAAACAACTTTTCCTTTTGTGTTTACTGCTTTAATACTATTTAATAGATCTTTTAACTGATTCCAAGGCAAAGAAATTTTAGTACCATCAGACATTACTCCATCTAATTGTGCTCTACCATCTGTAATAGATGGGTATTGTCCATTAATAGCTGAAGGCGTTAAATAAGTGTCTGGTCTAAAAACATTATTTTTACCAAAATTAATTTCTATATATGCTCCACCTCCTTGGCTCATATTGCTTTGAGCAAAAGCAGGAAATAAAGAAATTGCAAAATTAGTTTTAGATAAGTTTTGTCTTAATTCTTCTTGTCTTCTTCTTTCAATGTCAGCTTTCTTAACTTCTATTTCTTGTCCTGCTCCTGTCTCACCTGCTTCTGATCCAGGAACATTCTCTGGCTGTTCTGATCCAGGCTTTGGAACAATAGGTTGAGGAGTACCGGGCTGGGTCTCTTGAGTTTCTGATTT
>Ga0315900_10003620_pt1 | contig 22441 bp, 24 predicted proteins | sample LakEriMetagenome_FD_203521 | JGI IMG/M metagenome (GOLD analysis project Ga0315900, IMG submission 203521) | Freshwater fungal communities from buoy surface, Lake Erie, Ohio, United States - Buoy 12 MA114 | ecosystem: Environmental > Aquatic > Freshwater > Lake > Lake biofilm | place: USA: Lake... | reverse complement strand
CCGCCCTCCGCCATCCCCTCCGCCACCCCGTCGCCGTCGAGGTCCGCCCCGTCGAGCCAGAGCGCCAGCGCCGGCAATTGAGCCGGGCTCCACGCCGAGGACTTCGCCACCGTCGCCGTCCGCGCCGCGCCCGTGCCGGCGGGGGAGGTGAGGGTGACGGTCAGGGTGAGGGTGCCGTCGGCGAGCGCCGAGAGGTCGAGGCCGGTGACCGGGTGGGGGCTCGCGGCGATGGTGCCGGAGCCGGAGACGCTGCCGCCGCCATCGCTGGCGATCTGCCAGGCGAAGGTCGCGCCGGGCGGGGGCTTGGTGATCTGGAACGCGGCGGCATTGGTGTTGGCGGCGGTGACCGGGTCGGTCGTCCACGCCGCGCGGTAGGTCTGGACCTTGACGCCCGAGAGGTCCGGCGGCGTGAAGGTGAGCGTGAGCGGGTTCCCGGCGGCATCCCGGATGGAACCTCCGGCAAGGTCGATCTCTCCCGCCGCCACGATCCCCGCCGGCGCGAAATCCCCCGCGACGATGTCATAGGCAAACTCCAGCACCTGCGTCCCCGACCCGCTGCGATAGGTCGCGGCCCGGCTCTCGCCGCCCCCGAAATCGAGCCAGACGCGCGGCACGCCCCCGGAGGTGTCCACCACCACCGCCTTCGACGTCGCCACCGTGAACCCAAGCGGCGCCGCCCCGGCCAAAGCGGGCAGGAGGCAAAGCAGGAGGGCGAGCAGGACGCGCATGCCCCCCCCTCGCATGGCCGCGGTTAAGGCGGGGTGAAGCGGTGCGCTTTCCAACCTGCGCGGAGCGGGCTAGAAGGAGGCGTCGGGGCGTGGCGCAGCCTGGTAGCGCGACGGTTTTGGGTACCGTAGGCCGGAGGTTCGAATCCTCTCGCCCCGACCATGTCCGCCCGACCATGTCCGCGCGCCGCAGGTCGTCAGTCGCGGGGAGTCAGTCGCGGGGCGTCAGTCGCAGGGCCAGGCGGGCGGGCCCTCGGCGAAGGCCGGGTGGCGCAGTTCGGACCCCGCGGCGATGCCGAGCCGCGCCGCGAGGCCGCCGTTGATCTCGAGCACCGCGCGCACGCCCGGCCCGCCATCGATGATCGTCTCATCCCCCGGGCGGGCCATGGCGTGCACGCCGAGGACGCGCCCCGCCGGATCGAGAAAGACCATGTCGAGCGGAATGAGGGTGTTCTTCATCCAGAAGGTCGCGCGCTGCGGGCCCTCGTAGACGAAGAGCATGCCGGAGGAACGCGGCAGGCTCTCGCGGAACATGAGGCCGCGGGCGCGTTCGGCGGCGTCGTCCGCGACCTCGACGGCAAAGCGCGCCTGCCCCCAGGGGCCGCGCAACTCCACCGCGTCGGGGCGGCAGGCGGCCTCGGCCATGCCGGGCAGCAGGAGAAGGGCGAGGAGCGCCCCCCTCATGGGCTGAGGCGCGCGACCGACCAGGGCGCGCCCGGACCCGCGCGGCGCCAGCGGAAGCGATCGTGCAGGCGGAAGGCGCCGTCGGCCCAGAACTCGATCTCGACCGGCGCGATGCGGAACCCGCCCCAGAAGGGCGGGCGGGCGGGCGAGGGCCCCTCGCGCAGCGTGACCTTGGCGACCTCGGCCATGAGTGTGGCGCGCGAGGCAAGCGGTTCGGACTGGCGCGAGGCCCAGGCCCCGAGGCGCGATTGCAGCGCGCGCGAGGCGAAATAGGCGTCGGCCTGCGGGCCTTCCTCGCGGCTGACGCTGCCGCGCACGCGGATCTGGCGGCGCAGCGACTTCCAGTGCAGCACGAAGGCGGCCTTTCCGGTGGCCGCGATCTCGCGCCCCTTGGCCGAGCCGTAGTTGGTGTAGAAGACGAAGGCGTCGGCCTCGATCTCGCGCAGGAGCACCATGCGGACGTTGGGAAGCCCCTCGGCGTCGACGGTCGCGAGCGCGACGGCGTCGGGGTCGTTGGGTTCGAGGGGGCGCGCCTCCTCGAGCCAGCGCCGCGCGATGGCGAAGGGGTCCTCGCCCGCAAAGATCCCGTCGCGTTCAGCCTCGTCCATGCGCCACTCCGATCCGGTCAGACATCCACATCCTCGACAAAGCGCGCGTTCTCCTGGATGAACTGGAAGCGCAGCTCGGGCCGCTTGCCCATCAGCCGCTCGACGAGGTCCGAAGTCTCGCCCGGGGCCTCCTCGTCGACCGAGACGCGGATGAGCTTGCGCGTACCCGGGTCCATCGTGGTTTCGCGCAGGTCCTTGGCATCCATCTCTCCCAGCCCCTTGAAGCGGCTGACCTCGATCCGCCCGCGCCCGCCCAGACCGCGCGCGAGCCATCCGTCGCGCTCGGCCTCGTCGAGGCAATAGATGCGCCGCGCGCCCTGCGTCAGCCGGTAGAGCGGCGGGCAGGCGAGGTAGAGGTGCCCGCGGTCGATCATCGGGCGCATCTGGGTAAAGAAGAACGTCATCAGGAGCGAGGCGATATGCGCGCCGTCCACATCGGCGTCGGTCATGATGATGACCTTCTCGTAGCGCAGGTCGTCGAGGCGGAACTTAGTCCCCGTCCCGACCCCGAGCGCCTGGCAGAGGTCCGAAAGCTCGGCGTTCTGATCCATCTTGGCGCTTGCCGCCCCGAGCACGTTCAGGATCTTGCCGCGCAGCGGCAGAAGGGCCTGCGTCGTGCGCTCGCGCGCCATCTTGGCGCTGCCGCCGGCGCTGTCGCCCTCGACGATGAAGATCTCGGTGCCCTCGCGCGAGGCGGCGGTGCAATCGACGAGCTTGCCGGGCAGGCGCAGCTTCTTCGTCGCACTCTTGCGCTGGGTCTCCTTCTCGGCCCGGCGGCGGGCGCGCTCCTCGGCGCGCAGCACGAGAAAGTCGAGGATCGCGCCCGCGGCCTTCGTGTCGGCCGCAAGCCAGGTGTCGAAATGGTCGCGCACCGCGTTCTCGACCAGGCGCGCCGCCTCGGCGGTGGCGAGGCGGTCCTTGGTCTGGCCCACGAATTCGGGCTCGCTGATGAAGAGGCTGACGACCGCGCAGCCCCCGCCCGTCAGATCCTCGCGCGTGATCGCCTCGGCCTTGCGGTTCTTCACCCGCTCGCCATAGGCGCGCACGCCCTTGAGGATCGCGGCCCAGAAGCCCGCCTCATGCGTGCCGCCCTCGGGCGTGGGGATGGTGTTGCAATAGGATTGGGTGAAGCCGTCGCGCACGGGCGTCCAGTTGACCGCCCATTCCACCGATCCGGGCAGGCCGAACTTCTCGGCGAACCCCACCTTGCCCGCGAAGGCGCGCTCGGCATAGGTCTCGGCCTTGCCCAGCGTCTCGGCCAGATAGTCGGCGAGCCCGCCCGGAAAGTGGAATACCGCCTCGGCCGGCGTCTCGGCATCGGTCAGCGCCGATTTCCAGCGGATCTCGACGCCCGAATAGAGATAGGCCTTGGAGCGGACCATCCGCATGAGGCGGCCGGGGCGAAAGCGGTGATGGCCGAAGATGTCGGTGTCGGCGCGGAAGGTCACCGAGGTGCCGCGCCGGTTCGGGGCGGGCCCCACGCGCTGCACCGGGCCGAGCGGGACGCCGCGCGCGAATTCCTGCGCGTAAAGCTCGCGGTTGCGCGCGACCTCGACCCGCAGATGCGACGACAGCGCGTTGACGACGCTCGCCCCCACACCGTGCAGCCCGCCCGAGGTCTGATAGGCCTTGCCCGAGAACTTGCCGCCCGCATGCAGCGTGCAGAGGATCACCTCGAGCGCCGATTTGTCCGGGAAGCGCGGGTGCGGATCGACCGGGATGCCCCGCCCGTTGTCGCGCACCGTCAGCGTCAGGTCGTCGTGCAGCTCGACCTCGATGCGGCTGGCGTGGCCCGCCACCGCCTCGTCCATCGCATTGTCGAGGATCTCGGCCGCGAGGTGGTGGAGCGCGCGCTCATCCGTGCCGCCGACATACATGCCGGGGCGCTTGCGGACGGGCTCGAGCCCCTCGAGCACCTCGATCGCGCTGGCGTCATAGCTGTCGGCTGCCTTGCCGAGAAGATCGTCTGCGGCCATCCGGGCGCGTCCCTCATCCGTCGGCGGATTAGACCATTGCCGGACGCGCTGCGCAAGGCGTTGTGGCGCGCGCCCGCGGGCGTCCCGCATCTTGCGCCCGCAGTCGGGCGCGAAAACGCCAGTGGACCGCGCAGGGGCAAGCGGATATTGCTGCGCCGCCCAAGCCCGAGGTTCTGCGATGTCCGCCCATGCCGCCGCCCCCCAGCCGATGACCGCCCATCCCTCGGGGCCGCTGCGCGGCACCGCCGAGGTGCCGGGCGACAAGTCGATCAGCCACCGCGCCCTCATCCTCGGCGCGCTCTCGGTCGGCGAGACGCGGGTGACCGGCCTGCTCGAGGGGCAGGACGTGCTCGATACCGCGCGCGCCATGCGGGCCTTCGGCGCCGAGGTCGCGCGCCTTGGCCCCGGAGAATGGTCGGTCCATGGCGTCGGCGTCGGCGGCTTTGCCGAACCCTCGGACGTGATCGATTGCGGCAATTCGGGCACGGGCGTGCGCCTCATCATGGGGGCGATGGCGACGACGCCCGTCAGCGCGACCTTCACGGGCGATGCCTCGCTCCGCCGCCGGCCGATGGGGCGGGTGACCGACCCGCTGGCGCTTTTCGGGGCGCGCGCGCACGGGCGGGCGGGGGGGCGGCTGCCGCTGACGCTTGTCGGCGCCGCCGATCCGCTGCCGGTGCGCTACGCGCTGCCGGTGCCCTCGGCGCAGGTCAAGTCGGCGGTGCTGCTCGCGGGCCTCAACGCCCCCGGCGAGACGGTGGTGATCGAGCACGAGGCGACGCGCGACCACACCGAGCGGATGCTGCGCGGCTTCGGCGCCGAGGTGCGGACCGAGGCCAGCGAAGGCGGGCAGGCCATCATCCTGACCGGCCGGCCGGAACTGCGCGCCCAGCCCGTCGCGGTGCCGCGCGATCCCTCCTCGGCGGCCTTCCCGGTCGCAGCCGCGCTGATCGTGCCGGGCTCGGACATCCTCGTGCCGGGGGTGAGCCGCAACCCCACGCGCAACGGTCTCGTGCTAACGCTGCTCGAGATGGGCGCCGACATCGCCTTCGAGGCCGAGCGCGAGGAAGGGGGCGAGCCCGTCGCCGACCTGCGCGTGCGCTTTTCGGGCGACCTGCGGGGCGTCGAGACCCCGCCCGAACGCGCGGCGAGCATGATCGACGAGTTCCCGATCCTTGCGGTCGTCGCGGCCAATGCGACGGGGACGACGGTGATGCGGGGCGTGAAGGAGTTGCGGGTGAAGGAATCCGACCGCATCGACGCGATGGCGCGCGGCCTGCGCGCCTGCGGCGTGCAGGTCGAGGAGACGCCCGACTCGATGACCGTTCACGGCCTCGGCGCCGGCGGCGTGCCGGGCGGGGGCACGGCGGCGACGCAGCTCGACCACCGCATCGCGATGAGCTTTCTTGTCCTCGGGCTGGGGGCGAAGGCGTCGGTGTCGGTCGATGACGCGAGCCCGATCGTCACCTCCTTCCCGGCTTTCGAGGGGCTGATGCGCGGGCTTGGCGCGACGCTCGGGGTGACGACGGGCGCATAGACGGGGGACGGGGGGCCGTCTGCCCCCCGCCGCGCGGCCGGGCCGCGCGCCCCCCGAGGATATTTCGGGGACAGAAGATGCAGGCGGGGCGCGTGTTCACGGTGGCGATCGACGGTCCGGCGGCGGCGGGGAAGGGGACCGTCGCGCGCGCGGTCGCGGCGCGTTTCGGATTTGCCCATCTCGACACGGGGCTTCTCTATCGCGCGGTGGGGGCGCGCGCGGCGGCGGGCGAGGATCCGGTCGCGGCGGCGCGCGGGCTCGGGCCGGCCGATCTGGCGCGCGGCGATCTGCGCAGCCTCGCGGCCGGGCAATGGGCGAGCCGGGTCGCGGTCATCCCGGAGGTGCGCGCGGCGCTGGTCGACTTTCAGCGCGGGTTTGCGCGCCGGGCGGGTGGGGCCGTGCTCGACGGGCGCGACATCGGCACGGTGATCTGCCCCGAGGCGGAGGTGAAGCTCTATGTCACCGCCTCGGATGAGGTGCGCGCCGCGCGGCGGCGCGCAGAGGCGGGCGGCGAGATCGGGGCGGTGCTGGCGGACCTGCGCGCGCGCGACGCCCGCGACGCGGCGCGCGACGCGGCGCCGATGCGGCCCGCACCCGATGCGGTCTTGCTCGACACGAGCGATCTCACTATAGACGCGGCCGTCGCAAGGGCGGTGGCCCTTGTCGATGCCGCGCTGGAGCGCGCCCGGGCCTGAGGCCCGCGCCGCCCCCGGTTCGGCCCCGCGACGCGAGACCGGCGGAACCAACCGCCTGGCCAGTGACAACACGCAAAGGAAACTGTTCGCATGTGTGCTAAGGCAACTATGGAAGACTTCGAGGCGCTGCTCAAGGAGAGCCTCGAGATCGACACCCCCGAGGAGGGGTCGGTCGTCAAGGGCCGCGTCATCGCCATCGAGGCGGGGCAGGCCATCATCGACGTCGGCTACAAGATGGAAGGCCGCGTCGACCTCAAGGAATTCGCCGTGGGCGGCATGGCCCCCGAGATCGCGGTCGGCGATGAGGTCGAGGTCTATCTCGACCGGGTCGAGAACGCCAAGGGCGAGGCTGTCATCAGCCGCGAGAAGGCCAAGCGCGAAGCGGCCTGGGACAAGCTCGAGAAGGCCTTCGCCAAGGAGGACCGCGTCGATGGCGTGATCTTCGGGCGCGTCAAGGGCGGTTTCACCGTCGATCTGGGCGGCGCCGTGGCCTTCTTGCCGGGCAGCCAGGTCGATGTGCGCCCCGTGCGCGACGCGGGCCCCCTCATGGGCATGAAGCAGCCGTTCCAGATCCTCAAGATGGACCGCCGGCGGGGCAACATCGTGGTGTCGCGCCGCGCGATCCTCGAGGAAAGCCGCGCCGAGCAGCGCGCCGAGATCATCGGCCGTCTGACCGAGGGTCAGGTCGTGGATGGTGTGGTGAAGAACATCACCGAATACGGTGCCTTCGTCGATCTGGGCGGCGTGGACGGGCTCCTGCATGTCACCGACATGGCCTGGCGGCGCGTCAACCACCCCTCCGAGATCCTCTCGATCGGCGAGACGGTCAAGGTGCAGGTCGTCAAGATCAACAAGGAGACGCACCGCATCAGCCTCGGCATGAAGCAGCTCATGTCGGACCCGTGGGATTCGGTCGAGCGGGCCTATCCGCTGGGCTCGGTCCACAAGGGCCGCGTCACGAACATCACCGACTACGGCGCGTTCGTCGAGCTCGAGCCGGGGGTCGAGGGGCTTGTCCACGTCTCGGAGATGTCCTGGACCAAGAAGAACGTCCATCCCGGCAAGATCGTCTCGACGAGCCAGGAGGTCGAGGTCATGGTGCTCGAGATCGACGGGGCCAAGCGCCGCGTCAGCCTCGGGCTGAAGCAGACCCAGCGCAACCCGTGGGAAGTCTTCGCCGAGCGTCATCCGTCGGGCAGCGTGATCGAGGGCGAGGTGAAGAACATCACCGAGTTCGGCCTCTTCGTCGGGCTCGAGGGGGACATCGACGGGATGGTGCACCTCTCGGATCTCAGCTGGGAGAGCCGGGGCGAGGATGCGATCCAGAACTATCGCAAGGGCGAAGTCGTCCGCGCGGTCGTTTCGGATGTCGATACCGAGAAGGAGCGCATCTCGCTCTCGATCAAGGCACTGGCGAATGAGGCCTATGCCGAGGCGGTCGAAGGCGTGAAGCGCGGCGCGGTCATCACCGTGAGCGTGAGCGCGGTCGAGGACGGGGGCATCGAGGTCGACTACAACGGCGCGAAGTCCTTCATTCGCCGCTCGGACCTCGCGCGTGACCGGGCAGATCAGCGTCCCGACCGTTTCCAGGTCGGAGACAAGGTCGATGTCCGCGTGACGAGCGTCGATCCGAAGTCGCACCGGCTCGGGCTCTCGATCAAGGCGCGCGAGATCGCCGAAGAGAAGGAAGCCGTCGAGCAGTATGGCTCTTCGGACAGCGGGGCGAGCCTTGGCGACATCCTCGGCGCGGCTCTGCGCCGCCGCGAGGGCGAGGACAACTGACACGCACACCCGGCGGCCGCGTGCCGCCGGAGGTTACCGGCGGCGCCCCCATCGCGGGGCGCCGTTCGCATTTCAGAGAGCGGAAATCCGCGCGTGTGTCCGGGCGTCACCTTGACGGCGCAGATTCTTCTTTGCCGCAAGGGAATCTTGCCTATAGTCAAATTGTATGTCCGACACCGCCGCCCCGATGCGGCGGCCGTTCTGGGGGTTGCCATGATCCGGTCCGAACTGGTGCAGAAGATCGCAGAGGAAAATCCGAACCTGACGCAGCGCCATGTCGAACGCATCGTCTCGACCGTCTTCGAGGAGATCATCGCCGCCCTCGAACGAGGTGACAGGGTGGAGTTGCGGGGCTTCGGGGCCTTTTCGGTCAAGGCGCGCGACGCGCGGACCGGCCGCAATCCGCGTACCGGCGCCTCGGTCGCGGTATCGGCCAAGGCGGTGCCCTTCTTCAAGGCGGGCAAGCTCTTGCGCGATCGGCTGAACGGCGGGGCGGACACGGACGAGCCATGATGATCGCTCTGCGCCTCATCGTGCTGGGGGCGATCGCGATCGGGCTGCTGACGGTGGCGCTGGCCAATCGCGACATGGTCACGCTGCGCCTGCTGCCCGAGGATGTGGCGGCCCTCGTCGGCATGAACCGCGCGGCCGAGGTGCCGCTCTATCTGGTGATCTTCGGTGGCGTCGTGGCTGGGATCCTCATCGGTTTCGTCTGGGAATGGCTGCGCGAGCATCGCTATCGCGCGGCGGCCGCAGCCAACGGGCGCGCGGTCGCGCGGCTCGAGCGGCGGCTGGCCGAGGCGGGCGCGGCGCCCTCGGACGGGGGCGACGAGGTGCTGGCCCTCCTCGACACCCCGCGCAAGACGGGCTGAGCGGTGCGCGATATCGCCGTCAAGGTCTGCGGCCTGCGCCGCGGCGATGAGGTTGCCGCCGCGGTCGCGGCGGGCGTGCGCTATCTCGGCTTCAACTTCTTCCCGCCCTCGCCCCGCAGCATCACCCCGGCCGAGGCCGCGGCACTCGGTGCGGCCGTGCCGCCGGGTGTGGCGCGCGTGGGCCTTTTCGTCGATCCGACGGATGCGCTGCTGGCCGAAACGCTGGCGGTCGCGCCCCTCGACATCGTGCAGCTTCACGGGGCCGAGACGCCCGCGCGCGTGGCCGAGGTGCGGGCGCGCTTCGGCCTGCCGGTGATGAAGGCGGTGGGGGTGGCGGACGCCGCCGATCTTGCGGCCATCGCGGCGCAGGGGCGGGTCGCTGACATGCTGCTCGTCGATGCCAAGCCGCCGCGCGATGCGGTGCTGCCGGGCGGCAACGGGCTTGCCTTCGACTGGCGGCTGATCGCGGGGCGGCGCTGGCCCTGCCCGTGGCTTCTGGCCGGGGGGCTGACGCCCGGCAATGTCGCCGAGGCGATTCGGCTGACGGGCGCGCGGCAGGTCGATGTCGCCTCGGGCGTGGAATCCGCGCCGGGCGTCAAGGATCCCGCCCGCATCCGCGCCTTCGTCGAGGCCGCGCGCGCCGGGGGGGCTGCGCTTGCGCCCGGGGGGGCGAGTTGCTAGCACGGTCGCACGCCGACCGGATGCGCCCGACAGGAGGCCCGCGATGTCCCAGACCGCCCCGCTCGAGGCCGATATCGCGCTGATCCAGCGCATCCTGCCGCATCGCTATCCGTTCCTGCTCGTCGACAAGGTGCGCGACATCGTGCCGGGCACCTCCTGCACCGGGATCAAGAACGTCACCTTCAACGAGCCGCAGTTCCAGGGCCATTTCCCGCAGGTGCCCGTCTTTCCGGGCGTGCTCGTGATCGAGGCCATGGCGCAGACGGCCGCCGTGCTGGTGGGCGTCACGCTCGATCTCGCGGACAAGGGGACGCTCGTCTATTTCATGGGCATCGACGGCGCCAAGTTCCGCCGCAAGGTGGGCCCGGGCGATGTGCTCGAATTGCGCGTCACGGTCACGCGCGGCGGCGGCAAGGTCTGGCGCTTTGACGGGCAGGCCTTCGTCGGGGCCGACCTCGTGGCCGAGGCGAGCTTCACCGCCATGATGGACCGTCCGAAAGGCTGAGATGGCAATCGATCCGACAGCGCAGATCCATCCCGCGGCCATCGTCGAGGCGGGCGCCGAGATCGGCCCCGGCTGCACCGTCGGCCCCTTTGCCCTGATCGGCCCCGAGGTCCGGCTGGGGCAGGGCGCCACGGTGAAGAGCCACGCGGTCGTGACCGGCTGGACCGATGTGGGCGCGGAGACGGTCGTGTTCCCCTTCGCCGTCGTGGGCGAGGTGCCGCAGGACCTGAAGTATCAGGGCGAGCGGACGCGGCTCATCGTCGGCGCGCGCTGCCGCATCCGCGAGGGGGCGACCCTCAACACCGGGACGGCTGGCGGCGGGGGCGTCACGCGGGTGGGTGATGATTGCCTCTTCATGACGGGCGCCCATGTCGGCCACGACGCCCAACTCGGGAGCCGCGTAATCCTCGCCAATCAGGCCGCGATCGCGGGGCATTGCCAGATCGGCGACGAGGTGATCGTGGGCGGGCTGTCGGGGGTGCACCAGTTCGTGCGCGTCGGCCGCGGCGCGATCATCGGCGCCGTCACGATGGTGACGAACGATGTCATCCCCTTCGGCCTCGTGCAGGCGCCGAGGGGAGAGCTCGACGGGCTGAACCTCGTCGGGCTGAAGCGGCGCGGGGTGGAGCGGTCCGAGATCACGGCCCTGCGCGCCGCCTATCAGATGCTCGCGCAGGGCGAGGGGTCGTTCCTCGACCGCGCGCGCCGGCTCCATGACGAAACCGACAGCCCCCATGTGCGCGAGGTGACGGGCTTCATCCTCGCGGCCTCCGACCGGTCCTTCCTCGCGCCGCGATGAGCGGGCGCCTCGCCATCATCGCCGGACGCGGCGCGCTGCCGGCCGCACTCGCCGCGGCGCTCCCCGAACCCCCGGTCGTCGCCGCCATCGAGGGCTTCGCCCCCGACGCCATCGCCCCCGATTTCACCTTCGCGCTCGAACGGCTGATGCCCGCGCTCCAGGCGCTGCGGGGGATGGGGGTCGGGCGGGTGGTGCTCGCGGGCGCGGTGAGCCGGCCGCGGCTCGACCCCGCGCGCTTCGATCCGGCGACGGCGCGGGTGGTGCCGCGCCTGCTGCCCGCCCTCGCGGGGGGGGACGACGCGACGCTGCGCGCGGTGATCGGGCTGATCGAGGAGGAAGGCTTCGCGGTCGCGGGCGTGGCCGAGGTGGCGCCCGGGCTGATCGCGGCCGAGGGTGTCTTGGGCGCGCGTGCGCCGACGCCGGCCGAGCGGGCGGACGCCGCGCGCGGGGCCGCGATCCTCGCGGCGCTGGGGCCCGCCGATGTGGGGCAGGGCTGCGCGGTCGCGGCGGGGCTCTGCCTCGGGGTCGAGACGATCTATGGCACCGACGCGATGCTGCGCTTCGTCGCGCGCCACCGGCCAGACCTCGAACCCGCCCGCGGCGGCGTCTTCGTCAAGCGCGCCAAGCCCGGGCAGGAGCTGCGGGCCGATCTGCCCGCGATCGGGCCGACGACGGTCGCGGCCGCCGCCATCGCGGGGCTTTCGGGCATCTGCCTCGGCGCCGGGCGGGTGATCGTGCTCGAACGCGCCGAGACGGTCGCCGCCGCCGATGCCGCGGGGCTCGCCCTCTGGGCCGAAAGGTGAGGCCGCGCATCTTCCTCATCGCCGGAGAGCCCTCGGGCGACCGGCTGGGGGCCGCGCTGATGGCGGGCTTGCGCGACCTCGCGCCGGGGGTGACGTTTCAGGGCGTGGGCGGCCCCGCGATGGCGGCGGAGGGGTTGCAAAGCCTCTTTCCCATGGCCGAGCTTTCGGTGATGGGGCTCCTTGAGGTGCTGCCGCGCTATCTCGCGCTGCGCCGCCGGATGATCGAGACGGCCGACGCCCTCATCGCCGCCGCCCCCGATGCGGTCGTGACCATCGACAGCCCCGATTTCTGCCTGCGCGTGCTGAGGCGTGCCCGCACCGCCCGGCCGGGGCTGCGCACCGTCCATTATGTCGCGCCCTCGGTCTGGGCGTGGCGGCCGGGGCGGGCGGCGCGGATGGCGCCGCTCGTCGATCATGTGCTGGCGCTCTTGCCCCTCGAGCCGCCGCTGATGGAGGCCGCAGGCATGGGCTGCACCTTCGTCGGCCACCCGGCCGCGGCGGTGGCGCCCGCGGGCGTGCCCGAGGTCGCGGCCTTTCGCGCGCGCCATGACCTCGGCGATGCGCCCGTGATCCTCGCCCTGCCCGGATCGCGCCGTTCGGAAGTGTCGCGCCTTGCCCCCGTCTTCGGCGCCGCACTCGTCCGGGTCATCGCCGACCGGCCCGGGGCGCGCGTGGTCGTGCCCGCGGTCGCAGCACTTGGGGCCGAGGTGCGCGCGCGCGTGGCGGGCTGGCCCGGGGCGCCTGTCGTGCTGCACGAGGGCGCGGTGCCCGCGGGCGACAAGGGCGCGGCCTTCGGTGCCGCGCGCGTGGCGCTCGCGGCCTCGGGGACCGTCTCGCTCGAGCTTGCGGCGGCCGGGGTGCCGATGGTGATCGGCTATGACATGAACCCGATCACCCGCGCGATCGTGGGGCGGCTCCTGCGGGTCGATACGGTGACGCTCGTCAACCTCGTCTCCGGGACGCGCGCGGTGCCCGAGTTCCTCGGCCCGCGCTGCCGGGCCGACCTGATCGCGCCGGCGCTCGCCGCCCTGCTCGAGGACGGCCCAGCGCGCGCCGCGCAGGCGCAGGCGATGGCGCTGACGATGGAGCGGCTCGGGCGGGGGGGCGAGGCGCCGGGCCTGCGCGCCGCGCGGGCCGTTCTTGGTGTCATCGACGGCTGATCAGGCCGCAAGCGGCGGCGGGCGGCGCCCCGGCCAGTCGGTCGCGCGGTGATAGGCCGCGCCGATCGCGAGCACGCGCGCATCCGCCCCGGTCGGGCCGATGATCTGCATCCCCATCGGCAGACCCGCCGCCCCGAACCCGCAGGGCACCGCCAGGGCCGGCAGACCGATGAGGCTGACGGGAACGACGACCTCCATCCAGCGGTGATAGGTATCCATCCGGCGGCCCGCGATCTCTTGCGGCCAGCGCGTCGCGACATCGAAGGGCCAGACCTGGGCCGAGGGCATCACGAGCGCATCGTAGCGCGCAAAGAGATCCGCCGCCGCCGCATACCAGGCCGAGCGCGTGACGCTCGCGGCATGGACCTCGGCCGCGCCGAGAGAAAGGCCCTGCTCGATCTCCCACAGCGTCTCGGGCTTGGTCAGGGCGCGGCGCGCCGGATCGCGCCACAGATCGCCCTTGGCGTTGGCATTGAGAAAGCCGCGCAGCGTCGTCCACGACTGCCAGAGCCGCTCGGCCGCGAAGGGGGGCGCGAGCGCCTCGACCCGCGCGCCCAGATCCTCGAGCACCCCGAGACCCGCCGCGCAGAGATCGAGGATCCCGGCCTCGCAGCCATAGGTCCCGCCCCAATCGCCGAGCCAGCCGATCCGCAGCCCGCGCAGGTCGGCCCCGAGCCGTTCGGCCCCGAGTCGTTCGACATAGGGTTCGGCGGGCCGGCCGAAGGGGACGCGCGGGTTCTCGCCCGCGATGGTCGCGAGCAGGCGCGCGATGTCCTCGACGGTGCGCGCCATCGGCCCCTCGGTCGCGAGGGTGGCCATGAAGCTGTCGCCCTCGGCGTCGCCCGGCACGAGGCCCCAGGTCGGACGAAAGCCGTAGACGTTGCAGAAGGCGGCCGGATTGCGCAGCGACCCCATCATGTCGCTGCCGTCCGCCACCGGCACGAGGCGCGCGGCGAGCGCCGCCGCCGCGCCCCCCGACGATCCGCCGGGCGTGCGCGAGAGGTCATAGGGATTGCGCGTCGGGCCGTGGACGGGGTTGAAGGTGTGGCTGCCGTGGCCCCATTCGGGGGTGTTCGTCTTGCCGGTGATGATCGCGCCCGCCGCACGCATCCGCGCCACGATGAGGGCGTCGTGCTCCGGCACGAAATCGGCGAATACGGGCGAGCCGAAGGTCGTGCGCATCCCCCGCACCGGCAGCAGATCCTTGACCGCGACGGGCAGGCCGTGCAGCCATCCCTTGCGCGGGGCGGCATCGGCGGCGCGCGCCTCGGCCATCAGCCGTTCGGGGTCGGAGGCCGAGACGATGGCGTTGATCCGCGGGTTCAGGGCCGCGACGCGGGCCAGATGCTCGGCCATCACCTCGGAGGGGCGCACCTCCCCGGCCGCGATGCGGGCCGAGAGGTCGGTTGCGGAAAGGTCCATGAGCGACATGAGGCCTCCGGGGGTGCGGGCGCCGCCGGACGGGCGGGGCGTCGGTCCGTTCTGGCGGTGCGGGGCCGCGTCGTCAACCGGTCGGGGGCGGGTTCAGGGCCGCGACGCGGGCCAGATGCTCGGCCATCACCTCGGAGGGGCGCATCTCCCGGGTCGCGATGCGGGCCGAGAGGTCGGTTGCGGAAAGGTCCATGAGCGACATGCGGCCTCCGGGGGTGCGGGCGCCACCGGGCGGGCGGGGCGTCGGTCCGTTCTGGCGGTGCGGGGCCGCGTCGTCAACCGGTCGGGGGCGGGTTCAGGGCCCGCTGCGCGCCGGACGGTGGGCCGAGAGGTCGGTTGCGGAAAGGTCCATGAGCGACATGCGGCCTCCGGGGCGGGCCTGCCGCGGCGGCCGGGGCTCAGAAGCTGAACCATGTGCCGAGGCGCAGGCTGTCCTCGGCAGGCCCGCCGATGCCGCGGCGCAGGCCGACCTCAAGCTCGGTGCCCTCTGTCGCGCGATAGACGAGCGAGGGCGCGAGGTGGAGCGCGGCCTCCTCTGCGCCGGCCGCCTCGCGCTGAAGTTGCAGGATGGTCGCGACCCCGTCGGCCGGGCGCAGGCCGAGGGTTGCCACCGCCTTGTCGCGGCTGCCCTCGCGGCTCAGCGTCAGGGTGGCCCAGCCGGGCAACTCGCCCCCGAAGCCCTGCCCGAACGATACCGCCGGCCGCCACAGCGCCGCGCGCCCCCCGCCGTCGTCGGCCCAGCCCGCCCCGAGTTCGAGCCCGAGCCGCGCCGGCCCCGACCCGAACGAGCGGCCGAGAAAGAGGAACCCGCGCGCGGCCTCGATCCCGTCCTCGGGCAGGCCGAGGTCGGCGCCCGCCGTCCAGCCCGAGCCGAGGCCCAGTTCGGCATAAAGCCCCGCCTCGGCACCCGCGGGCTTGTCCTCGAGCGTGGCGACGACGAAGACCGCCCCCGCCTCGCGCGCCCAGGGGCCCGCCGCCACCGGGGGGGCGAGGGCGGCAAGAAGAAGGCAGAGCAGGAACGCAACGCGCATCGCGGCCTCCGGGTCAGGATGCCGCCAGAATTGCGCCGCAATCGTTAAGCCGGGATTAATGCCCCCGCGCGGGATGGCGCCGCCAGACCTCGATCATCCAGCCGAGCATGATCCCGTTGAGGATGTGCCACAGGAAATGCGTCCCGAGCGGCACCGCCTCGCACACCGCCCCGTCGATCGTGCGCATCGTGAGCGAGACGACAAGCACCCCCGCCCCGATCCCGAGGCCCCGCGCCGTCGCGGGCGCGCGGCGCCCGAGTGCCGCCGCATGCAGCGCGATGAGCAGCGCGACCGGCGCATAGCCCGCCGAGGATCCGAGGCCGGGGACAAGGCCGAACACCGGCACCATCACCGCCGCATAGGGGATGAACCCGAGCGTCCAGAGCCCCGCCACCGCCCGGCGCTGACCCCAGAATCGCCGGTGGGCCGCGTAGATGTAGACGAGGATGAAGCCGAGGATCGGGGTCACGTCCATGATCCCGGTCAGGCGGTTGGCGAAGGTGTGAAAGAGCCCGCTGCCGACCCCGATCGCGGCGAGGATCACGCACAGCACCCGCCCGGTCGGATCGCTTTCGCCCCGCAGGCGGACCCACATCACGGCGGCCGCGATCAGGAATGCGGCATTGGTCAGGGCATTGACGGGTTCGGACCAGAAGCTCGGGTCGGTCCGCTCGCAATAGGCGTCGACGGCGTCGAAAAGGCTCACCGGGGTTTTCCCTGCACCAATGCGGTCTATTCTAGTGCGAAGCGCGGAGGCGGCAATGCAGATCACCTGGCTCGGGCATTCGGGATTTCGCGTCGCGATCGGCGATCAGGTGCTGCTGGTCGATCCGTGGCTGCGGGGCAATCCGATGTTCCCCGAGGCGCGCCGGGTCGAGGCGGTCGCGGGGGCGACGGCGGTCCTCGTGACGCATGGCCACGCCGATCATGCGGCCGATGCGGTCGAGATCGCGCGCGCGGGGCGGATCCCCGTCGTCGGCATCTACGATCTGGTCGGCTGGTGGCACGAGACCGAGCGGATCGAGGTCGTGGGCTTCAACCGCGGCGGCACGGTGCGGCTGGGCGATGTGGCGGTGACGATGGTCGCGGCGAGCCATTCGTCGTCGATCCGCCGCGACGGCGCACCCGCCCCGGCGGGCAGCGAGGCGGGCTTCATGATCGCGGGCGAGGGGCGCACGATCTATGTCTCGGGCGATACCGACGTCATGGCCGACATGGCCGTCTTTCAGGCGCTCCACGCGCCCGAGATCGGGATCCTCGCGGCGGGCGGGCACTTCACCATGGACATGCGCCGCGCCGCCTATGCCGCGCGGACCTTCTTTGCCTTCAGGACGGTCATTCCCTGCCATTACCGCACCTTTCCGCTGCTCGAGCAGTCCGCAGCCGCCCTGCGCGAGGGTCTGCCGGGCGTCGAGGTGATCGAGCCCGAGGTGCTCGTGCCGATCGCGCTCTGACCGCACATTCGGCTTCGGCCGGGGGGCGCATCGTTTTCGCTTGAAAATATGCGCCGAGGCGCGCATCTAGCGTCGGTCCGCACAGAGGCGGACCATCACGGACGGAGTGACCATGGCCAAGGAAGAACTGCTCGAATTTCCAGGCGTCGTGAAGGAACTCCTGCCCAATGCGACGTTCAGGGTCGAGCTGGAAAACGGCCATGAGATCATCGCACATACGGCGGGAAAGATGCGCAAGAACCGGATCCGCGTGCTCGCGGGCGACAAGGTTCAGGTCGAGATGACGCCCTATGATCTGACCAAGGGCCGGATCAACTATCGCTACAAGTGATGCGCCTCATCCTCGCCTCGGCGAGTCCGCGCCGGCGCGAGCTGCTCGGACAGATCGGCGTCGTGCCCGACGCGGTCGCCGGCGCCGACATCGACGAGACACCGCGCAAGGACGAGCTGCCCCGGCCCTATTGCCTGCGCATGGCGCGCGAGAAGGCCGCCGCGACGGCCGGATCGGACGATGACCTCATCCTTGCCGCCGACACGACGGTGGCGCTCGGGCGGCGCATCCTCGGCAAGCCGTACGATGCCGCCGAGGCGGCCGAATTCCTCGTGGCGCTTGGCGGGCGGCGGCACCGCGTCATCACCGCCGTCGCGCTGCAGCGCGGCGGGCGGGTCTGGACGCGCGAGGTTGTCTCGAGCGTGCGGATCAAGCGGCTCTCGGACATCGAACTCAACGCCTATCTCGCGAGCGGCGAGTGGGAGGGCAAGGCGGGCGGCTATGCCATCCAGGGCCTGGCCGCCGCCTTCGTGGTCTGGATCGAAGGGTCGCACAGCGCCATCGTCGGCCTGCCGCTGGCCGAGACGGCGACATTGCTGCAGGCGGCGGGATGGCCGCTCTATCGGGGGCAGGCATGAAGGGACGGATCGTCGTTCTGGACGAGATCGCGGGCCGCAAGGCTGCCGCCCTCGTGGTCGATGGCGTGCTCGAGGATCTCTTCGTCGATCCGCCCGGCGATGACGCGCTCCTGCCCGGGGCGGTGTTCCGGGGTATCCTCGACCGGCCGATGAAGGGGCAGGGGGGCATCTTCGTCCGGCTGCCGGGCGGCACGGGCTTTCTGCGCGGCACCGAGGGCGCCCGGCCGGGGGCGCGGGTGATCGTGCAGGTCTCGGGCGTGGCCGAGCCGGGCAAGGCCGTGCCGCTGACGCAGCGCGTCCTCTTCAAGGGCCAGCTTGCCATCGTGACGCCGGGGGCGGGGGGCATCAATGTCGCGCGCCGGGTCGAGCCCGGGGCCGCCGCCGCCCTGCGCGCGCTGGGCGAGCGGGTGATGGCCGGCGCGCCCGAGGATCTCGGCCTCATCCTGCGCAGCGCGGCCGAGGGCGCCGATCCCGCCGATGTCGCGGCCGAGGCCGAGGGCTTGCGCGATCTGGCGCAGGCGGTGATGGCCGACCTCGAGGGGGGGGCGGAGCTGTTGCTCGACGCGCCCGACGCGCATGAGCGCGCGGCCCGCGACTGGGCCGAACCCGCCCCGGACGCGGTGCATCAGGGCGCGGGCGAGTTCGCCGCGCACGAGGTCGATGCGCTGATCGCGCGCGCGCTCGCGCCCGAGGTCGCGCTTCCCGGCGGCGGGTCGATGGTGATCGAGGCCACGCGGGCGCTCGTCGCGGTCGATGTCAACACGGGCGGCGACACCTCGCCGGCCGCGGCCCTCAAGGCCAACATCGCCGCGGCGCGTGCCCTGCCGCGCGAACTGCGGCTGCGGGGTCTGGGCGGGCAGGTGGTGATCGATTTCGCCCCCGTGCCCAAGCGCGACCGCCCCGCGATCGTGCAATCGCTGACGGCGATGTTCCGCAACGAGGGCGCCGAGACGAGCCTTGCCGGCTGGACGGCGCTCGGCCTCTTTGAGTTGCAGCGCAAGCGCGACCGGCTGCCGCTCGCGCGCGCGCTCGCTGGCTGGCAGCCGTGACGGCCGCCTGCCCCATCTGCCGCCGCCCCGCCCGGCCCGAGGTCCGGCCCTTCTGCTCGCGCCGCTGCGCCGATGTCGATCTCGCGCGCTGGCTCACGGGCAGCTACGTCATTCCCGGGCCCGCCCTGACCGAGGCCGACGATCCGCCCCCGGCCCCCACCACCGACGCGGACGGGGCCTGATCGCCCCCCCCCTTGCGTCCGGGGGCGGCTTGGCCTATCTACCTCTAAACAGCGGCTGGTCGGGGTCCAAACCCGATCGCCCCCGGAAGAAGCAACGGGCCGCTTCGGCCCGTTTTCGTTTTCGTGACCCGAGATGAACGACCTGATCGCCAAGACAGCCATCGACCGGCGCCTCGCCGCCATCGTCGCCCCCGTCATCGAAGGGATGGGGTTCGAGCTGGTGCGGCTGCGCCTCATGGGCGGCAAGACGCGCATCCTGCAGATCATGGCCGACCGTCCCGGCGGCGGCATCGGGGTCGAGGATTGCGCCGACATCTCGACGGCCGTCTCGGCCGTCCTCGATGTCGAGGATCCGATTTCCGAGGCCTACACGCTCGAGGTCTCCTCGCCCGGCATCGACCGGCCGCTGACGCGGCTGCAGGATTTCGACCTCTGGGCCGACCACGAGGCGCGGATCGAGACGACCGAACTCATCGACGGGCGGCGGCGCTTCAAGGGCGTGCTGCGCGGCACCGAGGGCGAGGATGTCCTGCTCGAGATCGAGGAACGCGGCGAGACGCTGACCATCGGGCTGCGGTTCGAGTGGCTCTCGGATGCCAAGCTCGTGCTGACGGATGCGCTGATCGCCGAGGCGCTGCGCGCAAGCAAGGCCCCGGGCGGCGAGGGCGAGATCGACGAAGAGAGCTTCGATGCGATCGAGACCGATGAAGACGACGACACCGACGGCGAGGGGGCCCCGCCCCCCGCCCCAACGCGGCACTGACATCCAGGAGTAGCCCCATGGCGATCACCTCTGCCAACCAGCTCGAACTGCTCCAGACCGCCGAGGCGGTCGCGCGCGAAAAGATGATCGACCCCGACCTCGTCGTGCAGGCGATGGAGGACAGCCTCGCGCGCGCCGCCAAGTCGCGCTATGGCAACGACCTCGACATCCGGGTGAAGATCGACCGCAAGACCGGCCGCGCGACCTTTACCCGCGTTCGGACCGTGGTCGAGGATGAGGTGCTCGAGAATCACCACGCGCAACTGACGCTCGCGCAGGCGCAGAAGATCCGCCCCGAGGCTGCCATCGGCGACGAGATCGTGGACGAGGTGCCGCCGGTCGACATGGGGCGGATCGCGGCGCAGTCGGCCAAGCAGGTGATCCTCCAGAAGGTGCGCGAGGCCGAGCGCGACAGCCAGTACGAGCAGTTCAAGGACCGCCAGGGCACCATCATCAACGGCGTCGTCAAGCGCGAGGAATACGGCAACATCATCGTCGACATCGGCCGGGGCGAGGGCGTGCTCAAGCGCCACGACAAGATCGGCCGCGAGAGCTATCGCATCGGCGACCGCATCCGCGCCTACATCAAGGAAGTCCGCCGCGAGCCGCGCGGGCCGCAGGTCCTCTTGTCGCGCACGGCGCCCGAGTTCATGGCCGAGCTCTTCAAGATGGAAGTGCCCGAGGTCTATGATGGCATCATCGAGATCAAGGCGGTCGCCCGTGACCCCGGCTCGCGCGCCAAGATCGCGGTCATCAGCTACGACAGCTCGATCGACCCGGTGGGCGCCTGCGTCGGCATGCGCGGCTCGCGCGTGCAGGCCGTCGTGAACGAGCTTCAGGGCGAGAAGATCGACATCATCCCGTGGAACGCGGACGCTCCGACCTTCCTTGTCAACGCGCTCCAGCCGGCCGAGGTGACGAAGGTCGTGCTCGACGACGAGGGCGGGCGGATCGAGGTCGTGGTGCCCGACGAGCAGCTCTCGCTCGCGATCGGCCGGCGCGGCCAGAACGTGCGGCTTGCGAGCCAGCTCACGGGGCTCGACATCGACATCATGACCGAAGCGGACGAGAGCGCGCGCCGTCAGGCCGAATTCGCCGAGCGCACGCAGCTTTTCATGGACACGCTCGACGTCGACGAGATGATGGCGCAGCTTCTGGTCTCGGAGGGCTTCACGACCCTAGAGGAGGTCGCCTATGTCGACCTCGACGAGTTGCTCGCGATCGAGGGCTTCGACGAGGCGACCGCCGAGGAATTGCAGGCCCGTGCCCGCGACCACCTCGAGGAGATGAACCGCAAGGCGCTCGAAGCCGCGCGCGCGCTCGGTGCCGAGGAGAGCCTGATCGAGTTCGAGGGGCTGACGCCCCAGATGGTTGAGGCGCTGGCCAAGGACGGCATCAAGACCATCGAGGATTTCGCGACCTGCGCGGACTGGGAACTCGCGGGCGGCTGGACGGTCGTCGGCGGACAGCGCGTGAAGGACACGGGGCTGCTCGAGAAGTTCGACGTGAGCCTCGAGGAGGCGCAGAACATGGTCATGACCGCGCGCGTCATGCTGGGCTGGGTCGATCCGTCCGAGCTTGGCGCTGGGTCCGGGGAAGCCGCCGGCGACGAGGACGGTGCGGCGTAGGAGCGGCAGGCAGGACGTGGGGCGAGGTGGCAGGACGAAGTTGCACGACGAACCCGAGCGGCGCTGCATCGCAAGCGGCGAGACGCAGCCCAAAGGCGGACTCGTGCGCTTCGTTGTCGATCCGGGCGGTGCCATCGTGCCCGACGTGGCGGGCCGTCTGCCCGGCCGGGGCATTTATGTCGCGGCCGGTCGCTCAGAGCTCGATCAGGCGGTGCGGCGCAACCTGTTCGCCCGCGCCGCCCGCGCCCCCGTCACCGTGGCCCCTGATCTTGTCGCGACGGTCGAGGCACAGATCGCGCGTCGGCTGGTCGATACGATCTCGCTTGCGCGGAAAGCGGGCGAGGCCGTCTCGGGTCTCGAGAAGGTGAAGGAGTGGCTGGTCGAGGGCAAGGCCGCGCTTCTGGTGCAGGCAAGCGACGGGTCGGTGCGCGAACGTGCCCGGCTGCGCCCGCCGGCAGGGCCAGAAAGCCTTGTGACATGCCTCACGGCGCAGGAATTGGGTTTGGCATTCGGCCGCGATCGTGCCATACACGGCGCGCTTTCGGCTGGCGGACTGGCACGGCGTGCGCTAGAGGAAGCGGCGCGTCTGTCGGGTATTCGCAGTGAAGACGGACGCGACAGCGGCGGCGATGCCGCCGGGAAGGACACGAAGGACGCATGAGCGATACGGACGGCAGAAAACCCCTCGGCCTCGGGGGCGGCACGCGTTCTGGCCAGGTGAAGCAGAGCTTCAGCCACGGCCGGACCAAGAGCGTTCTGGTTGAGACCAAGCGCAAGCGCGTTGTCGTGCCGAAGCCCGCTGCCGCTCAGGCGGCCGGGGGCGCTGCGCCTGCGGGTGCCGCGGCCGATGTCTCGCGCCGTCCGGCCGGAATTTCGGATGCCGAGATGGAGCGCCGTCTCGCAGCCCTGCGTGCCGCTCGCGCCCGCGAAGCTGAGGATGCAGCGCAGCGCGCCGAGGAAGAGCGCGTCCGCGAGGAAGACCGCCGCCGCCGCCGCGAAGAGGTCGAGGCGCGCGAGCGTGCCGAAGCTGCCGCGGCTGCCGAAGCCGAGCGCGCCAAGGCCGAGGCCGAGGCCCGCGCCCGCCGCGAGCAGGAACGCGAGGCCCGGCCTGCCGCCCCGGCCCCAACCGCTGCCCCGCGCCGCGGCGAAGGGGCCGGCCGCCCCGCA
>Ga0315900_10003618_pt1 | contig 22446 bp, 18 predicted proteins | sample LakEriMetagenome_FD_203521 | JGI IMG/M metagenome (GOLD analysis project Ga0315900, IMG submission 203521) | Freshwater fungal communities from buoy surface, Lake Erie, Ohio, United States - Buoy 12 MA114 | ecosystem: Environmental > Aquatic > Freshwater > Lake > Lake biofilm | place: USA: Lake... | reverse complement strand
CAAGGAATGTCGTGAGATCTGGCTCGACCTGAACGGCGCTGACGATTGATTGTTCAACAAGAAGAATCGCACGCATCGGCATATCATTCTGAAATGATATAAAATTCCTGTTCCCCCAACGGCCTACAGTTAAAAACTGTTGCACAAAAATGGATTCCCGGTCACTGTGCTGTCAACAGCGGCAAAGCTCCGGGAGTGGCAATGGCACAACTAGAATCACGCAATCTTGCGCCGGGGCCAGAACGCCTTTTGGCCATGCTCGAGCGCATGCTGCTCATTCGTCGAACTGAAGAGCAATTGGGGGCAGACTCTCGCTCAGGTGACCTGCCGGGCAACGTCCACTTGTGTGCTGGTCAAGAAGCCATAGCTGTGGCGGTTTGCGATCATCTTTCCGACAATGACTATGTCGGCAGCACGCATCGTGGCCATGGCCACTTTCTTGCCAAAGGTGGTTCGGCGCGCTCCCTGATTGCTGAAGTCCATGCAAAATCGACCGGAGCTTGCGGCGGTCTGGGCGGCTCGATGCACGTCACTGACCTGTCAAAGGGAATGATTGGCGCCAACGGTATTGTCGGCGGCGGGATCGGTCTGGCGGCCGGGGCCGCCCTGTCGGCCCAGGTCGCGGGCCAGGGGCAGCTCGCGGTTGCTTTCTTTGGTGACGGCGCCTCGAGCCAAGGGATCCTTCCCGAGGTCTTCAACATCGCGGCATTGTGGAAGCTCCCTCTGATCCTGGTTTGCGAGTACAATGGCTATTCGGAGTTCTCCGCTTCCAGCACTGTGAATGCCGGCGAAATCGCCGATAGGGCGAAAGCTTTCGGAATCCCGACCGAGGTTGTCGATGGCAATGACGTGGAAGCGGTCTGGGCCAGCGCTGCCATTGCGGTCGAGCGCGCGCGAAAAGGCGAAGGTCCTAGTTTCATTGAGGCCAAGACCTATCGGTTGCGGGGTCACCTCGAGGCTGAGAGCGGCTTTCTTCAGGCGCCCTACCGCAGCGAAGAGGAGATAGCCGAGTGGCGCACCCGCGATCCGATCCCGCGGCTCGCTAGTCGACTTGCTGAAATGTCGCTGTTGTCGAGCGCGGAACTTGATGCGCTCGAGGCCAAGGTTGCTGCAGATGTGAAAGATGCGCTCCAGTTCGCCAATGATAGCGCGCCACCCGAAATGGAACGCGTTCTTTCATCCGTGTTCGTTGACCAGCGTCCGTGAGGCACCCATGGCAAAGATGAGACTGACCCAAGCCATAAACGCGGCCTACTTCGAGGAAATGGAGCGGAACGAGCGGATTGTTCTGTTCGGCGAAGATGTTGAAGTGAGCATGTTCGGAGACACCCGCGGCCTGCATGCCAGGTTTGGCAGCAAGCGCGTGCGCAACACGCCGATCTCGGAATCCGCCATGACCGGCATGGCTGTCGGCGCGGCAATGGCGGGTACCCCCGCGATCTGCCACCTTATGTTTTCAAACTTCGCGTTGACCGGGTTTGACGGAATTGCCAATCAGGCTGCGAAGTTGCGCTTGATGACCGGCGGGCAGGCACGCCTGCCGGTGACTTTTGTGGCTGCCATCGGCGCGGGTACGTCCACTGGCGCGCAGCATTCCGACACACCCTATCCGATGTTCATGAACCTGGGTGGGATCAATATCGCCGTACCTGCCACCCCGGCTGACGCCAAGGGTTTGATGAAATCGGCTCTGCGTGGTTTTAATCCAACTATCTTTCTTCTGCCTCGCGTACGCGGGGCAACCTCAGGCGAGGTATCGGACGATCCAGACTTCCTGGTTCCTTACGGCAAGGCGTCGATCATGCAGGAGGGTTCGGATTTGACCATTGTCGCGATCGGGTCTTGCGTCAATCATGCCATCAGGGCTTCCAAGGCACTCGCGGAAGAAGGCGTATCGGTTGAGCTGATCGACCCCCGCACCCTTGTGCCACTCGATACAGACACGATCGTCACTTCCGTGAGGAAGACAGGTCGACTGGTCGTAGTCGATGAAGCGCGCGACCGGTGTAGCGCAGCCAGTCATATTGCCGCAGTGGTTGGTGACGAGTCATTCTCGTCCTTGAAGGCGCCGATCAAGCGGGTGACTTCGCCCAACATCCCGATGCCCTACGCGCCTGCGCTCGAGCGCGCACTGTTACCTGATCCAGACAAGATCGTAGCTGCCGCCAGCCTGATCATGGCAGTCTGACAGCAATGGGTATCGAGCCCCTTCATGTAGGTTTCACCGTGGCCGACGTGCGCGCACTGGCGGCGTTCATGCGTGATTGCCTTGGTTTTGAAGTCACTGAACCGCGGCGTCCCCCTGCTGCCTCCATCGAAGAGGTCACTGGCGTGATCGGAGCAGACGTGGAGCTGGTCTATGTGTCCGCACCGGGGCTGACGATGGAGCTACTCCAGTATTCGTCTCCCCAGTCTGCGACTCTTTCAGCTGGAAGGCCCTGCGATCTTGGTGCAGCTCACCTTGCGCTCAAAGTCCCCAATGTGGCTGACATCGTCCTGCGAGCGGGGGCATACGGCTTCGAACCAGCAGCGCCGAACCTTCCCGTTATTGCGGCTGGCCCCAATCAGGGCATGCGCGCAACCTATATCCGGGACTTCAATGGCTTCACGATTGAGTTGATGGGAGGTTGAAGGCGCGCTGGAGGTGGTGTGCCACTGAAAGAGTGTGCGCCAGCCCTATGGAACCCGAGCTAGGGCGGGTAATATTGTTCAACATAATTATCAAGGCTTGCGCTCAGCTCCGATCCGTAGCGAGAGGGGGAAGTGCTGCCCGCTCTGCTAGTTAACTGCCATCAAAGTATGACTTAGGCCGCCGTGAGTTGCGTCCCAAGTTCTTTCAGGCAGAAGGCTTGCTTTGATCCCTATTATTGTTCTACAGTTTCTGAAATTTGAGCGGTCAACGTGGGGTTCGGGCGATGCAAAATACAACAGTCTTAAACGTCGCTGAGAAAGGCGGGCTGGGGCCAGAAACGGCACACCTGATCGAACGAGCGTCCCACGTTATGTCGAGCCGACAAAGCAACGTGCGTGCGCTCGCTGAGCCTTCGATTTTTGTTGAGTCGGGGGCGGGCCAGCGGGTTTGGGACGTCGATGGTAAGGAGTGGCTCGACTTTGCCATCGCCATGGGGCCGGGGATTTGGGGGCATGGTTGCCGCGAGTACCTCGACGCGATCCATGCCCAGCTGGACCAACTACTGTACGTCCAATCTGGTGCTTGTCAGAGTCGCCTTGAGGTAGAACTGGCCGAGAAGATCGTACAGCATGTCCCAAGTGCAGAGCATGTCCGTTTTCATTTGTCAGGATCCGAGGCTGTGCAGATGACCCTGCGCCTTGCGCGGGCATTTACCGGAAAATCGAAATTTGTCCGATTTGGCGGCCACTACCATGGCTGGCTGGACAATGTGATCGGAGGGGTGGTCAATCCCGCCGCAAATGATCTGCCGTACGCAGCAATCAGCGATAACGATCCATTCTACACCGAAGGCAGGGCTGAGCACGCGCTCGAGGAATCCTTTTTAATCCCCTGGAACGATATCGGCGCACTGAAAACGCTTCTTGAAAATCATGCTGACAAGATCGCAGTACTGATGATGGAGGTGTTTAACAGCAATGGTGGCGGTGCTTCGCCCAAGCCGGGGTACCTGGAAGAGGTCCACCAGCTTTGCAGGCAATATGGTGTTCTGCTGTGCTTCGATGAGATCATCACTGGCTTTCGTACGGCGATCGGCGGCGCGCAATCGATCGTTGGTGTGACCCCGGACCTGACGATCTTCGGCAAGGCGATTGCGGGCGGTATGCCGCTGGCCGCAATTGCCGGGAGAAAGGATGTGTTCGACCTGTTCAGGCAGAACAAGGTCATCGGTGCCGGCACCTTCAACGCCTTCCCGGTCTCCATGGCGGCTGGTCTCGCAACTATCCGGATGCTGGAGAACGGCGGGTCAGAACTATATGCGCGCCGCAATGGCCTGCAGGCCAAGCTGGAAGCCGGCCTGCGAAAAGCTGCTCGGGAGACCGGCCATGATCTGGTTACCATGGGCCTGCCCGGGAACTTCTGCACCCATTTCACAGCTAAGGAACCAATGTGGACCAGCGCGGAAATCGGCGCGAACGCTGATGCCGGTAAAGCCGCGCGCTTCCGCCAAGCATTGCGGCAAGAAGGCATCATCCAGGGGCTTGGCAGCCGTTGGTTTGTGTCGTTCGCATTGACTGACGAAGACGTTGAAGCAACTGTGAGCGCGGCCGCGCGCGCGATGAAAAGGATTTAGAACTGCTTCAGCGCCATGATCTGAAGATCCTCGTTGCCGCACTCTGGGCGGACATGGCGGCTGCGCAAACAGTTTTTATCCAACCAGCCTATGTTGATACCTTGGCGCGGCATGGCGGACTGGGCGCCGAGCAGGCCGGTTACGTGCTCTCATGGGAAATGACCGCATTTGCTGCCACGACGATTGCAATGGCCTTTCTTGCGCAGCGACTGGCTTGGAAGAGGGCCATCTGGCTTGCTTTGCTGGTCATCGCTTTGGGCAATGTCTTGAGCACTTTCGCTGCCGGATCACCCATACTGATCGCGGTTCGGTTGTTGGTGGGCGCAGCTTCTGGTGTAATCGTGCCCCTAGCCTTCGCCATCGTAGGCCGCCTCGATAATCCGGAACGGGCCTTCGGACTGATGATCGGCGGACTTCTGATCTACGCCGGGATATTCCTTGGCGTGATGCCGTGGCTGACCTCAGCGGCCGGCGTCGCTGGCTTGATGGGAGGCATGCTGTTCACCTGTTGCCTGGCGATGCTCACAATGCGCTGGCTACCGGATGATCGCGGATTTGAGCCTTTTACGGCACAGCGAAAGTTCAAATGGCCAGCGGCAGGCCACAGACTCGCGCTGGTCGGGATGCTCATTTTCTTCACGCACATGACAGCGTTCTGGTCGTTCGCATCGGTCATCGCGCAGGCCAACAAGGTAAGCGAAGGAGCGGTCGCGTTAGCTTTGGCTTCCTCCCAGTTTGCAGGAATAGCTGGAACGGCGTTGCCTGCGGCCATGGGTGAGCGGCTTTCCTTGCTACGAGCACTCGGATTAGCGATCCTGGCATGCATAGCCGCCGCTGCAATCCTGCTTGTGCGAACCGACGCCACTACCTTTATGGTTGCTGTGCTGCTCTTCCACTTCGGCTGGAATCTAGGGCATTCCTACCTCCTCGCCTTGTTTGCCAGACTGGACCCCACCTCGAACCTGATAGTCATGGCAACAGCGATGCAAAAGGCCGGCATCGCCGCCGGACCGGCCATTGCTGCTCTGATCTTTGGTGCCAAGGGGAGCGGCGGCGTGCTCATTGCTTCGCTTGTTCTCGGTCTTTGCGCAATCGCTGCCCTCATGCCGGCGGCGAAAGCACGTGATGTTGCAAGACAATAGGAGCGAATTGGGTTGCGGCCGGCGGATGAAGCGAATGCATGCTCGCCTCACGATGGCATGTGCCACATCCCCGGTGGTACCTTCACCATGGGATCGGAATTCTGGTATCCTGAGGAAGCACCACTAAGACAGGTCTCACTCGATAGCTTCTGGATCGACGAGAGTCCGGTGACAAACCGTGATTTTGCCCGTTTTGTCGCGGCAACTGGGTATGTGACGACAGCAGAAAATGCGCCCGATCCGAAAGATTACCCGGGCTTGCTCCCCGAACTGGCGCATCCTGGTTCCCTTGTTTTCAACAAGACTGACGGCCCGGTTCCTCTTCACCAGTTTCACCGTTGGTGGTCATTCACGCTTGGAGCAGATTGGCGTCACCCGCTTGGCCCGGATCGTGATTTGGATGCGCTTGATCTCTGGGAGCACCCGGTTGTCCATGTCTCTTGGCACGATGCTGCGGCCTTTGCGCGATGGTCTGGCAAGAGTTTGCCGACAGAGGCAGAGTATGAATATGCCGCCCGCGGCGGGCTCAATGGAACGCAGTTTGCCTGGGGCGACGATCTGGAGCCGGGCGGAAAAATCATGGCGAACTACTGGCAAGGCCTATTCCCATTCGCGAATAGGCGCGCGGATGGTAGAGATCGAACTTCACCGGTTAAAAGTTTTCCCGCTAACGGCTACGGTCTGTTCGATATGATCGGCAATGTTTGGGAATGGACATCCGATTGGTGGGTTGATCAACCGGCCCTGCATCATCGTAAATCGTCGCGGGACACCTGCTGCACTGTCAGTAATCCAAGGGGAGGCCGCTTGCGCGATAGCTTTGATCCTGGGCAACCCCAAATTCGGATCGGCCGCAAGGTTTTAAAAGGCGGCTCGCATCTCTGCGCAGCCAATTACTGTGAGCGCTATCGCCCGGCAGCAAGGCATCCCGAGATGATTGATACTTCGACCAGCCACATCGGCTTTCGCTGTGTCATGCGAGGCGCTTGAATTCATGCATGCTGACATGTTGTGTCGAGATGACCCAGTCGTAGGCCTCTGCGGAAGCTGACATCTGTTGCTTTGCAGGCGTCGACGTTCTCGGCAGCACCGACCACCACCGCCTTGCCTGCCCGAACGTCTCTGCGCGTGGGACATGCTGGAGATGGACGGTGATCCGCTTGAGATCCAACAATAGCGAAGCCGTTGCGTGTGGGATGCGCTGTGGCTGAAGGAGCGCCTCGACATTACCGCAGACGAATGCTCTTCCGGGGATGCGCCCGCGCGCGGCCATTGCGCTAGCATTCGCTGCACGGGGCAGGGTACGGTAATCTTCTGGGTGCGTTGATCCGGTAGAATGCTTGATGAGGCCAAGCACGGTGAGGGTTTGCGTCGCTATACGGTCGTTGAGGAAAGACTGGCCGATTTTGGCGTACCGCCGCTGGAGGAGATGCGGCATGATACAAGCCCGTGCAAGTAGAGCAATAAATCGGACTTTACGTAACTGGGCGAGGCTGGCAGCAGGGCAGGGCAGGGCAGGGCGGGGAAGTGGTACGGTGATTGTGCCAGCCTGAAAAACACCTGTAGCAGGTTGTGCCTGCCGCGCTAAAAGTACCCATGACTGATCCCGATTTCGCGTTCGATCCCGATGCGCTCGCTCACGCGCTTGGCCTTTTGGGCACGGTAACCGCGAACGGCGAAGGCGCGTTCCTGATACCAGCCGACATGCCAGAATTGGGGCGGGGGGCGCGTGAAACGTTGGATCTGCTCGCGCCCTTGGTGCTTGGCGGTGCCAGCGTGCTTGGCGATTCAACAGCGCTTGCCCACATGGACCCTCCGACCCCGTGGATCACCTGGGCGACGACCCTGTGGAATGCCTCGGTCAACCAGAACCTGCTTCACCCAGCCACTGCCCCGGTTGCCCGCGACATCGAACAACGGGTCATTGACTGGATCGTCCCATTTTTCGGGATGAACGGCGGCCATATGGTGCCGGGCTCGACGATCGCGAACCTCTCGGCGCTCTGGGCCGCGCGAGAGTGCGCCGGGGTCAAGGAAGTGGTTTATGCAGAGGCGGCGCACCTGTCGGTCGGCAAGGCAGCCCATATTCTCGGCTTGACCCAGCGTCCTTTGCCGTGCGGGCCATCAGGGGCACTTTTGCCAGATGCTCTACCAGATGATCTGCGGAGCGCGGCATTGGTGCTGACTGCGGGTACGACGAGCACAGGAGCGATTGATGATCTGACGCTTTGCGGACGGGCGGCATGGACTCATGTCGATGCGGCCTGGGCCGGGCCGCTACGGCTAAGCCACAAGCATTCGGATTTGCTATCCGGCATCGACGGCGCAGATTCGGTAGCAGTCTCGGCGCACAAATGGCTGTTTCAGCCCAAAGAGTCCGCCTTCATTCTGTTTCGTGACACAGCCCGTGCCCATGAGGCAATTTCCTTTGGCGGCGCGTATCTGGCGACACCGAATGTAGGGGTCTTAGGCTCGCATGGTGCGGCGGCCATTCCGATGCTTGCAACCCTCCTAGCATGGGGTCGGCAGGGAACCGCAAATCGGATCGAAACCTGTATGTCGATTGCCAGCGAACTGGCTTCACTAATCTCGTCGCATGAGCAACTTGAACTTCTGGCAACGCCGCTGACGGGCGTTGTTGTGTGGAGGCCCAAGGGAGACAACCTGACCGAGGCGCTATTTGCGGCAATGCCGCCTGGATCATGCTCGCTCACAACGCTGAATGGCGGAAGATGGATGCGGAATGTTGCGGCCAATCCGAACTTCAAGCTTCCCGCGTTCACTGCGGCGTTGGGAGAGGCTCTCTGTTCACTTGGTATTGCCTAAGCTGCCATTTTGCTTTCCACCCAGCTCCGGTCATGAGCACGGTCGCCGCGCGATCCAGAAAGCGGAATCGATCTTGAATGGCTTAACCTGGGTGGAGGGCTGCCGTCTTCTGTTGGGCCATCTCTGTCGTTCAAAACGTTGCACGGCATGCCCGCTTTCGGCGGCAGCAGACATTATGCATTTGTCTCAGTGGCATCGCAGAGTGACAAAAGTTGGGCCAGTTCCTTGAGAGCGGGTTTTGTCCAATCGCGGCAATTTCGTGCCTTTCAGGCTGCGCTTCTTTGGAAGAAGCTTCGGGCTCGATTGCGATGAGGCACGGTGGCATTCCTTAGCAGGCGCGCTCCGGCTTGACGGCAATCATCTCGAGCGCATCAGTGCCGTGGCGGGTGGAATTTCACGCAGAGGACTTGAGGTCGTCATCCGGTTTCCCCACGGTTTCGGGAAGTACAAGCCATATCCATGCGGCAAGCAGGAAGCTGACCGAAGCGAGCGACATGACCGGCCCAAGCCCAACCGCCTCAGCCAGGGGTGCGGTGATCAGCGGCGCGGCCATGCTGATCACCCGGCCCCAATTGTAGATCGAGGCTGCCGTCGATCGCAGGTGCGGCGGGTAAAGCTCTGAAAGCCACGGTCCCCAGATTGCCGATGCACTGAGCATCACGCCATAGATGAAACCGACCAGTTCCAGCAGCCCGAGCGACAGCGGAACAAACAGATAGACCGGAATGATGGCGGCAGCGATCATGAACCCGGCTGCGCCGCTCCTGCGCCCCAGCCGGTCGCTGATCCAGCCCCACACCAGCCCGCCCAGCGCCGCGCCGATGAATTGCCAGCCCAGCACATCGCCGATAACCGTGTCGGGGATCCCCCGCTCGGTTCTGAGGTAGGTGCTCGCCCAGCCGGTGAAGGCCTGATAGGCAAAGAAGTTGAGGCCCGACATGGTTGCCAGAAGTAACGTCTGCCGTGCGACACCAGGGCGAAACAGTTCGGCAATCGGCAGCTTTGAGGCCGCGGTCGTGCTTCCGCCCACCGGGCCGCCAAAGGGCACCAGCTTGCGGTCGTCCGGCACTAGCAGAAAGGCAAAGACTGCCAGCACCACCGGCACCGCCCCTGCCCATAGCAGCACCTTCCAGTCGGCTCCCGCACGAAAGGCAGCGGCTGACAGGAACCCCAGCGCCGAAACCGCGACATTGTAAGTGCCAAGCACAAAGCCTGCGATTAGCCCGCGCACGCTTGCCGGAAATAGACCGGAATAGATGCCGACCGCGATCGGATACATCGCCCCCATGAAGAAGCCCATCAGGACCCGCTGGCCCACAAGCGCGGCGTAGTCCGCCACCACCAGCCCAGACAAAAGCATCCCGCCATAGCCGATCATGGTGATCACCAGCGCGTTGCGCCGCCCGATCTTGTCGGCAACCTGCCCCATCACCACCGCTCCAAGAATCGCGCCCACGGCCTGGACCGTGTAGAGCGAGCCTGATTGCGTGAGGGTCAGGCCGAGATCATCCTTGATATAGGGCCGCAGGATATCGACGGTGTTCCACGACCAGGCGTAGAAGAAATAGCCGATCAGCAGGAATATGAGCGCGGCAATCCGGCGCGATTGGCTGATATCTTCAGCGCGTTGCATGAATGCCCCCTTGTGCCAGCTGCTCAGGTCGTAAACCCGGCCGCGCAGGCGAGGCTGGCTGCCCCTTCGCGCAGAAAGCCGTGATCCGATCCCAACAGGAACAAGCTTGCGCCTTGCGCCTGCCAGTGCTGCACATCGGCAGGCCGGGGCGTGAACATCCCGCAGGCACGGTTCGCCGCGCGGCAGGCGGCAAGGATACGCTCCAGCGCTGCGATCACCTTGGGATCGTCGGGCGATGAGCAGCCCAGCGCGATGGTGAGGTCGATCCGGCCGATGAACAGCGCGTCGATGCCGGGGACGGCGGCGATGGCGTCAATCTCATCAAGGGCTTCGAGATCCTCGATCTGGGCGATCAAGACGCTGGTCGCCGCGCTGGCGATGAGGTGTTCGGGGATGGGCTTTGTGCCATATCCTGCCGCCCGGCTCGATCCGGCATAGCCGCGCCGGGCTGGGCCGCCGCCCGGGCCGTAATGGACGCTGGCCGCTACCGCCTCGGCCTCGGCGGCGGAGCGAATGTGCGGCACCAGCACGCCATCCGCTCCGCAATCGAGTGCATTAAGGATCTCGTGCGCCGCTGACGACGCAGGGCGCACCAGCACCGGCATTCCTCCGGCGCGCGCGGCCATGATGCCAACGTCGAGATCGCGGCGGTCAAACGGCGCATGTTCGGCATCGAGGCACAGACAGTCGAGCCCGGTGCCCGCCAGCACCTCGACCACGTGGGGGTGGGGGGTCTTGACGAAGGTGCCCAGCAAGGGCGCCCCGGCGGCGAGACGGGATTTGAAGCTCTCCATCCGTTTTATGCCGCCACCCCGCGCCACAGCCGCTCGCTGGCCAAGGCTGCACCCTCGGCCAGGGTCTTGAGCTTGGCCCAGACGATGCTGGGATCAACCACGCCGAAGCCTGCGAAGGTCGAAAAGCCGCAGTCCGTGCCCGCGATCACCCGTTCACGCCCGATGATGTTCACATAGCGTTCGATCCGTTCAGCCACGACGCGCGGGTGTTCGATGAAGTTGGTGGTGCTGTCGATCACGCCCGGAATCAGGATCTTGTCGTCGGGGATGATGGCCGCCATTTCGGCGAAATAGGTCCAGTCCGCCTGATGGCGCGGATTGCTGGTCTCGAACAGCAGGCCTGCGGGCTTGGCCGCCATCAGCGTCGGCAGGATCACGCCCATCTCGACATCACAGCAGTGCGGGCCTTCGTAATTGCCCCAGCACACATGCATGCGCACGCGGTCTGCCGGGACATTGCGCAGGGCATGGTTCAAGGCCTCCACATGCCCGCCGATCAGACGCAGATAATCCGCGTCGCTGCGGTCCTTGTACATCATGTGCCGGCCCAACCCGAGGTCGGGGCTGTCGAGTTGCAGGATCAGGCCCGCCGCGACAATCGCCTCGTATTCCGGCCGCATCGCTTCGGCGAGCGCTTCGAGATAGGCGTCCTGCGAGGGGTAGAACTCGTTGGGCTGGAACAGCGCGATCACGCCCGGCGAGGCGCTGTTCATGAACCCGCCAGCGGGCTGATGCAGCGCCACCGCAGCGCCCATGTGAGCAAGGTCAGCCTCCAGCGGCGCCATCGATTTGACCGCAATCGGCCCCACGCATTTGGGTCGGCGATAGGTCGGGGTGCCGCCACCCTTGGCCTGCCGCTCAAGGAAGGTCGGGAACATTTCGAGGTCAGCGGGAGGCGTGCGCGGGCTGTCACCATCAAAGCCGGTGATGCGATCCTTGATATAGGTCGCATAGCTGATCTTCGACATTTCCCCGTCGGACACGAGATCGATGCCAGCCTCGACCTGCAGCCGCACCACCTCATCGACCGCCGCGCCGATCACCGCGTCGAACCGGGCCTGATCGATGGCCTCGCCGCGTTCCTGGGCGAAGACGAGATCGGTGACGTCTGCGGATCGCGGGAGCGAACCGACATGCGTGGTCAGGATGCGGTCGGACATGGCGATTTGCGTTCCTCTCTTTTGTCTGCGCCCGGCATGGCGAGCCACGCGGCAAGTTTTTCGGCAAGCGCCAGCGGCGCTTCGAGCGGGACCATGTGGCCAGCCGGTTCGATGAAAAGCCGGGAGTGCGTCAGCAGCCCATGCCAGCGGCGATGCCATTCGGGCGGGCAGAGCGCGTCTTCGCTGCCGCCCATCAGGAACACCGGACAGGTGATGTGGGAAAGGGCGCTGACCCGATCAGCGCGCAGCCGCAGCGCCTCGCTCTGGCGGATGAACACGTCCGGGCCGAGCGCCAGCCCCATGTCCCGCAGCAGCGCGAGCAGCGGGCCATTACCGCGATTGGCGGCGGCGAGATAATTGGGCTTGAGTTCCTGGGTGAGCACGCGTTCAAGCCCGCCGCTGCGTACTTCGGCCTGCTGCACCGGACGATGGACTGCGCGTTCGGGAAGATCGGCGGTGGCGTTGTAGCCGATCAGGCCCAGCGCAGCGATGCGTTCGGGCGCCTGCACCGCCATCTCGACAGCGACGATCGCTCCCATCGAAAAGCCGACCGGGATGAGCGGGCCGGTGGTGGAGGCCAACGCGCGGGCGGCCATGGCGGCGATGGTGTCGTCCTGCGTGGTATCGGCATCCGCCGGCGCGTACCCTGTGGCGTTCTCAAGGGCCGCGCGGATCGCACCGTCTGCACCGTCCCACAGCCGCGCATCGCACATATTGCCGGGGATCAGCAGCGGAAGGGCTGCGGCGCTCATCCCATCCGCGCCGAACGGCCGGGCAGGAACTCGCCGCCGAACAACCGCTGTTCGGGGATCATGCCGGGCTGTTCGATACGCTCAATCAGCATATCGACCGCTGCCTGTGCCATGCGGCGCACTGGCTGACGCACGGTGGTGAGCTGGTAGCCGCCCCAGGTCGCCGGGCCGACGCCGTCAAAGCCGACGATCGAAAGTTCTTCGGGGACACAAAGATCATAGGCCCCGCGCGCGCAATCGATCGCGCCCAGCGCCATTGCGTCATTGGTCGCGATCACCGCGTCAAGCTTGCCGCCCGCCGCCTCCATCAGCGCATGCAACCCCGCCTCGCCCGAGCGGTAATCGAACCCGCCGCGATAGACGAACGGCTCGATCTCCGCTGCCGCCAGATGCCGCCGCGCGGAATCGAGACGTTCTTCGCCGACATAGCTGTCTTCCGGCCCGGCGATGATCCCGAACCGCTGGTGGCCGGCGGCAAGCAAGCCCTTAATCAGCTCGCGTGTACCCGCCGCGCTGTCGCAGGCGACGCTTGCGGCAGGCTCTGCATCGCCGACACGATTGTAGAGGATAATGGGAATCCCGCGGTCGTTGAACTGGCGGATCTGGTCGTCCTTAAGCCGCGCGGCGATGATCGCGCCATCGACGCGGTAGGGCCAGATCAGACCGAGCATGTCGTCGATCTCGGATTCGGACGCGAGGCTGAACAGCAGTACCCGGTGCCCCTGGGCGGACAGGCGCTGGGTCAGCTCGGCTAGCACTTCGGGGTAGTAGAGATTGGTGAGGTTGGAAATCACCACTGCCACGAGATTTGTGCGCTTCGTAATCAGACCGCGCGCGAAAGCATTGGGCTGGTAGCCCAGCTGGTTGGCTGCGCGCATGATCTTCTCGCGGGTCTTGGGCGCGATGGAAGCACCCTTGCGGAAGGCGCGGCTGACGGCTGACTGCGATACTCCGGCCAGCTCGGCGACATCATAGGATGTCGCGCCCGAGCCGCCCGGCATCGCCTCAGACAGCTTCTTCTTTGGCATATCGTCTCACCCGGATGTCGGCCTGCTCCTTGTGCCCGGCAAAGCCTTCGATGGCGCACAGGCGCGAACAATATTCCCCCACCATCGCGCTCGCCGCGTCGGTCAGCACCCGTTGATAGGTACACGTCTTGATGAACTTGCCAACCCACAGCCCTCCGGTGAAGCGGGCATTGCCGCGGGTGGGCAGGGTGTGGTTGGTGCCGATCACCTTGTCGCCGTAGGACACATTGGTGCGTTCGCCGAGGAACAGGGCTCCGTAATTGGTCATGTGTTCGAGGAAGTAATCGGGATCGCGGGTCATCACCTGCACGTGTTCCGACGCGATCTGATCGGCTATTTCGACCATCTCCTCGTAGCTGTCTGCCACGATCACCTGCCCGTAATCAGCCCATGCCTTTGCGGCGATGGGGGCGGTGGGGAGGATTGTCAGCTGCCGCTCGACCTCGGCCATGGTTTCGCGGGCGAGGGTTTCGGAATTGGTGAGCAACACGGCCGGAGAATTGGGGCCGTGTTCGGCCTGCCCCAGCAGGTCAGCCGCGCACAATTCGCCATCGACAGTGTCATCGGCGATAACCAGCGTCTCGGTCGGGCCGGCGAGGAGATCGATCCCAATCTTGCCGAACAGCTGGCGTTTGGCCTCGGCGACATAAGCGTTGCCGGGGCCGACGATCATGTCGACAGGGGCGATTGTCTCGGTGCCGAGCGCCATCGCGGCCACCGCCTGCACCCCGCCGACGCAATAGATCTCGTCAGCACCCGCCATATGCATCGCCACGACAATCGCGGGATTGGGCTTGCCCTGATAGGGCGGGGCGACCGAGACGATGCGCTTCACGCCAGCGACCTTGGCGGTGACGACGCTCATGTGTGCCGATGCGACCAGCGGATATTTGCCGCCGGGGACGTAACAGCCGACCGAATTGACGGGGATGTTGCGGTGGCCGAGCACCACGCCGGGCAGCGTCTCGACCTCGACATCGCTCAGGGCATCGCGCTGGATCTGCGCGAAATTGCGCACCTGCGTTTGGGCAAAGCGGATGTCTTCGATGGTCTGCGGGGCAAGCTCGGCATAGGCAGCCTCGATATCGGCCTCGGACAGGCGGAAGTCGGCGGGGTTCCAGCTGTCGAACTTGCCAGACCAGTCGCGCATCGCCGCATCGCCGCGTGCCTTGATGTCGGCGATGATCGTTTCGACCGTGGCGCGAACCTGCGCATCGGCTTCGGCAGCGGCATCCTCGGTGATGCCGGTCTTGAGGTAGCGTGCCACGTCGAATCTCTCCCGCAGGCGAGCGGCGCACGGAGCGGCTCGCGAATGGGGCGATCCTATGCATGTGTGACTTCGGATGCAATACGAGTCGTGACCCGCCTCTCTGCATTCTTCGGCAGAAAGACCGAGTTCACATGGCAATTCTGCAACATTCGGCAATTGATGTACGTCAACCTCCTCGGTGGAGCACGATTATAGTTGCATCCGAAGTCAAAAATGGCATTTCTGTCATCTGCCAACGCAATCTGAGGGGAAATCACATGGCCGGTCACATCAAATCCGCTTTCGCCGTCGGCGTCAGCATCATAGCGATGGGGGTCGCGCTGCCGGCTCATGCGCAAGACAGCGCGCCGGATGCCGGCGATACGGCCGACAAGGGTGGCATCACCGAAATCATCGTCACCTCGCAGCGCCGTGAGGAAAACCTGCAGGATGTGCCGATCTCTGTGTCGGCCTTCAATGCGGAACAAATCCTTGCCCGCGGGACATTCGATATCGGGCGGCTTGAGGGGTTTGTGCCGGGCTTCACCTTCGGCCGTTCGGGCTCGGATGCCCGTCCGGCGATCCGCGGGGTGCGCACCGAAAATGTCGGCGTCAATGGCGACACCACGATCGGCTTTTTCGTCGATGGCATCTACCAGTCGCGCGCCAGCCAGGCGACCACCGGCTTTGTCGATATCGAACGGGTCGAGGTTCAGCGCGGGCCCCAAGGCACGCTCTATGGCCGTAACACCTTCGGCGGCAATATCGAGATCCGCTCCGCGCGCCCTAAGCTGGGCGATCTGCTCGCCGGGGCCGACATTCACGTTGGCGAGTTCGGGCGGTTCCGTACCGATGCCTTCGTGAACGTACCGCTGGGTGATACGCTGGCGGTGCGCGTTGCCGGGTCCTACGAAACCTCCGACGGCTGGGTCGAGAACGTCAATCCGCTCGGCAACAATCTGTTCGACGACAATAGCCGGTACCTTCGCGCCGGGATCCAGTGGGAGCCGAATGACGCCTTCTCGGCCTACCTCAAGTTCGACTATTCGACCCGCAAGGGTGCAGGCGGTTCGGCCTTCGGGTACAAGATCATCGGCTCCTATTTCGACGTCGGTTCGCGCCAGCAGCTCTACAACGCGACCCCTGTGACCACGCTCAACACCCGTCCCGGCAACCGCGACGGGGTCAATGATGCCCTGCCGGGCGGCACGGCGACCAGTGATCTGGGCATTCCGATCGTCGCACCGGGCGATGGCTACACCATCGACACCGATCAGCCGACCATCCTCGATCTCGAAAACATCGCCTTCACTGCCGATCTTGCCTATGACTTTGGCGGGGTGAAGCTGCGTTCGATCACCGGTTACACTGATTTCGGCGCGGTGCGCACTTCGGATTCGGATTTCTCCGGCAACCAGATCGCGGTCGATTTCCAGGATACGCGGGCAGAAACCTTCAGCCAGGAAATCCAGCTGCTGTCCAGCGACGCCACCAGCCGCCTCGACTGGGTGGTGGGGGCCTATTATTTCAAGGACGACCTGACCGGCATCTTCATCAACCAGCAGCTGCCGCGGATCATCCGTAACGTCACTCCCAACCTCAACCTCGCCCAGAACGGCGGGGGCTTCTATGACCAGCAGCGCGCCTCTACCGAAAGCATCGCCTTCTACGGTCAGGCGAGCTACGAAGTTGCTGACAATCTGCGCCTGACCGCCGGGCTGCGCTGGACCGAAGACACCAAGAACTTCGCCTTCGCCAATGCGAACGCCGTGCTGCCCACATCCGGCACGCCGCCGGTGCCGCAGGGTACGGCGATTACGCTCGCGACCGGACCGATCCCCGACAGTGCTTTCGGGGTGCAGGGCGCGGCCACCAATTGCACCTTCACCACCTTCCCCCCGCCGCGTCCGGGCTTCCAGTGCCTTGCCGCCAACACCACGGTGCTGACTGGCGCGACCTACGACACCGCCAAGTTCCGCAAGGCGACCTGGCGGCTCGCGGTCGATTATGATCTGACCCCGGACAACCTGCTCTATGCCAGCGTCTCGACGGGCTTCCGTTCAGGCGGGTTCAATTCGGGGCAAGGGCCTGCGGCCCTGCAGCCGACCTTCGATCCCGAAGAGGTGACGGCCTATGAAATCGGGTCGAAGAACCGCTTCCTCGACAACACCCTTCAACTGAACCTTGCAGCATTCTACAACCGCTTCAGCGGCTTGCAGGAACAGCGGCAGGTGCCGCAGGGTGCGACCACGCTTTCGATCATCGAAAACAGCGCCCGCGCCCGGGCCTATGGGGCCGAGGCTGAGCTGCTCTGGCGTCCGACGCCGGGGCTCGAGATCGGGACGAATGTGGCCTATCTCAATGCCCGTTACTCCGAATATGATCAGGTGCCCGCGCCCTTCGGCACGAGCATTCTCGTTAATGACCCGGCGCAGCTGACGCCTACGGTCGTGAACGGCGTGACCATCGCGCCTGCCGGGCAGCGCCGGGTGTTCGCGCCGGGCTATGATTGCGCTCTGATCCCGGGCACTGGCGGCACCGGCCAGCCTGCGGCAGCCTTTGGCTGCGATATCGGCGGCAATGCGATCCCGCACTCGCCCGATTGGACCGGGGCGGTGTTTGCCGGTTACGATATCGACCTCGGCTCGATGGGCACGCTGACGCCGTTTGCGATCATGACCTTCTCGTCGAGCTTCTTTGGCCAGCCGTTCAATTCGGTGCTGGAGCGGCAGGAATCCTTCCAGAAAGTCGACCTGCGCCTGACCTGGGCCTACAACGAGAACATCTCGGTGCAGGCCTTCGTCAACAACGTCACTGACGAACAGACGCTCACCCGCTTCGTGTGGGGCGGCGGTGCGGCGCTTCAGGCAAGTTATGCCCCGCCGCGCCAGTGGGGCGCGATCTTGAGCCTACGGTTCTGATCAAGAGCCCGCTTTTCAGGGTCGCAATGGGGGGCGGGGTCATTCCCGCCCCTTTTTGCATCCGCTGACAATCAGGCGGCGGCGCTGCCCGCAATCTGGCGCAGCACGGCGATATCGTCCCAAATGGTGATCTCCTCGCGCACGCGGCCGCCGATTACCCGGAAGTGGCCCACCGCCATGATCAACACGGGGCAGCCAGTCGGAGCGCCATAGCGCCCCTCGCCCTCGTGCCAGCCGGCCAGCGACCAGCGAACCGCGACATCGCGGGCTTCGCCGAGATAGGGCACCTCGGCAATGTGTTCGATCCTGAGCCGCGCGCGCGAGCCGAAGGCGGCGCGAATGGGGCTGCGCCATTCGGCGAGTTGGTCGGGGCCGTAAAGAAAGCGCCCGCCCGGAACCCAGGCGGCGAGCCGGAAGTCCGATAGTACTCGAGCCCGATCGTCATCGCTGTCTTGCCAAGTGGCCCGCAGCAGATCGACCGCAACCTGGGCCGCTTCTGTCTGCGGCGCGGCTTCGGGCGCAGCGAGCGCTTCGGCATGATAAGGTGCCAGCACTGCGACCAGCGGGCGCCCCCGCGCCGCATCGGCTGCTGCCTGCCGCGCCGCAACCTCATGTGGATCGAACCCCAGTTGCTCGACCAGCGCCAGATTGTCGCGCACCAGCCATTCCTCGACCACGCGGTTATCGCGGCAAAGACAGTCGGCAATCGTGCGGACCAGCACCCGCTTGCCCGTGGCAGGGCCAAAGTCGCTATCCCCGAGATTGGTCATCTTCGATGTGATGAGGTGCGATGACAGGAAGCTGCCGTCCCCCTCGTCCGACCAGATGACATTGTCGCCGTCCAGCCGCCGATCGGGAAAGGCGGCCAAAGTCGCCCAGGTGTTGTCGACTACGGTCTGCGCGCCGGTGATCGGCCCCGCGAGCGTGTGGATCGCGCAGTCTTCCGAATACCACTTGAGGCACAGGTCAACCTCGCGATCGTGCCAGATGCGTTCGGTGATGCGGATGATGTAGTGCGGGAAATCGACGAATTCGGGGTCGAAACCGGGCATCGCCATGCGCCGTTCGGGGCCGGGGGCCATCATCTCGGCAATGTCGGTGGTGGCAACGCGCATCACGGGCGGCGGCATGGCAGTTCCCCAGTTATTGTGCGGTCCACCCGCCGTCGATCACCAGGCTATGGCCCGTGATCATCGCCGCTGCGGGCGAGGCGAGATAGACGACGGCGGCAGCGATGTGTTCCGGCGTTGCAAGTGTCCCCATCGGGATCATCCGGTCGACGAAGGCGGCAAAGGCCGGATCGGCGAACATGCCGTCGGTCAAGGGCGTCTTGACGAATGTTGGCGCGATGCAATTGACTCGGATCCCGGCCGGCGCGAGTTCAACCGCCATCGCCTTGGACAGTCCCTCCAGCGCATGCTTGGTCATGCAGTAGACCGTCCGGTTCGGCGATCCGACATGACCCATCTGGCTGGTCATGTGAATGATGCTCGCCCCGCGCTCCATCCGCCGCGCTGCCGCCCGCGTGATGCGAAAGACAGAGCGGACGTTAAGGCCGAGCATCAGGTCGAGCGCCTCGTCTGTCACGTCGTTAAAGGGCTGCGGACGGTTGGTGCCGGCGTTGTTGACGATCAAATCGAACGCCGGGGCCGCGCTGATGCGGGCAAGCACCTCTTCACCGGTCACGTCATAGGGCCACGGATCAAACGCGGCGCCAAGCTCCGCGCTGAGGCTGCCGAGTTCATTGGAAGCCCGCGCAATGCCGGTCACCAGCGCGCCCTCGGCAACGAGCGCCTGGCAGATCGCTCGCCCGATCCCCTTGCTCGCCCCGGTTACCAGCGCGCGCTTCCCTTCGAGCACCCCGGCCATGGCTTAGACCGTTTGGGGGATGGGGAGCGCGTCGCCGCCGCGCACCTGCACCACCCGTGCGGCGGTGCTGCCGTGGTTGGCAAGCAAGCGCGCTGCGCCTTGCGGCACGGTGATGGTATCGCCTGCGCTGCAAGCGGCTGTGACGCCGTCGATTGTCACCGTAACGTCGCCGTCCTTCACGAACCACACATCCGGCACCGCCAGCCGGTGCGGGGCAATCGCGGCGGCGGGGTCGAGCGTAACTTCGCAGACGGTGAAGCCATGAGGCCAGTCAATCGGAGCAGCCCCTATCAGCAGGCGCTCGCTAACGCCCGGCGTGGCGGTGTGGAGCGCGGCGGGACGCGGCATATCGGCGGGAATGACGCAATGCGCCAGCGCCGCGGAATCGACTTGGGCCAAAGCGGCCACCTGCTGCGCCGTCGTTTCCGGCATGGGCCGTGCGCCCGGCGGTACGACCTCGCCCTTGGCGGTGTCGATCAGCGTGCCGTCTTCCAGCAGTACCAGCCCGTAATCGCGCGCCATATCGAACACATAGGGCGCCCACATCACGTGGCCCGCATCATCGCCGCCGAGCACCGCCCACAGGAAGCCCGTATCCTCGCCGACATTCTCGAACCCGCGGAACAGCCGGGTCGGGATCGAGATCAGATCGCCCGGCCCCATGAACACCTCGCCATCGGTGCCGTGCTCACCGGTCATGAAGCGCCAGCGGCCCGAATGGACATAAAACACCTCAGCCGTATCATGGCTGTGCTGCGAATTGAGGCAGCGCGGCGGTTGTCGGGCTCCACCGATGTTAAAGCCGTGGGGTTCCGATATGTGGACATGCTGGTTGGGATTTTCGGCCACGCCGGGGCCGATAATGGTGAAATTTTCCTTTTGATCCGATCCCGGCGAACGGGTGTCGATGAAGGCGTCCCTGCACGGCACCAGATCAGCATAGCGCACGATGCGCGCCTCGATCGAAGCGGCGACAGGCGTGGGATCGGCGCTCATGGCATGGCTCTCCGCTGCGCTCACAGGCTGGTCCGGGGGTGGCCGCGCAGATGGGCAAGCCGAGCAAAAACATCATATCCCATCTGGCGCAGCAGATCGATGATATCGAGCGGCACCCAGTTTTCGGCGATGAGGCCGTTTTCGCAGCGATAGAAGTCCATCACCCGCATGCCCACCGGCCGGCCCGTGGCAGGCACGCCGAGCCAGCCATCGCCGGTGTGCGTGGCCGTGACGCTGGGCCAGCCGCCGGTGACAACGAAATCGCCGTCACCGATCCGCCCGACATGCTGCCCGCCGCGCCGGTCGGGAAAGGCGGTCAGGAAGGGGATCTGGTGGACGGTGCGAAACCCGTCGAGCCCCAGACTGGTGCCGATCCCCGCGGGGCCATACCAGGCGAAGTCAGGTGTCCAGTAAGGCGCAAGATCCATCGATTCCAGCGTGCGCCCGTCAAAGGTGCCAAGCGCCGCGTGCATGGCGAGCACAAGGTCGAAACTGGCCCGGCCCGCTTCGGTATCGACCGTATTCAATGCGCGCGCATTGCCGCCAGGCGCAGGCCACATCCCTTCCGCGCCGAGGCTGGGTGCCAACGGCCAGAGGCCCGCCTGCCGGATCAGATCGAGTATGTCAGGCAGCATCCAGCTTTCGGCGATGCGCCCATCTGCAATGCGGTGGATCTCGCCAAAGCGCAGCCACACCGGCTTGTGGTTGGCCGGAATTCCCACAAGGTCTTGCGCAAAGGTGCCGCGGTAATGCCCCATCACCGCGACCATCACAGCGTCATTGAAAACCCCGGCTGCAACAATGGCGTGGGTGCGGCCGCAATGATGCAGGGCGCGCTTTATCGGGGCGAAGAAGGTTTCGACCCCTTCCTCCAGACCATCAAGCTCGTTGAAGGGGTGGGCAATGTGAAATCGGCAGTCGGGCGCAAAGACTGCGGCAGCGGCGGCTGCCAGATCGGCAGGTTCGCATGATGCCAGCCTCGCAAGCCCGGTATCGACCATGCGCTTGGCCGCGTCACAATCCCCGCCCTGAAACGCCACGAGACATTCTCCTCAAACAACCTCGATAAAGAGTCATTTTGCATTCGCAGTCAATCAAAAATCTTGGCCTTTGCGATTTTCTGATCTCACTAGCCTACGCAAGACAAACTATGATAATCCGGCTGGAAGGCGACGGCTTGAGGCATAGGTTCGATGCGCCTATTGCCACAAAGAGGCGCGGTTTTTGAGACCTGCCATGCATTCGCATTCAAACCTTCGGACCCGTCCATGCTTTCAATCCTCAACCTCTTCCGCATCGGCATCGGCCCGTCGAGCTCACATACGGTCGGGCCAATGCGGATCGCACGGCGCTTTGTCGCCAGTTTGGCCGAAGCGCGCAAGCTTGGCCACGTGCGCCGCATCGGGATCGAGCTGCAAGGTTCGCTGGCACTGACCGGTGTGGGCCATGGCTCGGTCGACGCCTGCGTCCTGGGTCTGATGGGGTGGGGGCCGGAAGCAATCGACCCCGATGCGGTGCCTGCGTTGCTTGCATCGGCGGGCGGGGGCAGCATCCGGCTGATGGGTTCGCAACCCGCCGCCTTCGAACGCGAGCGCGACATAGTGCTGGCCTGCGACATCATCCCCGAACTCCACCCCAACGGAATGCGCCTCAAGGCGTTCGGACAGGGCGAGGCGCTGCTGGCGGACGAGACCTGGTATTCGACTGGCGGCGGATTCATTGCGTCGGCCCGCCAGCTGGCAACGCCGAGCGCCGACGATCTCGTGCCAAGCCTTGTGCGCGCGCCATATCCCTATGTGTCATACCAAGGC
>Ga0315900_10003616_pt1 | contig 22449 bp, 20 predicted proteins | sample LakEriMetagenome_FD_203521 | JGI IMG/M metagenome (GOLD analysis project Ga0315900, IMG submission 203521) | Freshwater fungal communities from buoy surface, Lake Erie, Ohio, United States - Buoy 12 MA114 | ecosystem: Environmental > Aquatic > Freshwater > Lake > Lake biofilm | place: USA: Lake... | reverse complement strand
GAAGTCGAAAAGCTAGATCAAGAAGTTATTAACAACTACTCGCTGCCTGTCACTGATATGATCGGATAAAAATGGCCACGAACAAATACTTCAACTATTTTACGTTTGGTCGTGAACAAGATACGGCTGAAGACTTGATCATCGAGTCAATCAAGATTCATGGTCTTGACGTGAAGTATTTGCCTCGCACCATCATTGGTCCTGACGCTCTGCTCGGTGAAGATCCTCTTTCTAAGTTCGACGACGCGATTGACATCGAGATGTATGTTAAGAACACACAGAACTTCGAAGGCGAAGGTGATTTCCTTTCTAAGTTCAATCTTGAGATTCGCGACTCTATGACTCTTGTTATGGCTCGCAAACGTTGGGAACAAGTATCTAACGAAAAGGTTCTCACGGAAGTAGGCTATAACATTCAGCTCGAAGAAGCGAACACTGGGCGTTGGGCTAACTCAGTCGCGCTTCGACTCGAGACTGGCGGAACTGAGCAGTATCAAACGACTTCACCGCGTCCGTTCGAAGGTGACTTCATTTACTTTCCGCTGAACAAGAAGTTGTATGAAGTAAAATTCGTCGAGCACGAGCAAGTGTTCTATCAGCACGGTAAGCTCTACACATATGAGCTGCGTTGCGAGCTTGTAGATCGTATCACAGGCATCGATCTTGCTACAGGCAACACAGAAATCGACGCTATCGAAACTCGTTACAGTCAGGATATTCTGCAGTATCAGTTCCTCTACGAGGACGGCGATATCCTACAGAACGAGGACGGCGAATACGTTCTTCAAGAATACAGAGTCGAAGAGCAAACCAAAACAGCCAACAACGAGATTTACTTCCAGAAGTCGTTCGAGTATATCGACTTCAGTGAAAGAAATCCATTCTCTGAAGTGGATCGCTACTAATGTTTGGATCACAGTTCTACCATCAGTCGATTCGCAGATACGTTATCATGTTTGGCAACATGTTCAACGATCTCGTCGTTCGTCGCTACGATGCAGCAGGTACTAACGTAGGTGCGATCGCTGTTCCGCTTTCGTATGCACCAAAAGAAAAGTTTCTTGTTCGTATCACACAAGATCCTGCGCTAGATCAGCAGGTAGCCATTCAGTTACCTATCATGAGCTTTGAAATGACGACGCTCAACTATGACGGTACGCGTCGCTTGAACGCACACAATCGTAACGTAAAGGTTACAACTGACGAGGATAAGCTAGACTTCAACTATGCGCCAGTCCCATATGATCTACAGTTCAATCTGTATGCGTATGTTCGTAACGCAGATGACGGTGCGCAGATCCTTGAGCAGATCGTACCTTACTTTGGTCCTGAGTGGACTAACAGCTTGCGCATCATTCCGCAAACGAGCATTACTCAGGATATTCCTACGATTCTCAATACAGTGTCTATCGAAGACGCATACGAAGGCGACTTCGAAACTCGCCGCGCTTTAATCTATACATTCGACTTTACTGTGAAAGCATACTTCTACGGTCCAGTTCGCCGCCAGGGTATTATCAAGCGTTCACAAATCGACTTTGGTATTGTTACTTCAAACGTGGGTAACAAGATCACGCTGGAAGACGTTGCTCAAACTGGGCGTAGTTCGCGTATCGTTATACAGCCAGGATTGCTCGCAAACGGCAGCCCAACAACCAATAGCGCAGCTTCTGTTCCATATACACAGATTGACGCTGACGATGATTATGGATTCTGCTCTAATACGTTCTTCTATACAGACGGCAGAAAGTATAATCCTGTAACAGGACAAGATCAATGAGTGATAAGACCAACTTCGAAATTAGTGTAGAGCAAGCCTTAAACTTACCAGATTCACCGCCTATGGTTCAACCTGTAGCGCCTATAGAGGTTAATGAGAATGCTAACATTGATGATGACTTTGCTACAGCGCGCAATAACTTGCATCAGATCATTCACAAAGGTAATGATGCCCTGGAAGAAGCATTGCTCGTCGCAAAAAGCTCAGAGCACCCAAGAGCATTTGAAGTCGTCGGAGGTCTTATCAAGACGCTGGTTGACGCTAACAAAGATCTACTTGACATCCAAAAGAAATTGAAAGATCTTAAGAAAGTAGAAGACGAGAAAGCTCCTCAGTCGGTGCAAGCGCAGAACGCTATATTCGTGGGAAACGCAGCTGAACTTCAGCAGCTAATCAATGGTAGGAAGTGATGGGCGTTAAAACGTATCTTGGTAATCCTAATCTTAAAGCTGCTGGTGTCATTCATCATTATACTAAAGAAGAAGTTGATGAATACATTAAGTGTGCTAAGGACGTAGAGTATTTCGCCAGAACTTATATCAGAATCGTTAACGTCGATCAAGGCTTGATCCCGTTTCGTATGTGGGACTTCCAGGCGAAGATGCTTCATACGTTCGCCAACAATCGCTTTTCTATCTGCAAGCTCCCTCGTCAGGTTGGTAAGTCTACAACGTCGGTTGCATACATCCTTTGGCTCATTCTATTCACAGATCAGCAGAACGTAGCAATCCTCGCGAACAAGGGCGCGCTCGCGCGAGACCTGCTCGCTAAGTTGCAGCTCGCATACGAATATCTACCTAAGTTCCTTCAGCAAGGTGTTGTTACATGGAACAAGGGTAACATCGAACTAGAGAACGGCTCCAAGGTTGTAGCTGCTGCTACTTCGTCGAGCGCCATCCGCGGTGGATCGTATAACCTGATCTTCCTCGACGAGTTCGCGTTCGTGCAGCGTAACCTTGCTGATCAGTTTTTCGCGTCGACGTATCCTACGATTTCGTCTGGTACCACGACAAAGATCATTATCGTGTCTACGCCAAATGGTATGAATCACTTCTTCAAGATGTGGGTTGATGCTACAGAAGGGCGAAGTGAGTATAAGCCTATCGAGATTCACTGGTCAGACGTTCCTGGTCGCGATGAAAACTGGCGCAAGCAAACCATCGCTAACACCAGCGAAGAGCAGTTCCGTCAGGAGTTTGAGTGCGAGTTCATCGGTTCGTCACATACTCTGATCCATCCACTGAAACTGAGACAGCTAGCCTGGACTAAGCCAGATAAAGATAAGTTCGGACTCGATATGTATGAGCTCCCGAATCCACGCAAACTATACATATGTGTGTTTGACGTTTCTGAAGGCGTAGGAGGAGACTACTCCGCGTTATCTATCTTTGACGTCACGCAGTTCCCATATAAGCAAGTGGCTAAGTATCGAAGCCGTGAGATCACTCCGCTAATGTTTCCTGATGTGATCTATCGATTCTGCAAGATGTATAACAACGCATGGGTATTAGGCGAAACGAATAACATTGGTCAGCAAGTTGTTAACTCTCTGTTCATGGATCTTGAATATGAAAACGTGATTGCTACGTTCAGCAAGAACAAGAACGTCAAAGTCGGTGGCGGGTTTAGCTCTAGATCAGCTTTTGGTATTAGAACAACCAAATCAGTTAAGAAGATTGGATGCTCGAACTTAAAAACTATCGTCGAAAGCGATAAACTTCTTATAACTGATTTCGATACGATCGAAGAGCTAACGACTTTCGTAGAGACAAAAGACACATATAAGGCTGAAGAAGGTAGTCATGACGATTTGGCTATGACTTTAGTTCTATTTGGATGGCTTGTTACGCAGCCTTACTTCAAAGATTTGACTAATAGTGACGTTCGTCGCAGTTTAGCTCAAGAGAACATGAAAGAAGTCCATGATGATCTCCTTCCCGCTGGATTCTTAGATGACGGTGGAGTGACTCAATCTATGGAGGGTGGAGACGATCCATCACTCGACGGCGGGTTCAACGACGGCCGTATTTGGTAATAAAGTCCGTTTTTTATAAATAAAACGAGTAGGATTTAAGGCGCGAAGAAACATACTTCGTTACATAAAAGGAGATAAGTCCGATGGGTTTCCAAGTTTCTCCAGGAGTTAATGTCAGTGAGATCGATCTCACAACGATTATCCCTGCCGTTAGCACGACAACTGGTGCATTCGCTGGTCACTTTAAGTGGGGTCCAGTAGGACAGCGCGTCCTTCTTGATACAGAAGATACGCTCGCAAAGCAATTCTATCAGCCAAATACAAATACAGCTGTAGACTTTTTCACAGCTGCTAACTTCCTTGCATACGGAAACGCTCTCTATACAGTCCGTGTTATCAACGAAGGCGGCACGAAGTCTTCGAACACATCTCGCGCAAGAAACGCTATCGCAAACCAATCAAATACAACAAACACAATCATCAAGAATGAAGATGATTACGATGCTAACTATTCAAATGGCATCACAGGCGTTGGAGCTTGGGTTGCTAAGTATCCGGGCGTTCTCGGTAACAATCTTCGCGTTTCTGTTTGCTTGTCAGCCAACGCTTACGAAAGCACGCTAACTGGAGCTGTTTCTGTTTCAAACAACTCTGTAGCCGTAACCGGTGCTGGAACAAACTTTAGCAATCAGATTGCTCAAGGCGACATTCTCCTGATTGGTCCCGATAAGATTCAATGTCAAGTTTCTACGATCACAAACGCAACATCACTTACGCTTTCTAGTGCATATGTTGGCAACACAGTAGCTGGTCAAACTTCAGTAACTCGTCGTTGGGAATACTACAACTACGCACCATCTGCTCCAGGTACTTCAGCAGAAGCTGCTCAGTATGGCGGATCAAACGACGAAATGCATGTTGTAGTTGTCGACAATCTCGGTGGTATTACTGGCGTTGCAGATACGATTCTTGAAGTGTTTCCTGCTCTGTCGAAAGCATCTAACGCACATAGTGAAGACGGAACAACTATTCACTATTCGAACTACGTCAATAAGAATTCACGTTGGCTGTGGTGGGCTGCACACGTCACAGGTATCACAACAAGATCTGTTACATCTGCTGTAAATCATAACAGCGGAACTGGAACAACCAACAAGCCAGTTAACTTTACTCTCTACAACGGGCGTGACGGAGCACAGCCACGTGCTGCAGATTACATCAACGGATACAATCTGTTTAAGTCTGCAGAATCTGTTGACGTTTCGTTGATTCTTGGTGGCGGACACTCTACTTCGACTGTTCCTATTCATATCATCAATAACATCACTGAGTATCGTAAAGACTGTATTGCTATCTTCTCGCCACGTCAAGCTGACGTCGTGAATAACTCTGGATATGCTGGTGCAGAAGTAGATAGTATCATCGCGTTTAAAAACCAAATTGGTATCTCAACTTCTTACGCAGTAATGGATTCTGGATGGAAGTATCAGTACGACAAGTATAACGATCTCTTCCGCTACGTTCCTTGCAACGGCGACACTGCTGGTACAATGGTTCGCACGGATATCGAGCGTGATCCTTGGTACTCACCAGCAGGTTTCAACCGCGGACAGATTAAGAATGTTATTAAGTTGGCGTTCAATCCTAATAAGTCTGAACGTGACGCCCTCTACAAGGCTGGTGTCAATCCAATCACAACATTCCCAGGCGAAGGAACTATCCTGTTCGGTGATAAGACGATGCTCACAAAGCCATCTGCTTTTGACCGTATCAACGTTCGTCGTCTGTTCATTGTTCTGGAAAAGGCAATCGCTACAGCAGCCAAGTATACTCTGTTCGAGTTCAACGATGCGTTCACTCGTGCTCAGTTCAAGGCTCTTGTAGAACCATTCCTGCGTGACGTTCAGGGTCGTCGTGGTATCACAGACTTCCGTGTTGTTTGTGACGAAACAAACAATACGCCAGAAGTTATTGACCGCAACGAGTTCATCGGTGATATCTACATCAAGCCAGCTCGTTCAATCAACTTCATCCAGCTCAACTTCGTAGCAGTTCGCACGGGTGTTGACTTCACTGAAGTTGTAGGAAAGTTCTAATCGGCGGACTAAATATCAGAAAGGATAGGGAGAAAAACTAATGCCCTTTAATGTATCTACGTTCGCCGCAAGAGGATTACCATATGGTGGCGCAAGAGCATCTCTCTTTGAGGTGTTCTTGACGCTCCCAGCAGGTATCGCAGAGCCAACAGCTGAACAGCAATTTACGTTCGTATGTAAGGCTACTTCGATTCCAACATCTTCAGTAGGCACTATCGAAGTCCCTTACTTTGGTCGTAAGGTAAAGATGGCTGGTAACCGCACGTTCGAAAACTGGACGGTTACAGTTCTCAATGATGAAGACTTCCTGGTTCGTAACGCTTTCGAACTCTGGAGCTCATTCATCAACTCACACGAAAACAATCTTCGTAATCCATCAGTAATCACTGAGCAGGGTCTCGCTTCGTATCGCACAACAGCTACAGTTCGTCATTATGCTAAGACGGGCGTGTTCGCTGGCGGTACTACATCAGGCGATGCTGCTATTCCAACTCGCGAATATTCATTCATTAACATCTTCCCAGTAAACGTTGGTAACATCGAACTGAATTGGGAAACAACTGATGCTATCGAAGAATTCACTGTAGAGTTTGCCTACGATTACTGGACTGTTGACGCTGACGTTAACGGTAGGGTGATCAACGAGTAATTTGATCGCCGTTTTGTTATAAATTAAGTTGAAGGAAAATTAATGGCGATCGAATTATTTGGCTTCCGCATTGGAAGGGACAACGACGTTGCTGAAAAGCAAGCAGTCCAAATCCCTTCATTTGCCCCACCTCCTAATCTTGACGGCGCGATGGAAGTCGCGCCTGGTGGCGCATATGGAACGTATGTTGATCTAGAAGGTACAGCTAAGAACGAAGCAGAACTCGTAACTCGATATCGCGAAATGTCGATGTATCCAGAGTGCGAGTCTGCTGTCGATGACGTTGTTAATGAAGCCATCATCTCAAATGAACATGATGATCCAGTCTCACTCAATCTCGACAAACTAGAACAGCCAGACAGCATCAAGAAGCGCATTGAAGAAGAGTTCAATGAAATTCTAACTCTGCTCGACTTTAATAGCATGGCTTATGAAATCTTCCGTCGTTGGTATATCGACGGTCGTTTGTTCTATCACATCATGATTGACACAGCTCAGCCTCGCAAGGGCATTCAAGAGCTGCGTTACATCGATCCTCGTCGTATCCGCAAGATTCGTCAGCCAATCAAGAGAACGCCAGTTGTTGGGCAGAACTCTAAGCTGATTGCTCCTCCATACGAAGAATACTATCTCTTCAATCCAGCAGGTCTTTCATCTGGTACGCTCACACAGGGTGTAAAGATTTCGAAAGATGCTATCTGCTACGTTCACAGCGGTTTGCTTGACGCTCGCAATCGCATGGTTCTTTCGCATCTACACAAAGCGATCAAGCCACTTAATCAGTTGCGTATGCTCGAAGACGCGGTAGTTATCTATCGTCTCGCGCGCGCTCCCGAGCGTCGTATCTTCTACATTGACGTTGGTAATCTTCCCAAAGCAAAAGCTGAACAGTATGTTCGCGACATGATGGTTCGTCACAAAAATCGTCTGGTCTACGATGCGAACAACGGCGAAATCAAAGACGCTCGTAAGTTCATGACTATGCTTGAGGATTATTGGCTCCCACGCCGCGAGGGTGGACGTGGTACAGAAATTACCACGTTGCCTGGCGGTGAGAATCTTGGGCAGATGGATGACGTAGACTACTTCCGCAAGAAGCTCTACAAGTCTCTGTCAGTTCCTATCTCGCGCCTTGAACCAGACGGTCAGTTCTCGCTTGGTCGTTCAGGTGAAATCACACGCGACGAAGTAAAGTATGCCAAGTTCGTTGAGCGTCTGCGCGATCGTTTTACACATCTGTTTGATAATCTGTTAGAAATCCAACTGCTCCTCAAGGGTGTAATGACCCGCGAAGAGTGGAAGGATATGAAGAACGATATCAAGTATGATTTCCAGCGTGACAACTACTACGCTGAAATCAAAGAACAGGATATGATGAATAATCGTCTTGCTGTTCTTGGTGTTGTTGACGCATACGTTGGTAAGTATTACTCAGTCGAGTGGATTCGTAAGAACGTTCTTCGTCAAACTGAAGACGAGATGAAAGAAATGGATCAGCAGATGGCTATTGAGGGTCAGGCTGAAGCTGAGGCTAACGCAGAGCAGCAGCAAAACAATGATCAGAATATAGCTAACACGCAACCACAAAAAGAAAAATCAACGCCACAAAAAGTTGAAATTAGAGTCAAGAATGATACTTCTGGCACAAAGAAAGTAACGGCGAAAGAAGAAACCGTTCCTTTCATTCCTAAAATATTAACAGAAGAAGATAAGAAGCTCATCGAAAGCATGACTCGTGCTATTGAAAAGGTTTCTAAAGAAGATCTTGACGACGTGGAAGAAGAGATCAAGGATGCTATCTAAAAATGAAAGAGTTAGAAAAAGCTCAGATTCTTTCCATAGCTGCCAAGTTCGCTAAGGCAGAAGCGGAAGAACTACGCAAAAATCTACTCGAAAATAGCATATCTGAAGTAGAAAAGGCTAAAATACTTTCTATCTCTTCCAAGTTTGCCAAACAAGAAGCAAACGAAATCAAGCGCGAAATCCTAGAACAAATCAAAACTCTTTCAGAGTCTAACGGAGTGTTGGAGCTGAAGGAAGTTCGCTTGCGTGGACCTGAAGGTCGACGTGGTCCAAAAGGTAACAAAGGTGATATTGGTCCACGCGGTCTTATTGGTGAACAAGGCGAGATTGGTATTCGCGGCGAGAAAGGCGAAAAGGGAGACAGAGGTGATAAGGGTGATCCAGGTGAGCGCGGTCCGGTAGGTCCAGTTGGTCCAGTCGGACCTATGGCTGATATCACTCCGCTTCGCAAAGAAGTAGAGCAGTTTCTTGACGGCGCAGAAAAGCGCATCTCGCGTATCGCATTTTCTGCCGCAATGGGTCTTGGTCGTAGTTCTGGATCTGGTGAAGTCAATCTTCACAAACTCGATGACGTTGATTATACCAGCTTGAAGAACGCGAGCAATGGTCAAGCACTTGTCTATAACTCAGCGACTGGTAAATGGCAAGCTGGAACAGTTGCTGGAGGAGGTGGTAATACAGCTCCGCTTCTTGTTACGAAATCAGAACTTGGTGACCTAAACGAAAACGATCTAGTTGTCGTAAACGTAACAGGCGCGTCTTCAAACACAATCAATGTATTAACGAATGCTCTTAATAATGCGCTCTCACAGATCGCTGCTCTAGAAGCTCGTATCGACGCTCTGGAGAATCCATGAGCCATCCGATTGGAGTAGCCAACACAAGTTCTACAACAACAATTAAATCTCTGCGACTTAAGGTCAATGAGATCATTGATGCTGTTAATGAAATTGGTAGTAATGAACACATCTACATTGAAGTAACGAATGCGAACGCAAAGTTCGCAACTAAAGCATACGCTGCATCTAATGTGGCTGTTCGCGCACTTATCAATGACAGAATTCAAGTAGCCAATGTAGCTAATAAATATGCTACGAAGGCTTATGCTGCATCGAACGCATATGTAAAGTTGTTGCTTGCAAACACTAACTCTTACATAGCGTCTGTTGTTGCTGCTTCTCCTTCATCGGGGGGTTTTGATTATGGCTTTATTACATCTGCGGTTGATCCAGATACACAACAGGATTACGGAACGCTGTAATGGCTATCGAGATAAAGTTCAGAAGAGGTACGGCCACTCAGCACAATTCGTTCACTGGAGCGAACGGTGAGATAACGGTTGATACCACTAACAAGACGATCCGTGTTCATGACGGATCGACTGTTGGTGGAACGCGTCTTGCAAAGTTTAATGAGATAGGCGCAGCTTCAGCTAATCTACTCAGCGTCACGACTAACATTGTTCCGCAAGCGAACATAACATACGATCTTGGCACACCTACCAAAAGATGGAGATCACTTTATCTAGCTGGTAATACAATTTATCTTGCCGGAGCCCAAATCAAAGCCAGTGGTAACGGTGTTATCACTTTTGTAACTAGTAACAATCAACCTGCTACTATTCAAGCATCACAGCTTGTCGTTACAGCCAATACACCAAGCACGTTCGAAAAACTAACAATTACAAATCTTGTATTGAACAACGTTCTTGGTGTTCAATACGGTGGCACAGGCAAATCTTCATTGACGCAAAATGGCGTGATGTACGCTTCAAATAGCACAGCGTTTGCTTTTGCTACAGGATCAAGCGGCAAAGTAATGCAGATCGGATCTAACGGGATTCCCAAGTTCGATGACGTGGATGGAGGTTCTTATTCGTAAATGTCTGATACATTTGAAGAGGGCAAAGAGCTTGAAGTTATCAATGAGTTTATGGAGCAGCAGCAGACCAAAATCAATCAGCTGCAGCAACAGATACTTTTACTGACGACTAAAAATACTATGCTCGAAAAAGAACTCAATAAGCTAAAAAGTATAAATAGCGAGTATAAAGAACAACTCGATAAACTCACTAGAGTTGATCGAAAAAGTTTAAGCAATTATCTTGATGATGTCACTAGTGAAAGAAACGAAGCAGTTCTAAAAGAAAAAATAAAACGTCAACAAAAACGCAAGAGCTCTGACGGCTCAATGTTTAAAAACAGAGGTGTAGGAAATGGCATCAATAATTAAAATCAAAAGAAGTACGACGCCAGGGGCTGCGCCGTCTGCACTTGTTGCAGGTGAAATTGCCGTCAACATTCCTGATCGTCAGCTATTCGTCGGTGATGGAGCAACGATCTATCGAATTGGCGCTCAGTACCTTTCGGTAGCCAATGCTTCTGCAGTATATGCGACGAAAGCATATGCAGCAGCCAACTCGTATGTAAATACTCTTCTTGCGAATACAAATTCTTATATCGCAACAAAAGTCAATACGACTACGTTCAATTCTGCATTAGCTAATACCAACTCATACATTGCGACTAAGCTAAACACAAGCACCCATAATACAGATCTTGCTAATACGAATTCATACATTGCTACACAAGCAACTCGTATTGGGCTTGTTAATACAAACCTTGTCAATACCAATACAGCGCTCCGTACACTTATCTCGGATCGCCTTCAGGTTGCTAATGCTGCATCAACGTATGAAACAAAATCTACAGCTGATGCTCGTTTAGCTAATACCAATTCGTACATTGCAACTAAGGTCAGCACAAGCACATTCAATTCTGCGCTTGCTAATACCAACACATATATTGCAACCAAAGCTAACGCATCCAATCCAACAACATCTGGTTTGTTAGCACATACTGGTCGTGCGACTATCAGCACAAACCTTTCGGTTTCTGGTAATACAACACTTGGTGGAACTCTTGTTGCTAACAATACAGCAGGAACTTCTGGCTACTATCTGAGAACATCTGGAACTGGTGTCTATTGGGCTCCTCTGGATACAGCTAATCTCAACGTTGCCAAATACCTAGAAGTTGCTAATGCAGTTTCTACTTACGCAGTCAAGTCAAGTCCGTCAACATCAGGGTTCTTCAATCACTCAGGTCGCTTGACCGTTGGAACAAACCTTGCTGTTTCTGGTAACACACGAATCAGCGGTTCTACAATCATTGACGGCGATCTGACTGTTGAAGGTGCAGTAACTTATATTTCTTCATCGACTCTGAACGTTGATGACTCGATGATTAAGTTGGCTGCTAATAACTCGACAGACGCAGTTGACGTAGGTTTCTATGGTAAGTATGCTTCATCAGGAACAAAGTATTCTGGTTTGTTCCGCGATGCAACAGACGGTGTGTTCAAGTTCTATACAGGTTCTCAAACAGAACCAGGAACAACAGTAGATACTGGTGCAGCTGGCTATGCAGTTGCTACAATCGAAGCTGTAGTTGACGGCGGAACATACTAATATAAATTGATATGCACAGGTGGGTGACAAGTGCTTCACCCACCTTTCCTTTCTAGGAGTCGAGTGTGGCATCAACAATTAAAATCAAACGCAGTGGCGTTTTGGGTAAACAACCAAACACAGCTTCGCTGAGCGTTGGTGAACTTGCAATCAATTATAAAGATCAGAAACTTTACTCTTCCAACGGTACGGCTGTATTCGAAATTGGTGGTGGCAGTGGCGGATTAGTTTCTACTACAACATCTCTTGTAAAAAATCTAACGCAAAATGATACAGTTGTTACTGGTGTTACAGCAGCTGTATCAACAAATTATCTCCAAGTTTCTAATGCTTCCGCAACCTATGCCACAAAAGCATATGCTGCGTCAAATAGCTATGTCAAAACTATACTAGCCAATACAAACGCTTATATTGCAACAAGAGCAAGCTGGACTGCGCTCACTGGCACAAACACTGCTCTTCGTACACTTATCAGTGATCGTTTACAAGTGGCTAATGCTGTAGCAATCTATCAAACAAAAACTATTGAACGTGCTGCACTTGCTAACACAAACTCTTCAATTGCTACGCAAACATCGCGTATTACACTGGTCAATACAAATCTAACGGGAACCAATACTGCTCTTCGCGCACTTATTTCTGACAGATTACAAGTAGCCAACGCATCAACGTTATACGCTACAAAATCAAATCCAGCTACATCTGGTCTACTAGCACATACTGGTCGTGCTACAATTTCCACAAACTTATATGTTGCTGGTAACACCGTCTTAGGCAATCCTGCTGTTGTAACAGACAGAACAGTTATCAACGGTGTAACAGTAGCCAATGGTCAATTGAGCGTATCAGGTAACACAATACTTGGTGGAACTCTTGTAGCAAACAATACAGCTGGTGTGTCTGGTTATTATCTTCGCACGTCTGGAACAGGTGTCTATTGGTCTCCTGTATCTGGAGGCGGTGGAAGTGCAGCCAACGGATTCTCTGGTATCCTTGTAGGTGCTAACGTAGTTTCAGCAGACTCAACAACTGATAGACTTACTCTAGTTGCTGGATCGGGTATTACACTTGCTGGAAATCCAACAACAGATACCATTACTATTTCTTCTTCAACCACAACAGCAGGTATTGGATTTTTAATTGACGGCGGCGGATCAGCTATCACAACAGGCATAAAAGGTGATTTGCAAATTCCATTTAATTCTACGATTACATCGTGGTCTTTAATGGCAGATCAATCTGGTAGTGCTGTAGTAGACATATGGAAAGATACGTTCGCTAACTATCCTCCGACTGTTGCAGATACAATTACTGGTTCTGCTAAACCAACATTAACATCTCAAACGAGCGCGACTAGTTCTACATTGACTGGATGGACTACATCAATTACAGCTGGAGATACTCTGCGTTTCAATATAGATAGTTCTACGACTATAACAAGATTAACACTATCACTAAACTTAACGAGGACTTAATATGATTACTATTCTTGAAAACGGTATGATAAGCGACTCATTTCAAATGGGTAGTGAGCCTTTGATTTATAATGATGCAATAGTTATGTATCAAAAAGATTATGAAAATTTGTCGGCTGAAGAAATCGCTGAGATCAAACAACAGCGATATAATAATTGGATTGCTATCATAAACCAGCCTGTATCCGAAGTACCGACTGAAGAACCAGTCGTACAGGAGTAATGCATGGCAAACAGATTTTGGGTTGGCGGTACCGGCAACTGGAGTGATACTGCTCGGTGGTCAGCGACATCTGGTGGCGCGGGCGGCGCATCTGTGCCTGGCACGAACGATGCTGCAATCTTTAACGCCTCATCTGGAACAGGCGTTGCCACCTTAGACAGCAGCGTCACAATTCAAACGCTAACAATGACCGGCTATACAGGGACTCTTGCGTTTGGAACCAACACAATTTCACTTAATAGCACTGGCACAGTTTTCACTGGAGGAACGGGTGTCACCGTAACTGGTACACCTGTTATCAATATCACAAACAATACAGCAACAGCTACGACAGTAGCCGCCACTGCGGTAAGTGAAGCAAATAGCATCAGTTTCAATTTCACCGCTGGGACTTACGCGCTAACGCTTACGGGCAACGTGCGGTCTCTTAATTTTACGGGATTTGCAGGAACACTTTCAAATGCTGCCAGAACTATTTACGGGAACCTAACGGTTTCCTCCGGCATGACACTAACTGGTGGAACAAACACTCAAACTTTTGCAAAAACAGGTGGAACCCAAAACATAACTGTTGCATCTTTAAAAGTATTAGATTTTCCAATTACGTTTGCGGGAACAGCGACTTATTCTTTGAATAGTGCTGTAACTATTGGTACAACTGCTGCTGATAGAAATGTTACATTAACAACAGGAACGTTAGAAGTAAATTCGTTCAGCTTTGATATCTATGGTACATTTATTTCTTCGGGTACAGGTGTTAGAAGAATTCAAAGGTCTGGTAATGGTATCATAACCGTAAGACCTGTATCAGCTGCAACATTTTGGAATACCTCTACGGTAACTAACTTAACAACTGATGGAAATGTTTTAGTTGTTGTATTTGGTACTAACAATATATCGCAAACTATTTCAGCTGGTCAATTATCTGAAGCTAATGCTATTAGATTTTCTATTTCATCTCTCAATGGAACTACATCATTTACAGCTGGAGATACAGTAAAAAGTTTAGGTTTGTCTAACAGCGCCTATACACTATCAAACGTTGCAATTACAATTTATGGTGATGTGGCAATTAATGGTACAATACCAACACTTGCCGCTGGTGCAAACGCATGGACGTTTGCAGGCTCTGGCACTCAAACTATTACTACTAATGGCAAAACATTAGATTTTCCTATCACGTTTAGTGGTACTGGAACCTACAGTTTAGGAAGTGCTTTGTCTGTTGGAACCTCTACATCTAGAACAGTTACATTAACTTCTGGTACATTAGAATTAAATTCATATACGTTTACATTATTTGGTATATTTTCTTCTTCGGGTACAGGTGTTAGAAAAATACAAAGGTCTAGCGTAGGCGGCAAAATTGTATTATCGTTGAATACTCTTGCCACAGTTTGGAATACCGCTACGGTAACTAACTTAACAACTGATGGAAATGTTCTTGTCCAGTTAACAGGTGGTGGTGCAGTAACCAAAACAATTTCTGCAGGTGCTTTAACAGAAGCAAATTCTATAAGTTTTCAATTATCTACAACAGCTGGAACAGTTGCTTTTACAACATCTGATACTATAAAAGATCTTACTATTGATAACAATAGTTTTAGCATATCCACTAATATAGTTATTACAATTTACGGAAATTTAACTATAGCTGGTACTAGCCCTACACTAACGGCTGGTGTAAACAATTGGACGTTTGCAGCAACATCTTCAAAAACAATTACAACTAATGGCAAAACGCTCGATTTTCCAATTGTATTTAATGGTGTAGGAGGTTCTTGGACACTTCAAAGTGCTTTAACTACTTCTTCTAGTGTGACTCTGACAAACGGCACATTTAGTGCGGCCACGTATAATGTTACTATTCCAGTCTTCAGCTCAAACGTAACTAACACTAGAACACTCAATTTAGGAACTGGTACCTGGACTATATCTAGCTCTGGTTTATCGTGGAATATAAATGGTACTAATTTAACTCTAAATGCTAGCTCATCTACAATTTTACTTACTAATACCGGAACCACGACTTTCAGTGGTGGGAGCAAAACTTACTACAATGTCTCGTTTACAGGATCTGCAGGAAATGGTCACCTATCTGTAAATGGAAGCAACACTTTTAATAATTTAACTTTACAAAATGCTTGTGATTTAATACTACAATCAACAACTACTAATACATTTGCTTCTCTTACGACTAGTGGAGCTACTCGCTCGTCTACTAATACTATTAGAGCAAGCACTGTTGGATCTCGTGCAAATATTGTTTACACAGGAGCAACTCGTATTGTTGTTCCATATGCAGCTGTTAGAGATATTTCTGCAAACGTTCCAAATATATGGTATATGGTAAACGGTTCAGTTGATAATGGCAACAACAACAATATAATGTTTGCAAATCCTATTCTTTATTGGATAGGTGGTAGTGGCACTTGGAATGCTTCCTCTAATGCTAATTGGTCAAATACTTCGGGTGGAAGTGTTAGTTCTTATATTCCAGATCAATATACAGATGTTATATTTGATGCAAACTCAGATTCAGGCGCAGGCTTTGCAGTTACAGTAAGCACCGGAGCAGTATGTCACTCAATGACAGCCTCTGGTTTAGATAATAATATGACACTTAGTGGCAGTTCAACTTTAACCGTTTATGGTAGCTTGTCTTTACCTTCAACCAATTTTACACAGAGTTATACAGGTACTCTAACTTTTGCTGGCGGTGAGCTTGGGTTAACTATTACAACAAATAGTAATGTATTTTCTGCAATTACATTCAATGGTCCACTAGGTGAGTGGACTCTCCAGGATGCATTAACAACAACTGGTACTGCTATTCTTACTTTTGGAACTCTAGCTCTAGGAGCATTTACTTTTACTTGTAATAAATTTGACTCCAATAACTCTAATACTAGAGCAATAAATTTTGGTACTGGTAGGATAGTACTCACATCATCGTCTGCAGAAATTGTATGGGATACTACCACTAATAACGGTTTAATTATCTCTGGTAGTCTTCTTGTACAACTAACTGGTGGAGGAGCTACAACTAAAACTATATCTGCTGGCCCAGCAGTATCAAACAGATCATATAATTTTCAACTATCAACAACTTCAGGCACTGTAACATTTACTTCAGGTAACGGTGTAAAAAATCTTATAATTGACAACAATTCCTTTACACTATCAAACGTTGCAATTACAATTTACGGTGATTTAACAATTGCTGGTACTACACCAACACTTACTGCAGGTACAAATATTTGGACATTTGCTGGTACGGCTGGAACACAAACAATAACTACAAATGGTATGACTCTTGACTTTCCAATTACGTTTAGTGGTACTGGTACTTATTCTCTAGGAAGTGCTTTGTCTGTTGGTGCATCAGCAATTCGAACTGTTACATTTACAACAGGAACGTTAGAATTAAATTCATATAATTTTACTATCTTTGGAGTATTTTCTGGTTCAGGAACTGGCACAAGAAGAATTCAAATGTCTGGCTCCGGTGGTAAGTTTGTTATTTCGCGAAATACATTGGGCACGGTTTGGACTACAACTGTTGTAACCAATTTATCGACAGATGGAAATATTTTGGTTCAGATAACTGGTACTACTGCCGGGCAGCAAATAGGGGCGGGAGCACTTTCAGAAGCAGATGCTGTAAGTTTTCAATTAAGTTTAACTTCAGGATCTGTTGCATTTACAACATCTAATACAATTAAAAATCTTACTATTGATAACAGTGCATTTACACTATCAAACGTAGCTATTATTATCTACGGAAACCTTACTGTTAACGGTACTTCTCCAACATTGACTGCTGGTGTTAATGCTTGGACATTCGCTACTACAGGCACTCAAACAATTACAACTAATGGCAAGACGCTTGATTTTCCCATCACTTTCAATGGCATAGGCGGCACTTGCAGACTGCTCAGTGCCTTGACCTTGGGATCAACACGCACACTTACCCACACCAACGGTACGTTGGACCTCAACGGTTTTACACTGACCACTGGCACGTCCTACACGACTGCCGCAGGTACCAAGAACCTGACGTTCAATGGTGGCACTTTAACATGTCCCAGCTCAGGCGCGACCTCCTTCAATAATGCTGCACCAACTGGTTTCACCACCACTGCGGGTACTGGTACGGGCACCATTAACATGACGTCGGCAAGCGCCAAGACCTTTGTGGGCGGTGGGTCAACTTACAACTGCACACTTAATAATGGGGGTGCGGGTGCGCTTACCATTACCGATAGCAACACGTTCATCACGCTTGCCAACAGCGTCCAACCTACCACGTTCAGTTTCACGGCTGGCACCACCACAACTCTGACCAACTGGAACATCAACGGGACCGCAGGCAATTTGGTGACTATTCAAAGTGGCACAGCGGCTTCTCACACGCTGTCCAAGGCAAGCGGCACTGTTAACGCCAATTATCTTTCCATCAGCTACTCTAACGCAACTGGAGGAGCAACTTGGTATGCTGGAGCAGCTTCTACAGATGGCGGAAATAACAGTGGTTGGATATTTGCAAATGCTCCTGTGATTGGATATAGTTGGGGTTGGATTATTGGGTAATTTTATAAATAGATTCACAACGGAGTATCATTATGGAACAGATTTATACAGCTATTCAAGCCGCCGCCGATCAGGACGCAAACTCATTTCGCGACGCTATCGGAGCCGCGCTTGCAGCTAAGATCGAAGACGCGCTTGAGCTGAAGAAGGTTGAAATCGCTTCAAATATGTTTAACCCACAGCAGGACGAAGAGCTCGCAGCCGAGCAGGAGATTGAGACAGATGAAGACATTCAGACAACTGCGTGAAGCTCTGGCTAAGGAAGAAAATCCTGAGGCAAAAGCTCTGCGTCCTCGCGCACAGGGCGAACAAGATTTTTACGATGCACATACGCGCAACGTAACAGATTATCCAGTATCCAGCAAGGGCGGAGAAACTAAACTAGCTGATCATCAGCCAAACAATGGTGATCGCGGACCTATCAAGCAAGGTACTTCAGACCTTAAAGATCAGTCTGGTTTCAAGGGTAGCAAGACTCCGCTCACTCGCGCTGACAAGACACAAGGCGACATGAAGCCACTAAAGACATCTCCTTCATCTGTTCAAGCCCCATCATTTGGTGAATCAGTTTTCATCAATGCTCCAGTCATCAGTGAGTCGGATGAAGACGTGATGGAATTTGAACTTATGAACGGCGACGTTATCGAAATCAACGCCGACATCTACAATTCTATTCACGAAGTGTTCCATAGATTGACCACAGGTAATCAAGCCGTATTCAAAGCAGCTGTTAACGAGAGCGTCGATTCATTCGAGCGCATCCTCGATTTCGTTGCTGACATAATGAGCGAGGATGAGTAATGGCCGCTGAAGGAATTGTAAATAAACACGTCAAGGGCGGTTGGTTCATCGCTAAGTTTAATGCAAGTGGTTTCATTAAAAGAAATCATCCAACGCCTACAATTGGTGCTAACTCTGCGGGTGAAAACGTTACTCGCATGAACATCGTTTCTGCTGAGTGGTCGTGTGGTAACAACGTGTATTGGCAAGTTCAGCGCGGCGCAAACACAATCCTACTGTTAACAGACGGTCAGCATGTCATGGATATGTCAGACTCGCGCCTTATCGACAATGGTGATGCGGAAGCAACATCAAATGTAGTAGTAACAAAAGTTGGTTCTGGCCCTGCTACACTTATTCTTAAGTTGCATAAGACAACATCAATCAGTGGAGGCTCGCAATACTAATGAAACTCATCTGCGAAGTCAATGAAGACTTAAAAATCATCACAGAATCTAATGAAGCAGGTGAAAAGCAGTTCTTCCTTGAAGGTATCCTCATGCAGGGTAATCTTAAGAACAAGAACGGACGTATCTATCCAACACAAACTCTAGCCAACGAAGTTGCACGTTACAATCGTGAGTTCGTTGAGCAGAATCGCGCTTATGGTGAGCTTGGACATCCACAAGGACCAACCATCAATCTCGAGCGCGTATCACACATGATCAAGTCTCTGCGCCAAGAAGGTGATAACTTCATCGGCAAAGCAAAGATCATGGATACTCCATACGGAAATATCGTAAAGAATCTTATGAAGGAAGGTGCCAAACTGGGCTTTTCTTCTCGCGGTATGGGATCACTCGTTAAGAAGGGTGATATCATGGAAGTCCAGAATGACTTCCATCTCGCTACCGCTGCGGATATCGTTGCTGATCCATCGGCTCCACAAGCTCTTGCTAACGGAATCATGGAAGGTAAGGAATGGGTTTGGGATAACGGCATCCTTGTAGAAAAGGATGTGGCTCAAATTAAGAATGATATTAATGAGGGATACGGCACAAGGGAAAATCGTGAAACGGTTCTTCTGAATGCATTTAATAAGTTCCTTAAGAATATCTAAATGGCGTCGTTTTTATAAATAAACTAGAAGAATCTTCTAATAACCCTGAGGAGAATATCAATATGTCAGGTCAGGATACTAACGTCGAAAAGCTCGACGTGCAAGAAGCAAAAAAGGCGAGCTACGGCGTTAACGCTGAGATCGCTGACCCTACTGGAGTTCAAGCATCAGTTCCTGGTGGTGTGGCTCAACAGGGTGAGAAGTCTGGGCCTATGACTCAGGGTTCAGGTATTAAGCCTTATACAAAGGTAGGCATGATCAATGCTATGGTTCAGGCTCTTGGTGGCATGAAGAAAGCAGAAGTATCATCCATGTACGACAAGTTCAAGGGCGACAAGACAAACCCAACTCAGGGTTCATCTGTTGATCCAAAGCAGCGTTCAATCGGTGAGTCAAAGGTTGTTCGTGTTTCAGCTGAAGATATCGATGTTTCAGATGACATCAAGGCAATCTTCGCTGGTACAGAAGTTTCTGAAGAGTTCATCACAAAGGCAACAGAAGTTTACACAGCTGCTATCCTTTCAAAGGTAAACGAGCAGCTCGAAGCAGTTGATGCCAAGTTCGACGAGTCATTGTCAGAAGAAGTTTCAACAGTCAGCGAAGAACTCGTTGAGCGTGTTGATACCTATCTCGACTACGTTGTTGAGCAGTGGATGGACGCAAACTCAGTCGCTATTGAGCGTGGTCTCAAGGCTGAAATCGTCGAGTCATTCATGTCAGGCCTGAAGGGTCTGTTTGAGTCACACTATATCGACATTCCAGAAGACGCAGTTGACGTAGCTGAAGAGCTGGCCGATAAGGTTGATGCTCTTGAGTCAGCGATCAACGAAGAGATCGAAAAGAATATTGAGCTTTCAAACAAGCTCAAGAACTTCGAGCGCGAGTTCGCGTTCGCAGAAGTTTCAGAAGGCCTGACAGATACGCAAGTAGCAAAACTGCAGTCACTTTCTGAAGCAGTCGAGTTCGAAGATGTTAAGACATACAAGAGCAAGATTGCTACCCTTCGTGAGAGTTATTTCCCAACAAAGGCTTCGGCCGGGTCTTTGACAGAATCAGTAACTCTCGATGAGGAACCAGTGGGCGACGACGTTGCCGAAAAGCAGGTTCCAGTTGAAATGGCTGCTTATATGTCCGCGATCACTCGCGGAATCAAGAAGTAATATAGTTTTTAAGGAGAATTAACATGCAATCTCTGAATGAAACCGTTCAGAAGAAGTGGCAGCCAGTCCTGGAACATCCTGATCTGGCTCCCATTAAGGATACACACAAGCGTAGCGTAGTTGCACAACTTCTGGAAAATCAGGAACGTGCTGCTCGTGAAGACGGATTTGGTTCGGGCGGATATCGCGCTCCAGGTCTCCTGGGCGAAGCTGCTCCAACCAATGCTATGGCAGGTTCATCTTCAACAGCTGGTGACGGCTCGATCGATACTTTCGATCCAGTTCTGATCTCGCTCGTTCGTCGTTCGATGCCTAACCTGATCGCATACGACATCTGCGGCGTTCAGCCAATGACAGGTCCAACAGGCCTGATCTTCGCAATGCGTTCACGTTTCACGACTCAGGGTGGTGCGGAAGCTCTCTTCAACGAAGCTAACACAACTTTCTCTGGTTCAGCTGCTGGTAACACTGCTTCGCGCTTTGTTGTTGGTAACGCTTCGTCAGGTCGTTCGCAAGAAACTAACGATCCAACACTCCGCGCATCTGCTGCTACAACAGGTTCGTATACTGTTTCGACAGGTATGTCCCGTGCTCGCGCAGAAGCTCTGGGCGATGGTTCAGCTAATGCGTTCCAAGAAATGGCATTCAGCATTGAGAAGGTAGCCGTTACAGCAGTATCGCGCGCCCTCAAGGCAGAATACACCATGGAACTCGCTCAGGATCTCAAGGCCATTCATGGTCTCGACGCTGAGACAGAACTGTCAAACATCCTCGCTGCTGAAATCCTTTCGGAAATCAACCGCGAAGTCGTTCGTACAATCAACTACACCGCTGCTGCTGGTGCTCAGGAAAACGTAACAACTGCTGGTACGTTTAACCTGGACGTTGACTCAAACGGACGTTGGATGGTTGAGAAGTTCAAGGGTCTCCTGTTCCAGATCGAACGCGAGTCTAACCAGATTGCTAAGTCAACTCGTCGCGGCAAGGGTAACGTTCTGATCTGCGGATCTGACGTTGCATCAGCTCTTCAGATGGCAGGCGTTCTGGACTACACTCCAGCTCTTGCTAACAACCTCAATGTTGACGATACAGGCAACACCTTCGCTGGTGTTCTCAACGGACGTATCAAGGTCTATATCGACCCATACTTCGCTTCGTCAGCTGGCAAGCAGTATTTCACACTCGGCTATAAGGGCTCTTCTGCCTTTGACGCTGGTCTGTTCTATTGCCCATACGTTCCACTCCAGATGGTTCGTGCTGTTGGTCAAGACACCTTCCAGCCAAAGATCGGCTTCAAGACACGTTACGGAATGGTTGCAAATCCATTCGCAACGTCTGCAGCCGACGGCGTTATTGGTGCTCCAAATACCAAGGGCAACAACGTCT
>Ga0315900_10003615_pt1 | contig 22453 bp, 14 predicted proteins | sample LakEriMetagenome_FD_203521 | JGI IMG/M metagenome (GOLD analysis project Ga0315900, IMG submission 203521) | Freshwater fungal communities from buoy surface, Lake Erie, Ohio, United States - Buoy 12 MA114 | ecosystem: Environmental > Aquatic > Freshwater > Lake > Lake biofilm | place: USA: Lake... | reverse complement strand
CCGCGAGCCTGATCCCGTCCCGACTGCCGCCGGACGTCGCGCTCGAGGGCGTCGGCGGCTCCGTGTGGAACGGGTCGGCCTCGCAGTTCCGGCTGCGCGGCGCGCCGCTCGGCGCGCTGACGTGGACCCTCCGCCCCGCGGAACTCCTGCGTGGCCGCCTCGCCTTCCGGGTGAATCTGCAGCGCCCGGACGGCTACGTGCGCGGCGTGGTCGCGACCGGTCTCGGCGGTGGCGCGATCTCGGCGCGTGACGTGGAACTGCGCCTTCCGCTTACGGCGCTGAGCCCGCAGACGGCCGCCACCGCGTGGCGTGGCGACCTCGCCGGCAGCGTGCCGAACGCCCGGCTCGAGACCGGGTGGCCCGTCGAGGCCAGCGGGACGTTCACGATGTCGAACCTGCAGCCGCCCGGCGCCGCGCTGCGCGTGGGGAACTACTCGCTCGAGGTGGATCCGGAGGCGACCACGGCGGACCAGATCGTCGGGCGCGTGCGCGACCTCGACGCGCCGCTCGTGGTCCGTGCGCAACTCGTGGTGCGCCGTGACCGTACCTACCTGCTCGAAGGCGACGTCACGCCGCGGCCCGGTGCGCCGCCGCAGGTGGCGGAGACCGTCGCGTTCCTCGGGCTCCCGGACGCGCAGGGCCGGCGGCAGTTCACGATCACGGGCTCCTTCTAGCTCTCACGGCGGCGGCTCCCCCGGCGCCCACTCGCGCCAGGCCGCGTGCAGCGGGAAGTACAGGCCGAGCCGGATCGGCCGCTCCGGCTCCTGCAGCCTCACGAGCGCCGCGTAGCGGTCCATCTGCGGGGTGTAGCGCCCGCGCTCGCGGTCGAGGAAGGCCTCCAGTTCCGCGCCCCCGTGAAAGCTGGTCTTGAAATCCACGATCCACCGCACGCCGTCCGAGTCCACGAACGTCCGGTCGATGGCCGCCACCGCAACCTCGCGGCCGACCAGGCCGGTCAACTGCAGCTCGCTTGCGGCCTCGCGGTGCGCGGCGTCGAACAGCCAGCGCCCGCGCGGGTCCGCACACACGTTGCCGAGCGCGTGGCGCACGCGCTCGACGGTCTCGGCGACCTGATCCGGGGCGAGCCCGAGTTCCCGCAGCCGACGCTCCCAAAGCGGCGCGCGCGCGCTCAGGGTCGGCTCGACCGCCGCGAGCCCGAGGCGGCCGAAGCGCTCCAGTTCCTCGTGCACCACGGTGCCGGCGTACCGGCCCGCGGCGGTCACCCACTCGAAATCCAGCGCGTCGGGCGCGAGGCCCGTGACCCGCTGCGGCGGCGCGGGCAACCGCTCCTCGGGCGGCGGCGGCACCCAGTCGTGCGGCAGGCGCAGCAGTTTCGTGCGCGGCATCGCGACCTGACCGGCGGCCTCCTCCGCCGTGCCGGCGAGTTCGACGGCGCCTGCGAGCACGTCGGGGCCGACTGCGTCCCACAGCGCGGCGAGCGCGGTGCGCCGACGCGGTGCCCGGAACTCCCCCGGCGCCGTCGCCTCGTTCTTCGGTTCGAGATGGCCGCAGAGGTGCAGACGCCGACGCGCGCGCGTGGCCGCTACGTAGAGCAGGCGCCCGAGTTCGTGGTCGGCGCGCTCGCCGTCGAGCCGGCGCAGCCACGCCTCGAGCTCGTCGCCGTCGGCCGAGCGCGCCTTCACGGGCGCGAGCACGAGTCCCGGCCGCCCGTGCTCGCGCTCGAACTCGAGCCAGCGGATCAGCTGCGGCCGCTCGCCCGCCGTCGGCCGCGCGAGGCCGGGCACGATCACGACGTCCCACTCGAGCCCCTTGGCGCGGTGGATGGTCATCAGCTGCAGTCGCTCGTCGGCGCCGGCATCGGGCGCCGCGTAGAGTTCCTCGAGCAGGTCCTCGAGCGCCGCCGGATCGTCGAGATCCCCGGCGCGTTCGGCGAGGTCGAGGCGCTCGAGGTACGTGCGGACGTCGTCGAGGTCCTGCGACTCGACGAGCGTCGCCGGCCCGCCGAGCTCGACCCACGTGGCCTCGACGAGCGCCGCGAGCGAGCGCCGGCCGCGATCCGCGAGCGCGGTCTCGAGCACCCGCGCGGTCCGCGCGACGCGCAGCGCCGCCTCCGCCGGCAATCGGGCGAGCCGGGACTCGTCGGCCACCAGGTCGCGCACGACCGACTGCGGCGCGTCGCCGAGCAGCCGGTGCAGCGCGGCGAGATCGAGGCCGCACCACGGCGCGCGCAGGCAGGCGAGCCACGCGGCGCGATCGGCGAGGTGGGTCAGCGCACGGGTCAGCGAGACGAGGTCGCGGACCGCGAGCCGGTCGGCGAGCGGCACGAGGTCGAGGCCCTGGTAACGCAGGCCCGCGCTGCCGAGCGCGCGGGCGATCGCCACGAGGTGACCGCGCGCGCGACCCAGTACCGCGATCGTGGCGCGCTCGTCGCGGGCCCGTTCGGCGCGGACGAGGTCTAGCACGCGCTGCGCCTCGAGCGCCGCATCGGCCTTCGGCAGGCCGTGGCACATCACGAACGCGTCCGGGTCGTCGCCGGCCTGGGCGCGCGAAGGCGCGTAGGCGACCGCGCCACGCGCCAGGTCGTCGGCCGGCGGCATCACGCGCGTGAACGCGCCGTTGACCCACTCCACGATGGCCGATTTCGAGCGGAAGTTGGCTTCGAGCACCAGCGACTCGAGCGGCAGCGCGCCCAGCCCCTCGCGTCGGATCTTCAGGAACAGCGCGACGTCCGCCTCGCGGAAGCGGTAGATCGACTGCATCGGGTCGCCGACCAGGAAGATCGTGCGGCCGTCGCCCCGCTCCCATCCCGCCGTCAGCCGCGTGAGCAGCTCGACCTGGGCGCTCGAGGTGTCCTGGAACTCGTCGACGAGCACGTGACGGATGCGGTAGTCGAGCGCGAGTGCGAACTCGCTCGGCTCCTCCGCGGTGCCGAGCGCCTGCAGCGCCGCGCGCGAGACCGCGACGAAGTCGACCTGGCCGCGCGCCGCGAACACGAGTTCGAGCTCCGCGGCCGCAACGATCAGCACGTCGAGCAGCGCGTCGAGCACCGCCCACTGGGCGTCCGCGTAGCGCGCGGCGGGCAGCCCGCGCAGCCCGAGCAGCGCCTCGCGCAGGCCCGGTTGCCCGTTCAGTTCCCCGAGCAGCCGCAGGAACGCCTGCTTCGGCTCCTTCGGCCGTGGCGGGAAGCCGAGCCGCGCGTCCACGGTCTTGCGCCACTGGCCTTCGCCCGTGAGCAGGAAGTCGCCGAGCCGCTGCCACGCGGCGAGACCCCCGGGCGTACCGGGCGGCAGCGCGGTCAGCGTGGCGACGCACCGCCAGCGCTCGTCCGAATCGGCGAGCCGCGCGGCGGCGCCCGCACACAGGCTCACGAACTCGGTCCCGTGCGTGGCCGGAAACCGGCGCGCCGCACTCGCGACCGCAGCGGCGACGAGGCTCGCGAGCGACTCCTCCAGCGCGGCCCGCACCTCGGGACCCCGGCGAGTCTCGCCGCCGGCTCCGACGAGCCTCAGCCAGTGGTCGCGACGGCCGAGCAGTTCCGCGAGCATCCGCTGCAGCTGGGCGACGTCGTTGTCGAGGTGCGCGAGCACGACGGCGAGCCGCTCGGCGACGGGCCCGTCGTCTTCGAGCGCGGCGACCACGCGCCCCGCAGCTTCCGCGTGGAGTTCGGCCGGCCGCTCGTGGACGGTCGGCGCCGCGCCGGCGCGCGACAGCACCGGCAGGCGCTGTGCGAGCCACTGGTTCAGCGAGTCGATCGTCTGGATGCGCAGGCGCGTCGGCTGCTCGATCAGCGCCCACCCGCGCGCGTCACCCCGGGTCAGCACCGCGCGGGCCAGCGCGAGCGAGCGGGCGTCGTTCGGGTTCTTCGGCACCTCGCGACGCCCTGCGCGCGCCAGCGCGTCGAGGATGCGGTGTCGCATCTCGGCCGCGGCCTTCCGCGTGAACGTGATCGCCAGCACCTCCTCGGGCCGCTCGGCCGTGCCGAGCAGCGCCAGGAACCGCTGCGCCAGGAGCGTCGTCTTGCCCGAGCCGGCGGGCGCCTGGACGATGAAGGAGCGCGTGGGATCGAGCGCCGCCTCGCGCGCGAGTGCGTCCGGCGGCGCATCCGCAGGCCGTGCCGGCACGCCCGTCTGCGGCCCTATGTCCGGCCGAGCGGCCGCGAAGTCGTCCGGAGACTCGGCCGCGAGCGGCTCACTGGCCACGCGCACCCTCCCCACCCTCCGCCTCGACCTCGCCTTCCGCTTCCGTCACGCGGTTCTCGACGCGGCAGAAGCCGCCGAGGCTGCAGTAGCGGCATGCGCCTTCGGCCGGGTCGACGTCGGCGTGTCCCGCGGCGTACGCCTCGGCCAGCCCGACGGTCACTCGCCGCCACTCGTCGATAAGGTTGTCCCATGGCCGATCGCGCAGCGCGTCGTGCCGGAACTCCGCCGTCGTGCGCGTCCCCGGCACGAGCGCAGGCTTCGCGGCGAGACCGCTGAAGCCCGGCTCCGCGCACGCCACTCGCGCGAACGCGACCACGACCGGCGTCTCCGGCAGGTGCGCGGCGTAGGCCGGCAGCTGCGGCTGGTCGGGCCGGTCGCCGGTCCACCGCATCGGATCGGCCCGGCCGGTCTTGTAGTCGATCAGCACGGTCGTGCCGTCCTCGAGCCGGTCGAGGCGGTCGACTCGGACCTCGAGCCGCCGCTCGCCGAGGCGCAGCGTGCGCTCGGCCTCCCGTTCGATCACGACGAACGGCGCGCGCGCGAGTTCGATCTCGAGCAGCGCGAGCATCGCGCGCTGCAGCCACGCGCGCTCGAGCGCGTGCAGTCGCGTGCGGCGCCGGTCATCCCCGAGCGCTGCGAAGGCTTCCTCGATCGCGGTCCGTACCGCGCGCTCGCGGCCCTCCGGCCCGAGCGCCACGAGCGCCGCGTGCGAACGCACGTCGCGCCACAGGGCCGCCTGCGCGGCGTGCGCGAGCTGGCCGCGCTCGCGCGGGTCGAGGCCCAGGCGAGGCCGCTCCAGTGGCTTCGCGCCGAGGCGCTGCTCGGCGCCGGCGCGGAAGGGGCACAGCGACTGCAGCTCGAGCACGCTCACGCCGCCCAGCAGCGGCTCGCCGTCCGGCAGCCGCGGCAGCGGCGTGTCCGTCCAGGGCTCGAGCCGTGCGGCGGCGCGTACCGCCACCGTGCGTGGCGTGACGTGCGGCGGCAGTTCCAGCGGAGTGCCGCGCGGCAGCAGCGCGCTCGGCAGGCGGTCACCGTCGGCATCGCGCTCGGGCCAGCTCAGCACCACCTCCGTCGCCGATCGCAGCCAACCGGCGAGCGACCGTCGCGCACCGTCGAGCTCCTGCTCGGCAGAGGCGTGCGGCAGCCGGAAGTCGCGCTGCACATGGACCGGCAGGAACGGGTCTGGCGCCGCCGCTACCGGGAAGCGGTCCGCGGTCAGGCCGGCGATCCAGAGGCCGTCGAGGGCGAGGCCGGGCTCGACGAGCGACTCCAGGAACACCACCGAAGGGTCGCCCGCCTCCGGCTGGAACGCCATCTCCGCGGCCGCGGCGCGCAACTCTTCGAGCGCCTCCGCCAGCGTGATCGGCGGCAGCACGCGCTCGAGCGCGCCCATCGCCGACAGCACCTCGTGGAACTTGCGCGCGGTCTGGTACTCGGTGCTGGCGAGCGTGCGGCCCTCGGGCCAGCCGGCCTCGAGCAGCGCGCGCTCCATGGCGGTGGCCCACTGCGCGGCGCTCCTTCGCACGTCCCGCGGCAGCAGATCGCGGACCCGCTGCAGCGACGCCGCGAGTTCGGGACAGCCGAAGCTCTCGCCGGCGGCGAGCGTGCGCAGCCACTCGGTGCGCACCTGCGGCTCGCCGACGCGCCGCAGGTAAGCGTCGAGGCGCGCGCGCCGCGAGGCTTCCGTCGCCGCGCCGCGCAGGTAGGGCGAGCGCAGCACGCGGCCGGCGACCGCGAGATCCACGCGCTCGCGCGCGAAACCGAGCAGCAGCAGCGCCGCGTCCACGACTGCGTAGTCCCTGAGGCGCGGGCCGGCCGCGAGCGCGTACGGACGGTCGTCCTCCGCCCCCGGCGCGAGCAGGGCCGGCTGCAGGCGGTCGTCCATCACCCGCCGCACGGTCGCCCAGCGTCCCGCGAGATCCGGCACGATCACCGCGAGCCGCGCTGCGGGATTCTCGCGCAGGCGCGCGACGATCCACGCGGCGATGGCCTCGAGTTCGAGCTCCGGCGAGCCGGTCGCGAGCGTGTGCAGCCGGCGGCACGGCTGGTCCACCGCGAGTTCCACGGTGCGCCGGCCGGCGCGCTTGACCGCCTCCATCAGTTCCCGGCGCGCCGGCGCCACCGCCTCGAAACCGTGGAAACCGAGCGGCCCGTCGAACGTCGCGGCCTCGTCGCTCCTCGCGAGTCGCGGTGCCTCGGCCGCGAGCTCCGCGTACAGCCGTGCGGGGTCGAGCCAGGCGTGCTCGGTACAGCGGTCCATCCAGGTCCTGGCCCAGCCGAGGAACGCGCTCTGCTCGTGCGTGCCGGGCGCGAGGTCCGCGAGGTCGAGTCGCCATTCGTGCGCGAGCGCCCACGCATTCGCCGCGGCGCGACCCGCGGCGCGCGGGTCGAGGAGAGTCTGACCGGTCGGGCTCTCCGCGACGATGCGCTCCCACGCGCGTCCGGCCGCGAACGAGTCCAGGAGGACGGCGCCCGAACGCGACTCGCGCGCGAGCGTGCGCCAGGAACGGTCGGCCCAGGTCGCCCACGGCTGGATGCGCGGCGTGCGCCAGACCGCGCGGCCGGCCTCGCACTGCCGCAGCGTGTAGGCGCGCGCGAGCTCCTGGGCCTGGCGGCGCGTCGCGGTGACGATCTCGCCGCCGACGTCGAGCAGTTCGAAGTGCGCGCGGAAGCCGCTCAACTCAGCCCTTCGCGACGACCTTCAGGCCGCCTGCCGCCGAGGCGCGACGCGCGTCCGCGTACACGTCGAGCTGCGACTCGATCCGGCCGAACACGTCGCGCAGCACCTCGGGTTCCGGCAGCAGCGTGACGCGGAAGTGCGTGTTGTACGGCGCGTTGAAGCTCGTGCCCGGGGCGACGACCACGTGCTTGTGCTCGAGCAGGTCCATCGCGAAGGACTGGTCGTCGAAATCCGGCAGCACGTCGCGCTTCACGCCGATGAAGGCGTACATCGCCCCCATGGGCCGCGTCAGGTGCAGGTACCTGCTCGCGTCGACGGCGTCGAGGATCGCCCGGCGCGACTGGTACAGCCGCCCGCCGGGCTTCACGATATCGCGGATGCTCTGGTAGCCGCCGAGAGCGGTCTGCACCGCCCACTGGCCCGGCACGTTGCTGCAGAGGCGGAGCGAGCTCAGCAGTTCGACGCCCTGGACGAACTCCTGCGTGCCCTCCTTCTCGCCGGTCAACACCACCCAGCCGACCCGGAAGCCGCAGGCGCGGTAGATCTTCGAGAGCCCCGAGAACGTCGCACACAGGGTATCGTGCACGAGCGTCGCCATCGGCACGTACTGTGCGCCGTCGTAGGTCATCTGGTCGTAGATCTCGTCCGCGAGCACGACCAGCCTGTGGCGCTCCGCGAGCCGCGCGATGCCCTCCAGCACCTCGCGCGAATACACCGCGCCGGTCGGGTTGTTCGGGTTGATCACGACGATCGCACGCGTGCGCCGGGTGATCAGCTTCTCGATCTCCTCGAGATCGGGATTCCAGCCGTTCGACTCGCGGCACGGATAGTGGACCGCCTTGCCGCGGTTCAGGATCGTCGCCGCGGTCCAGAGCGGGTAGTCCGGGCTCGGCACCAGCACCTCGTCGCCGTCGTTCAGCAGCCCGCGGAGCACGAGGTCGATCAGTTCCGACACACCGTTGCCCATGAAGACGTCTTCGACGGTGACGTTGCGCAGCCCGCGCTCCTGCTGCTGCATCACCACGGCCTCGCGCGCCGGGAAGATGCCCTTCTGGTGCACGTAGCCCTCGGCCTGGCGCAGGTTCTCGATCATCGCGAGGCGCATCGTCTCGGGTGTGCGGAAGCCGAACGCGCCTGGATTGCCGATGTTCAGCGACACGATGTCGTAGCCGAGCTTCTCCATCTCGTGGGCGCGACGGGCGAGCTGGCCGCGGATCTCGTAGCGGACGTTGGCGAGCGCGGAACTGGCGCGTAGACGCGGCGTGGTCATGGGGGCCTCGGGCGGCGGGACACGGCAAGGATCGAGACCGCCCAAGCATACTCCAACCGCCGGCGGCAGTCGGCCGGAAACCCTTTTCGCTCCGTGACTTGGAGCCCGCCCCTGGGGCGGTGGCGGCGGCTTCGGCCGGCCCGCGGGGCCGGGCAGCCGTCAGCCGACGACGCCGCGCGCGCGCAGGGCGGCGATCTCGTCGCCGGACAGGCCGAGTTCGGCCTGCAGCACGTCGTCGGTGTGCTGTCCGAGCAGGGGCGGCGGATCGCGGTACTCGAGCCGGCTGCGCGAGTAGACGACCGGGTTGCGCACCTGCGGCACCGTGCCCGACAGCGGGTGAGGCAGCTCGAAGCGCATCGCGCGGTGCTTGACCTGCGGCTCGTCGAACACCTGCGCGAGGTCGTTGATGGGTCCGCACGGCACGCCGGCCGCGGTGAGTGCGTCGAGCCACTCGCGCGTGCCGCGGGTGCGGAGCACGGCCTGCACCTCCGGCACCAGCGTCGCCCGGTGCGCCACGCGGCTCGCGTTGGTCCGGAACCGCGGATCGGTGGCGAGGTCCTCGCGGCCGGCGACCGCGCAGAAGCTCGCGTACTGCCGGTCGTTCCCGACCGCCAGCATCAGGTGGCCGTCGGCGGTTGCGAAGGCCTGGTAAGGCACGATGTTCGGATGCGCGGTGCCCTGCCGGCGCGGCGGCCTGCCGCCGACCAGGTAGTTCATGTTCTGGTTCGCGAGCCAGGCGACCTGCGTGTCGAGCAGCGCGAGGTCGACGTACTGACCGCGGCCCGAGGACTCGCGCTCGTACAGCGCGGCCGTGATGGCGCCGACCGCGTACATCCCGGTCATCAGGTCGACGACCGCGACGCCGACCTTCTGCGGACCGCCGCCCGGCTCGCCGTCCGGCACGCCGGTGAGACTCATCAGGCCGCCCTTGCCCTGGATCATCGCGTCGTAGCCAGGACCCTCGGCCTCGGGGCCGTCCTGCCCGTAGGCGGAGATGGAGCAATACACGAGCCGGGGATTGAGCGGCTCGAGGTCCGCCCAGGCGAGGCCGTAGCGCGCCAGGCCGCCGACCTTGAAGTTCTCGACCAGGACGTCGGCGCGGCGTACCAGTTGTCGGACGAGCTGGTGACCGTCAGGCTGCGCGAGATCGATCGCGAGCGAACGCTTGCCGCGGTTCGCCGCCAGGTAGTATGCGGACTCGCGCGTCTCACGGCCCTCGCGGTCCGCAAGCCACGGGGGCCCCCAGGCACGGGTGTCGTCGCCGACGTCGGGCCGTTCGATCTTCCAGACCGTGGCCCCGAAATCGGCGAGCGCCTGGGTGGCCCACGGCCCCGCCAGCACCCGGCTCAGGTCCAGCACCTTCAGGCCCTGCAGCGGTCCCACGCGATCCTCCGTGCGCCCGCGCCGGGACGACGGTGCCCGGCCGGCGCGCTGGACTATATGCCAGCCGCCGCGCAACCGCCGACGCACCGGCGCGGCGGGCCTGCGATCCACCTCACGGACGGCCGCGCCCCGGCCCCCGGGATTCGTGAATCCGCGTGGCATAATGCGTGCGAAACTGCATTTGCACCGAACGAGGCCACCGTGTCCGAGATCAAGAAGGCGATGCCGCTGCTGTCCTCCAACGAGGGCGTCTGGGAGGGCTGGTACCGCTACTACGACGAGAACGGCGCCAAGATCGACGAGCACCGCTCGCGGCTCGTCTGCCGCTTCCCGGAGAGCGGGCCGTACCCGTACCACCAGACCAACTACTACACGTGGGAGAACGGCAAGAAGGAGGTCCGCGACTTCCCGGCCACGTACCGTGACGGGCGCGTCTGGTTCGACAACGAACTGATCTCGGGCTGGGCCGCCGAGGTGCCGCTCGACGAGCACCGCCGCACGACGATGCTGTACTGGGTCCGCAAGGGCGAGCCCGATACGTACCTCTACGAAATGATCCAGAACAGCGACTGCGGCAAGTTCCGGACGCGCGTCTGGCAGTGGATCCGCAGCGGGCAGATCCGCATGCGCACGCTGATCGACGAACACAAGGTTTCCGATTCCTGGGCCGGTCTCTGACGGCAAACCCCGGAGCACTCACACCGTGAACGCAGTCGTCTCCTCCGCGTCCGACTCGGACGAATCCACGCACTCCGCGAGCCGCATCGACGAACTCGCGCAGCCGACCCACGACGAGCTGGCCCGCCAGCAGTTCGTGTCCATGCTCCGCAAGCGCGTTATGGTCGACATGGCGGGCAAGATGCGGCAGGTCTACGACGGCGAGGTGGAGCCCGCCTTCAGGGCCGAGAAGGGTCGGGCGCCCGCGGACGGCCGCGAGGTGCGCAGGGCGATGCTGCCGAATCCGTACTTCAAGGCCTGGAGCGCGCTGCGCTACACGGCCCAGGAGATGACCTGGTGGTCCGTGCTTCCCCAGGTGGAGCGCAACCTGCCGAAGCTCGTCGCACGCGTGCAGCAGATCGGCCCGAGGAACAGGGTCGGCGGCACGCTCCGTCTCGACCCGGACGTCGAGATCCCGCGCGAGGTGTCCGAGCTCGACATCCACCTGATGCCGGGCTGCTACCACACCGAGCACGGCGCGGACGACGTCGCGCAGGGCGCGCTCTACACCTACGGTACGTCGGTGTTCGGCAGCGGCCTCAAGCTCGCGACGTGGCGCGGCGGCGTCGCCGCGTCGATCGCTCGCTGGCTCGCGATCGCGCACCCCGAGCTCAGGCCCCTGAAGCTGCTCGATCTCGGCTGCACGACCGGCAGCAACCTGTTCCCGTACCTGGAGGTGTTCCCCGGCTGCGAAGGCTACGGCGTCGACATCGGCGCACCGCTGCTGCGCTACGCCCACGCCCGCGCCGAGACGCTGGGGCACAAGGTGCATTTCTCGCAGCAGCGGGCGGAGAAGCTCGACTATCCGGACGCCACGTTCGACGTGGTCTGCTCCAGCTTCTTCCTGCACGAGATCCCGGTGAAGAGCACGCGTCAGGTGCTGCGCGAGTGCTATCGGGTGCTGAAGCCGGGCGGCATCATGGTGCACATGGAGCTGCCGCCGAGCTCCGAGACCGACCCCTACTACACGTTCTATCTGGACTGGGACGCCTACTACAACAACGAGCCGCACTACGCGGCGTTCCGTGCGCTCGACCTCCGCAAGGAGGTGCTGGCGGCGGGCTTTGCGGGCGACGCCTACTTCGCTCGGCGCATCCCGAACTACTCGACGGTTCCCGACGAGCAGTTCGAGGCCTCTTGCCGCGGCGAGATCGAGGCGCCGAAGCACGGCAACGGCGCGAGCTGGTTCATCTTCGGGGCGCGGAAGTAACCGCCCTACCAGGAGCGCCGGAAAGCAAACGGGCGCCGCGAGGCGCCCGTTTCGTTCGAGGGGTCGCTCGCGACCGCTTGCCGTGGTCGCTTGCCGCCGTCACCGAATCGCGCGGCGCAGCGAGCAGCAGCCACTTCCTCATCCGGAAGACGTTGGTCGACGACCACTGCATGCCTTCGCAGGCGTTCACCGTCGCGAGGCGGTCGCGCTCCGCGTCCGGGTGGTCCGAATCGCTCTCGACGAAGCTCGGCTCACCGTAGTTGCAGTACTGCAGGACCTGCGCGCCCTTCGGGCTCGTCATCGCCGGCATGCTCACGCCCGCGGGCACGAAGAAGTAGTTGCCGGGCCCGCAGGTCCTGTCGCCGACCACGAGGCCGGCCGAGAACACGAACAGTTCCATCTCGGATTGGCTGATGCCCGGCGGCTGCTCGTAGCCCGGCTCGTAGAGCACCTTCAGCGAGCAGGCTCCGGTCTCGTCGTCGCGCGACAGCACCGTGTAGCGCATGCCCTTCGGGAACCCGGGCAGCGTCATCTTCTGCCACGGATCGCTCAGCTCGACGTACGGCTCGATGTGCGGATTGTCGCGCTTGGGCGCCAGGGCGTCCTGCTCGGCGACGATCGGGCGGTAGCGGGTGTTCTGCGCCGCGATCTCCTGGCGGAACCAGCGCGCCGCCTCGCGCGAGCGCGTGTGCGGGATGAACTTCACGGGAGCCCTCCTGCGCAAGCGAGTCGAGGATCGGGATCGATCCGCCCGACGCCAGGTGAGCCCCGACGCGCAGGAAACCTGGAAGCTACGATCAGCGCACCGCGAGCCAGCGCGAGAGGTGCACGCCGCGGACGTTGTTCGTCCAGCCGCTCACCCGCGACGCCACCAGCCTGCGCCCGGCGTACCAGTAGAGCGGCACCACCGGCAGGTCGCGCAGCGCAAGCGCCTCGACCTGGCGCAGCAACTCCGCCCGTGCATCGAGGTCGCGGGTGCGCTCGGCCCGCGCGTAGAGCGCGTCGTACGCCGGGTTCGAGTAGCCGGACAGGTTCACGCCCCGCGCCGCGCTCGTGAAGCGCTCGAGGAACGAGGCAGGATCCGTCGTGCCGCCCAGCCACTGGAAGCGGAACGCCTGGAACTCGCCGCGCTGGGCGGCCGCGAGTGCGGCCTTCGCCTCGGCCGGCGCGAGCTCGGCCTGGATGCCGGCCGCCTTCCACGTCGCCGCCAGCGCCACCGCCACGCGTCGCGGCACGTCGCCGCTGCCGTAGCTCAACGTGAATCGCAGCGGGCGCGCCGCGCCGTAGCCAGCTTCCGCCAGCAGCCGGCGCGCCTCGGCCACGCGGCGGGCCTGCGGCCAGGTCGCGAAGTCTGCAAGCATGGGTACGGGGTAGTTCGAGGCCCGCGGCGGCACGATGCCGTAGGCCGCGGTTTCCCCCGAGCGCAGCACCTTCGCCGCGAGCGCCTCGCGATCGGCGGCGAGCGCCACCGCGCGACGCACGCGCGGGTCGTCGAACGGCGCGCGGCGCACGTTGAGGACGACGTGCTCGATGCCGAACCCCGGAAACAGCTGCAGCTGGCTGCGCAGGTTCTCGCGCGCCCAGTCGAGCCGATCAGGCGGCACGACCAGCACGACGTCGAGGTCGCCGGCGCGGAAGCGGTTCACGGCGGCTGCCGCCGAATCCACCGTGAAGTGCGTGACCTCCGCGAGGCGAACGCGCGCCGCGTCGTAGAACCGGGGATTTCGCAGCAGCCGGACGTGCGAATTGGGCACCCACTCGGCGAGCGTGAACGGGCCGTTGCACACGACGCGCCCGGGACGCGCCCAGTCGGCGCCGTGCTTCTCGATCGTGGCGCGCGGCGCCGGGGAACTGTAGGTCGCGAGCACTTCGGGCAGGTATGCCGCAGGGTGCTCGAGCGCGATCGTGACGGTGCGCTCGCCGGATGCGCTCACGCCGAGCGCGTCGGGGGCCGTACGGCCCGCATTGACGTCGCGCGCGCCGCGAATCGGGTACAGCCGCGGCGCGAACGTGAATGCGGTCGCCGGGTCGAGCATGCGGCGGAACGCGTACACGAAGTCGGCGCTGCCGAGCGGCGCGCCGTCGGACCACTGCAGGCCGGGCCGCAACCGGAAGGTCCACGTCAGGCCGTCGTCGCTCGTACTCCACGACTCGGCGCACCCGGCGATCGGCTGCGCCGCGGCGTCCAGCGTCAGCAGCCCGACGAACAGGTCGCCGACGACACTGACCTCGCTCGGGAACGACATCCGCGTGGGATCGAGGGAAGCGGGGTCGTCGACGCCGGCGCGACGCAGGTGACCGCTCGCGACGCTCGACGCCGGTAGCGCCGTGCCCGCGCCGGCGCCCGGTCGCGAGCCGGACCCCGCCTGGCCCGCGCTCGCCGCACCGCCGACGCCGGCAACCGCGGCGAGCGCGGCCAGCCGTGCGAGCAGCGCGCGGCGGTCGAGGCTCACAACTCGTGACCCGCCGCGTGACCGTCCGCGGTCGCGGAACTGACCGTGCGTGGTGCCCAGGCGTCGCCGACCAGCCTGACGTGCACGCCCGCGGCCCGCAGCGGCGCGACCAGCGAATCCTCGGCACGGCGCGGGGTCGAGTACGTGAACATCGCCACGTCCGGGATCTCGAGTTCGGCGCCGGTGTAGACGTTGCGCGCCACGAACACGCCGTCCTCGAAGCGGGAGTTCGCGCTCGGCTCGTGCAGCGGCAAGCTGTCGATGCCGAGCCGGCTCATCCGGCGCAGGATGCCGAGCCGCGAAACCAGCGGCGTGTCCTCGGCGATGCGGTCGCGCGGCGTGACGATCACGACGCGGTCGAACAGACGCCTGAGCACCTCGGCCGAGGCGTACGTGCCCTCCGTGTGGTCCATGTCGAACAGCACGGCCGTGCCACCCTGCGGCTCCTTCAGGGTCGCGAGCTCGGCCATCAGGGTGCGGACGTCCGGGATGAACCCCTCGGCCTGCAGTGCCGCCGGCAGCATCCGCGGCCAGACCGGCGTCGAGCCGGTCGCCACCAGCACGGCGTCCGGCGCGAGTGCGAGCACGTCCTCGACGCCGGCGCGGACGCCGAGCTCGAGCTTCACGCCGGCGCGTTTCGCAGCCGCAGCCTGGTAGTCGTAGATGCTCGACAGGTTCTCGCCGCCGGGCAGCAGGGCGTGCAGCCGCGTCTTGCCGCCGACATCCGCGGACGCGCCGAACACCGTGACGTCGTGACCGCGCGCCGCCGCGATCCATGCCGCTTCCATGCCGGCGATGCCGGCGCCGACCACGACCACCTTCCTGCGCGTCGCGGCGGGCTTCGGCCAGTAGTCCACCTCCTCCTCGGCGGCGACGCGCGGGTTGTTGTCGCACGCCAGGGAGCGGTGCTCCATGATCGTGCCCCAGCAGGTGTTGCACGAAACGCAGTAGCGGATGTCCTTGACGCGCCCCTGCCCCGCCTTCTGCGGCCACGCCGGGTCGGTCACGAGCGGGCGCCCGAGCGCCACCAGCTCCGCGTCGCCCCGCGCGACGATGCCCTCGCCCTCGGCCGGGTCCGTGATCAGGCCGACCGCCATCATCGGCACGCTGCCCACCGACGGCCGCAGCTCGCGCACGATGGGCAGGAACGGCGTCCGCGGCCAGTGCATGTCCGGGATGTGCATGTCGAGCGAGCGCGCGTGCGCGCCCCACGTGAAGCACACGTAGTCGATCGTGCGGCCCGCGAGCAGCGGCGGCGTCAGTTCAGCGGCCTCCTTCGGTCCGATGCTGCCGGGGATGCCGTCGTCGCCGGGGAGCTTCAGGCCGACGACGAAGCCCGGCTTCGTAGCCGCACGGATCGCGTCGATCAGGTCTCGCACCACGCGCAGCCGGTTCTCGAGCGGCCCGCCGTACTCGTCGTCGCGCTGGTTCGACCACGCCGACATGAACTGGTGGAACAGATGCCCGTGCCCCGCCGAGATCTCGACGCCGGAGAACCCGCAGCGCTCGAGGCGCGCGCTCGACTGCGCGAAGTCGTCGATCATCGCGCGGATCTCGCCGGCCGAGAGCACGTGCGGCACGGTCCAGCTCAGGTCGTCGTGCAGGCTCGACACGCCGACCGCGATCGGGTTGCGGCCGCGCTCGTGGCGCCCACGGCCCGGGTCCTGGATCTGGCCGAGCAGCCGGCAGTCGTGCCTCTCCACCGCCTCGGCCCAGCGCTGCAGCGAGTCGAGATGGTCGTCGTTCCAGACCCGCGTCTTGTACGGGTTCTTCTGCTCGCGCCAGCCGTTCAGGGGCTCGCTGACGATCAGCGCGCAGCCGCCCCTCGCGCGGTTCTCGTAGTAGCGGATCTGCTGCGCGGTGAGCCCCTGCTCCTTGCCCATCCGAGTGGTCATCGACGCGTGCGTGATCCGGTTCTTGAGGCATACGCCGCTCGGCAGCACGAGCGGCGCGAACAGCGCTGGGTAACGGGAGGCGTCGAAGCCGGGCGCGGCCGCCAGCGGATCGAGAACGGCACTCACGACGCACGCCTCCGGGGCGTACGCCCCTGTGTCAGCTGCGTGCGGCCGAAGAAGGCCTCGCGCGTCTTCGCATCCGGATTTCCGATCTTCGTCCGCTCCTGCAGCACGGCCATGCCGCGCTGCACGGCCGGGCGGGCCTGCAGTCGTTCGTACCAGCGCTTCACGTTCGGGAACTCGTCGATGTCTATACGGTGCAGCCAGCGCACCGCGACCCAGGGGTAGACGGCCATGTCCGCGATCGAGTACCGGCCCGCGAGGCACTCGACCTTCGCGAGGCGCCGATCCATCACGCCGTACAGGCGCAGGGTCTCGTTGCGGTAGCGCTCGATCGCGTACGGGATCTTCCGCGGCGCGTAGCCGAGGAAGTGCCCGCACTGGCCGAACATCGGGCCGACGCCGCCGACCTGGAAGTTCAGCCACTGCAGCACGTCGTAGCGCGCGGCGCCGCGCCGCGGCAGGAACCGCCCGGTCTTGTCAGCGAGGTACTGCAGGATCGCGCCGGATTCGAACAGCGCGTAGCGCCGGCGTCCGGGCCCGTCCGGATCGACCAGCGCGGGGATCTTGTTGTTCGGCGAGATCCGCAGGAACGCCGGGCGGAACTGCTCGCCCTGCAGGATGTTCACGGGCCGCACGCGGTACGGCAGGCCCGTCTCCTCGAGCATCACGGTGATCTTCTGGCCGTTCGGCGTCGGCCAATAGTAGAGGTCAAGCATTGGATCGGCCTTCTGCGGCGCCGGCGCACCCGTTACGATGACGCGGCGCGCGCCGCCCGTCGAGCGCCGCGACCATAGCACACGCACTGCGCGCAGCCCGGCGCGCCGGGGAGCCCGTCCGCATGTCGAGCAGCGTTCCGTCGACCGGCCCGGTCGTCCGCGCGATCGGTGCCGTCACGCTCGTCGTCCCGGACCTGGCGTCGGTCGAGGCCGCGTACCGCGACCAGCTCGGCTTCCGCACGATCGCCCGCGACGTCGTGGACGCGCCGACCGCCGCCCGCTGGGCCGCCCCCGCGATGGCCGGTCGCGCACGCGCGGTGCTGCAGCCGGCGAGCGGCTCACCCGTCTACCTGCAGCTGCTCGAGGCGCCCGCGACACCCGGTTACTCCGCGATGCGCACCCACGGCTGGAACGCCAACGAGATCCTGGTCGAGGACCCGGACGCGCTCGCCGCCCGCCTGGCGGCCTCGCCGTTCCGCATCGTCGGGCCGCCCGCGAACCTGGCGTTCAACCCGAACATCCGCGCGATGCAGGTACTGGGGCCGGCCGGCGAACTGGTGTATCTGACCCGCGTCCCGCCGGGCAAGTCGCTGTTCGAGCTCGGGAGCGCGCGCAGCTTCGTGGACCGCACGTTCATCGTCGTGCTCGGCGGCCCCGACGCCGACGCGATGCTCGCGTTCTACCGCGACGCGCTCGGCATGCCGGTGACCGAACCGCGCACGACGCGCGTCGACGTCCTGAACGAGGCCTGGGGACTCCCGCCGGACCACGAGATCCGGCTCGGGATCGCCCGCTTCCCGGCCAGCTTCCTGGTCGAGATCGACGAGTATCCGCCGCAGGCGGGCCCCCGCCCAGTGCGGCCCGGCGAACTGCCGCCGGGCCTCTCGATGGTCACCGTCTTGGTCGGCGATCTCGGCGCCGTGTGCGCCCCGTTCGCCGCCGGGCCCGCGGTCGCAACCGCCGCCCCTTACGCAGGCCGGCGCACGGCGCTGGTCCGGGGCGCTGCCGGGGAACTGCTTGAACTGGTCGAGGACGCGCCCGCCTGAGCGACGCACCGCGGGCTACGCGCGGATCGCCTCAGGGATCCGGCAGCAGGGGCGTCGCGTAGATCGCTCGCTCGCGCTCCCGGGCATACCACTCGGCCAGCCGCGTGCGGCCGTCGCGCCACGCGACGCCCTGCGCCTCAGGCAGCGCCGACTCGAGGTCCGCGGCGATCTGCGCACCCTTGAGGTCGAGGAAGGCCAGCGCACCGACCGTGCGCACGTGGCCGATGTCGAGCGGCCCCGGCGTGGCCGCGTCGAGTTCCAGGCGATCGAGCGCCCGCACCACCTTGTCCCAGCAGCGCCGCGCGTAGTCCGGTCGCTGCGCCGGCTTCGCCACCCAGCCTTCGACGATCAGGAGCACGAGCTGGTCGAACAGGCCGTCGGCGAGCCACGCGCGGCGCAGCGCCTGCCAGCGCGCCGGGGGTGCCGGGTAGAGAGGCTCGCGATCGTGCAGGGAGTCGAGGTATTCGTAGATCACCGGCCCGCCGGCCAGGTAGCTGCCGTCGTCGAGCACGAGGGTCGGCACCTTGCCGAGCGGGTTCACCGCGGGCAGCGGCGTGTCCGGCGCATACGGCTTGGTCGGGACCGGCACCAGGCGCTCGCGGAGGCCGGCATACGCCACCAGCGCCTCCACCGTGTGCACGTAGCCGCGGATCGGGGTGTAGTAGAGCTGCATCGCGGTGCGTCGGCCCGCGGCGCGTCGGTGGTAGCCGCCGCGCCGCGGGCCGAGGGCCGGGCCTGCCTCAGAACCCGACCGCGACGCGCGCGCCGAACTGGCGTTCGGGCTGCGGCGTCACGACGATGCCCTGGTTGGCCGGGAAGTTGAAGTTGCCCGGGATGCCGAAGTCCGAGAACCGCGCCGCCGAGGCCCACTGGTCCTCGTCGGTGAGGTTGCGGACGAAGAACTCGATCCCGAGCTGCTCCTTCCGGAAGCCCACCCGCGCATTCACCAGCCAGTACGGCTCGACCCACGCGAGGTTGCTCTCGTCGGTGTAGGTCTTGCCGGTGTAGATCGCGTCCCAGCGCGTGAACCACTCCCAGCTGGTGCTGCCGAGCGGCGCGGTCCAGGTCGCGGCGACGTTACCCTTCACCGACGGATAGCGCGGCGTCTTGTTGCCCTTCATCTGCCGGGTGCCCGCGAGCGCCTCGACGAAGTTGAAGATGAAGTTGCCGTACTCCGCCTGCACGTACTCGACGTTGGCCTCGAGCAGCAGCCGGTCAGTGGCCTGCAGCTGCGACTCGACCTCGATGCCCTTCACCTTGGCCTCGCCGATCACCGTCAGCTGGAACGTGCGCAGCACGTCGTTGCAGAGCGGATTCTGCGCGGCCGTCGGGCGCGGGATCGTGCGGCACTCCGGCGGATCCGGCACCAGCGGCACCCGGTTGGTCGCGGTGGAGTTGGCGGCGTTGTAGTCGATCACCGGTGCGGAGACGCGGCCCTTCAGGTTGGACCAGTCGCCGTGGTAGATCGCGACGTTCACGCGCGCGCGGTCGTCCCAGAACAGCTGCTTCCAGCCCACCTCGAACATCTCGAGTTCGTCGGCCGGCACGGTCACCGCCGCCTGCGGCAGGCCCGACGTGCCGCCGGGCAGGCCGAGGTCCGCCCGAGCGGCGGTACCGTTCAGGATCTGCGTGCGGATGTCATCGATCTGGTCGCGGGTCTCCGGTGTGCCGTAGAAGAACTCGGCGTTGACGTCCGGCTGCAGCACGCCCTTCGACCAGCTGGCGTAGAGGTTCGTGCCGGGCAGCGGCTCGAAGCGGACGATCACGCGCGGCAGGAACTTGTTCTCCTCGACCGACAGCACCGGCAGGTTCAGCCCGACCAGCGCGGCGTCGCGCGCCGCCTGCTGGCCCTTGCGCAGCTCGAGCTGCTGGTATCGGCCCTCGACGTCGATCGCCCACTGCTCCGAGATCCGCCAGCTGGCGGCCGCGAAGTAGCCGGTGGTCTCGAGCTCGACGTTGTTGACCTGCGAGTTCGGGAACACCGCCCCGCCCTGCGGCGCGCCCGGGGTCGTGATCAGGCAGACCCGGCTGCCCGGCGTCGCGCCAGCGCGCAGGCAGGTGTTGGCGAGCGCCGTGCCGCCGTTACCCGACTGCGTGAACTCCTGCGTGTAGGTGTTCGCGCCGATCAGCCACGTGATCGGCTGGTCCTGGCCCGACGCCAGCCGCAGCTCGTAGTTGCGGTCCGTCAGGTTCTGCGGGTCGTTCGAGATCCAGCCGTGGGTGTCGGTGAAGTCGAAGTCGCGGATCCAGTTCGCCCGGTAGCGGAAGTACGCGCCGTTCGCGGCCAGCGTCCAGCCATTCCCGAACTCGTATTCGCCCTGCGCCGAGACGAAGCCGACGTTGCGCTTCAGGCCCATGTAGTCGATCGCGAGCGCGTCGGCGATCGCCCGCTCGCCGCGCACGTTCTCGACCAGCAGCTGGAACGGGTACGCGCCGTTGCCGCGGCCCGCATAGGCCGCGTTCGGATTCAGCTGGGTATTGTAGCTGATGAGGGTGCTCGGCACGGTGGTCGTGAACGGGCCGGCCGGCAGCGTCCGCTGGTACTCGAAGCCGTCGCCGGTCACCGAGCCGGCCGGCCGCGTGCCGCTGACCGTGTCCCCGATCTTGGGCACGGCGCCGCAGATGTAGCGCGTGCGCGCCACGCCGCCGGGACCCGTCGTGCCGGTGCAGGTGTCGTAGACGTTGCCCTGCAGGAAGCCCGCGACCGGCGCGCCGTCGCGGTCCTCGCCGTAGAAGCCGCGAACGCGCAGGAACGAGGTCTCGGTCGGCTTCAGGTACAGGGTCGCCGTCGCCTGCCGCGACTTTTCCTGGCCCAGCGCGCCGCCGTCGGTGGCGGTGTACTGCTCGCCGCGGCCGTACGCGCGCGCGCTCACGCGGAACGACAGCAGGTCGTCCAGGATCGGGCCCTCGACGGCGAGCGTCGAGTCGTACTCGCCGCGCTCGGCGCCCTGCGCGGTGACCTTCGCGCCCCAGTCGAACGACGGGTTCTTGGTGATGTAGTTGATCGCACCCGCGAAGGTGTTGCGGCCGAAGTAGGCCGACTGCGGGCCACGGATGATCTCGACGCGCTCCAGTTCCTCCGAGCCGAGCGCCTGGCAGCCCGCGGCGACGTAGATGCCGTCCACGAACAGCGCACCGACCTGGTAGAACGGCACTTCGTTGTTGACGTTGAAGCCGCGGAAGCGGATGGCGCAGTTGTAGCGGCCCGGGATCGACGCCGCCTGGTTCGAGAACTGCACGCCGGTGGCGATCTGCGCGATGTCCTGCAGGTCCCGCGCGCCGGTCTCCAGGATCTTCTCGGCGCTGAAGGCCGCGATCGCGACCGGCACCTGCTGCAGCGTCTCCTCGCGCTTGCGCGCGGTGACCGTGATCTCCTCGAGGCGACCCTCCGGTGCCTCCGCGGCCGGCGCGTCCTGCGCGGAGGCGGCCGGCATCCCGGTGCCGGCGTAGAGCACGCAAGCGACCGCCAGCGACAGCGCGCGGCCGCCGGCCGGCGACTTTCCATAACTCTTCATCGCGTTTCCCCTCGCCGCCGCATGGGCGGCCGACTGACCTCCGGCTCACGGCCGGCCCTGCCTGGATCGCTCGACCCCTCGGTGCGAACTCACCGCCCGTCTGTGGCGTCGTAGTCGTTGCGGCGTTGCCGATGCTAAGGTCAGCGAGGCGCTGCGTAAATGGCGCGACGCCGGCCGGCCGCCTTCCCGGGAGATTCCCCGATGCCCCTAGCCTTCCCCCGCAGGGTCGCCGTGCGACGTCGTGGCGCAGCACCGGTCGTCGCACTCGCACTCGCGCTGACGACCTCGGCCGCGTCCGGCGCGGCGGCGCCGGTGCCGGCAGCGCCGGCCCCGACGGAGTGCGACCTGCTCGCGGCGCACCCCTCCGACCCCGACAGGCTCGGCGCCGGCGTGCCGGCCTCGCAGGTACGAGCCTGGAACGACGCGGCGATCGACGCCTGCCGCCGCGCCGTGGCCGCGGAGCCCGCGAACGCGCGCGTGCGGTACAACCTCGGCCGCGCGCTGTTCTACCGGGGCCGACGGGCGGAAGCGCTGCCCGAGCTGGCGCGCGCCGCGGACCAGCGGCACCGGCAATCCCAGTTCGTGCTCGGCCTGCTCTACGCGGATGGGGTAGCGGAGGTCGTGGCGGCGGACGCCTGCCGGGCGCTGCCGCTGTGGCGGGATGCGGCGGACCGCGGTCACTACGCCGCCCGGGTCAGCCTCGCCCACGACTGGCTGCGCGGCCGCTACGCGCGATGCGAGCGGGTACCCGACCGGGACACGGTCGCGAAGTACCTGGAGGCCGCGCTGCCCGAGGCGCGCAAGGACTACTACCAGCGCCTGCTCGTCACCGACCTGCAGGAACGCCTCGCAGCCGCGCGGTGACGCGCGTCCAGCGCCGCACCGGCGGCGGCCTCAGCCGCCGTACTGGCTGAGCACCTGGAACACGCGGGCGATCAGTTCCTCGCGCCGCTCGGCCCGTTCCTGCGTCGCCGCGTCGTCGGGACGCCAGGCCTCGATGGCGGCGCGCGTGACGCGTCCGTCGCGCTCCAGCAGGCGCTCGACGGTGTCGAGCCGGTCGAACGCGACCGACACTTCGGCGGTGAGCGCCGTCACGACCGCCCACAACTGGTCGATGGCGGGATCCTGGTAGAACTGGGCTCGGCCGCCCTTCGGGTCGCGCGGCAGCTGGCGCGGCAGCACGCCGGACGCCGACCCCGCGGCGGGCGCGCTCGCGACCGGCGCCGCCCTGCGCTTCGACGCCACGGTCGGCTCCGAGGCCGCCGGCCGTCCCGGCCGGGCGCCG
>Ga0315900_10003614_pt1 | contig 22453 bp, 13 predicted proteins | sample LakEriMetagenome_FD_203521 | JGI IMG/M metagenome (GOLD analysis project Ga0315900, IMG submission 203521) | Freshwater fungal communities from buoy surface, Lake Erie, Ohio, United States - Buoy 12 MA114 | ecosystem: Environmental > Aquatic > Freshwater > Lake > Lake biofilm | place: USA: Lake... | reverse complement strand
TCCACCTCCTTGCGCTGGGTCTCACGCTGCTTCTTGGCTTCCTCCAGCTTCTTGCGAAAGCTGTCGAGGTCCATGAACTTCATGCGCGACTGGGCCTCGCTGGTGTCCACGGTCTGGAGCTGCTCAACCGCCTTCTTGAGGTCCTGCTCGGCCTTCTTCTTCTCCTCCTCGACCGTCTTGGGATCGGCGGGAGGAGGCGGCATCTGCTCGACTTTTTTCTTCAGTTCCTCATGCTGCTCCTTGGTGACGGGCGGCAGGTCGGACAGAATTTTCTGCAGCGTTCGTGCCGTGTTCAGGCTCATCATCACGAACACGATCATGAGCACGCCGACCACGTTCGTGACCGCGTCCATGAGCGAGTCAAGATTGAGCTCGGAGTCACCACCGTTGTTGCGCTTGGCCATGTCAGGGAGAAGTCAGCTCTTGGGTTTTTCAGGTGCAGGCCCGGGGGCCGCCTTCGGCGGGGCGGCCACCTTGCCGCGATGCTTGTCAAAAAGGGCGAGGTCGAGCTGTCCGCGGCCCGGAATGGGCAGCTTGCCGACACGAATCTTGTAGTCGGCCTCGGCGCGGCCGGCGCCGTTGTTGAAAGCCCCCTGGCCGTCATCGCGGATGAGATACAAAATGAGGGAGTTCTTGTCCTTAGCCACCTCGGTGAGGAAGTGATTGTAAACCGGATCGGCCACCACCACCTCGGCGGTGGCGCTGAGGCGGTAGTCGCCCTCCCCCCAGGCATTGAGGATTTTCAGAGCGCCGGTCGAGCATTCCACAAAATACACCCGGGTGCTTTCCGGCATGCCGCTGCCGGAAGGCTGCACCACCACGGGCGGGATCTTCTTGTCCTCGGGAATCTGGCGCTTCTTGATCTCCGCAATCAGCTCGGCGATGAGCTTTTTGCTCTCCGCCTGCTGGACCTTCAGGCCGTCGATCTCGGTCAGCAGGTCGTCCAGCTGCTTCTGCAGGTTGGTGGCGATCTGCTGGTTCTGCTGCTGAACCTCCTTCGAGGAGTCGAGGAGCTTGCGCAGCTTCAGGTAACGCTGCTGGCGGTCCTCGACCTCGGACTTCAGCTTCTCAAGCTCGGCCAGCTTCTCCTTGAGCACGACGTCCAGCTTCTTGCGCTCCTCGATCTCCTTGAGCATGCGCTGATATTCCTGCGCCATCTTGATCTCCTCGGGCGTGCGGCCCTCGGCCTTGCCCGCCTGGGCGATGACCAGCACGACGATGATCAGCACCAGCGCGCCGATGAGGCACGCCAGGATGCTGAGGAAAGGAAAGAGGGAGACCTCGCTTCCGGATGACTCGCGTCGCTGGGCCATTTGAGCTTAGGGCGGGCTGGATGGGCTTTGAAGGGACTACTCGCTGCGGCTGAACCAGCCCTTCTTCTTCACCTGATGAATGAGGATCTGCTTGGTGCCGAGCTCCTTGAGGACGTTGTTGAGGCCCTGGATGCCGCTGGCAAGCGCGCGGTTGTATTCGGTGCTCTGCTTGACGGCGTCGGTGATGGCGTTGGTGAAGTCCTCTCGCATTCGGTTCACGGCCTGGCCGAACTGGGCGTCCACATTCTCCTGATGGGCGGCGGCGCGCTTGTCGAGGTTGTCGGCGTAATCCTTGATCTTGGCGGACAGGGCGTTGAGGTCGGTGAGGAACTCCTTCTGCGAACCGGCGAGCCCCTTGATCATGGCGTCCACCAGATTTCCGGCATCCCCGGCGATAGAGGCCGAGCCGGCGCCGCCGTCATTGAGGCGGGGAAGCAGCACCTCATTGCAGAAGGCGTCGATGTTGTTGAGGTTGTCGTCCTCGGACTTGGCCAGCACGTTCATCGGGAAGTTCAGAAACATGGCCAGCACCAGGCCGAGCAGGGTGGTGTCGAAGGCGGTGCCGAGGCCGCTGGTGACGTTGCCGATCGAGCCCATGATCTTGTCCATGTCGGAGACATTGCTCAGGTCCATGCTGCCGATGGCCTGGGAGAGACCGAGCACGGTTCCGATGAAGCCCAAGATCGGGATGGCCCAGAGGAACACCTTGGTGAGCGCGTAGCTGCCGCCAATGCGGGCGCCGTCGATGTTGCTCTGGGCGCTGAGCATGTTGGACACGTCGGCGTTGCTCTGCCGGATTTCAAAAAGCTCGAGCCCCTTGCGGATGCGGTTCACCATCATGCTGTCACGCAGCCGGGCGGGCAGGCCGTAGAGGTGGTCGATAAACTGGCCGACGTTTTCCGAATTGACCTCATGGCTGATGTCCGTGGGCAGAACGTCGAGGTACATGGCGGCCTGCTGATGACGCAGCTTCTGCACCTTGAGGTAGAGGATGCCGACGGCCCAGAAGAAGAAGAAGGTCTCCGTGTAGTTCACCCAGGTGCGCTCATAAAAGAGGTCATGGATGTAGTCCATCGCGTTCACGGCTGGCTTGTTATACTCGCCCATGCCGAAGGGGAAGAGAATGCCGTACCAGGCCAGGGTGGCCACGGCGCCGATCGCCACGGCAAGCAGCGCGTTCGGGTTGGCGGGATCCTTTTCCTCCCAGCCTCCGCGGGCTGCACGATGCTCCTCATAGGAAGTCTGGCCGTACATTGGCGGCAGGGGCTCCTCGGGAGCCGAGGACTCCCCGTCACGCCCCCAGGCATCACCTCCTGCTGCGGGCGGTGTGATGCCGCTGGGAGGCGGCAGACCTGAAGGAGGCGGCAGGCTTCCCGCCAGGTCGGCGGGAACCGGAATCTTGGAATTGCAGCCGGGGCAGCGAACGACCTTGCCAGCCATTTCAGGCTCAGCCTTGAGCTGCATGTCACAAGAGGGGCACTTGAATTTCACGTGTGGATTCCGTCGGGTTGGAGTTGGGGGAGGCAGAATGTAGCGAGCCTGGTCGGATGTTCATTCAAACGAACGCCAGCCTGCCGAACAAGCGCTATTCTGTCCATTGTACGGGCTTTTGGGACGTTTGTTGGGGCATTAGCCACAATTCGTCCCGCTGATGCGGCACCCGGGCGCTTTTTTGCCCCCGGGCCAGACCGCTCATCCGTGATGCTTCAGCCGGCTGTGATGACGTCCGTAGGCGAAGTAGATGACGATGCCAAGGGCCATCCAGGCAATCAGGCGCAACCAGGTGTCCGCCGGAAGCAGAATGGTCTGTCCGATGCAGATGACCGCCCCCATGACCGGCACGAAGGGAACCCAGGGGGTGCGATAAGGCCGCGGCATGTCAGGACGGGTGCGGCGCAGCACGATGATGCCAATGCAGACGACCGTGAAGGCCAGCAGGGTGCCGATGGACACCAGCTCGCCCAGCAGGTTCAAGGGCAGGAAGCCGGCAAGCATGGAACACAGGAAGCCTGTGATCATCGTGGTGATGTGCGGCGTGCCAAACTTCGGATGCACCTTGGCGAAAACCTGCGGCAGAAGCCCGTCCTTGGCCATGCTGAAGAACACCCGTGGCTGCCCCATGAGAAGCACAAGGATCACGGAGCTGAGGCCCGCCAGGACGGCAACCTCGACGGCGATGCGCAGCCATCTCAGACCGTCGCCGGCGGCCTTTTCAAAGGCATAGACAACCGGAGCGTCCACATGCAGCTCCTTGTAGTTCACCATGCCGCACAGCACGATGGAGACACCGACAAAAAGCAGGCCGCAGATCAGCAGGGAGCCGATCATCCCCCAGAACATGTCCTTCTGTGGGTTCTTGGTTTCCTGCGCCGCCGTGGAGACGGCGTCGAAGCCGATGTAGGCGAAGAAAATCACCCCCGCCCCCTTGAGCACGCCGCTCCATCCGTACTTGCCGGCCTCGCCGGCGTTCTCAGGAACAAAGGGCGTGAGGTTCTCCCAGTTGATGTAACCCCAGCCCAGGCCGATGATCAGCAGGATGATGGTCAGCTTGATGGCGACCATGATGTTGTTGAAGCGCGAACTCTCTCGAATGCCGACTATCAGCAGCACGGTGATCACCCAGACAAGCACCATGGCCGGTATGTTCACCAGATGCTCCGTGACGACGATCTTGCCATTCGCATAGTCCAGAGGGGCACGGCAGAAATGCTCGGGCAAAGCGACACCGAATGCATCCTTCATGAAATAGAGAAAGTATTTGGACCAACCGACGGCGACCGTCGAGGCGGCGAAGAGGTATTCGAGGATCAGGTCCCAGCCAATGATCCAGGCCATGAACTCCCCCATCGTGGCGTAGGTGTAGGTGTAGGCGCTGCCGGCGATCGGGATCGAGGCCGCATACTCGGCATAACAAAGGCCGGCGAAAAGACAGCCCAGCCCGGAGAGCACGTAGGACAGCGCCACGGCCGGCCCCGCGTAATCCGCGGCAGCGTGGCCGGTGAGCACGAAGATGCCCGTGCCAATGACCGCACCGATGCCGAGCGAGACCAGGCTCATCCGGCTGAGCACCCGCTTCAGGCCATGGGAGTCATCGGCGGCCTCGGCATGGAGATGTTCGACGGGCTTGGTGCGGAAAAGTCGTTTCATGAGGGCGGAAAGAGTCGCAGGCTAGCGGGGGCCTTCAGGCATGGGAAGCCTCATTTTCGCCGGCACGGCCCCTCACTCCCCGGCCAGGGCGCGGACGTCCATCCTGACCAGGTCCAGCAGCTCGTCATCGCTCATTCCCGCAATCGTTTGTTCGGCTCCCGCCGGCTCCCCGACCAGGTCGCGGGCCAGCGCGAGCTTGTCATCGATGAGCGCGTCGATGCGCTGCTCGAGAGTGCCCTGGCAGATGAACTTGTGCACGATGACGTTCCGCCTCTGGCCGATGCGGAACGCACGGTCCGTGGCCTGGTTCTCCACCGCCGGATTCCACCAGCGGTCAAAATGGACCACCTGGCTCGCCGCCGTCAGGTTCAGCCCGGTGCCGCCGGCCTTGACGCTGATGACCATGAAAGGCGGGCCGCCCGGCTTCTGGAAGGCCTCCACCAAGTGCGGCCGTTTCGCCACCGGCGTGCCACCGTGCAGCACCAGCCCTTCACGTCCAAACACTTCGGCCAGGAAGCGGGCCAGCGGTTCACACACTTCCTGGAACTGGGTGAAGACCAGCACACGCTCACGCTTCACGGCAATCTCCGCCGCGATCTCCGCCAGGCGCGCGAACTTGCCGCTGTCGGCGGCACTCCAGGCGCCGTCGCCGTTCCAGTGGCTGGGATGATTGCAGACCTGCTTGAACTTCAGCAGGAAGCCGAGCACCAGGCCCTGGCGCTGCGCGGGCTGCATGTGCGGATCGTGCAGCATCTTCGCCAGCTGGTCGGTGAGCTTCGCATAAATCGTCGCCTGCCGCTTCGTCAGGCCGCAGTACGCCTTCAGCTCGATCTTCTCCGGCAGGTCGCTGATGATGCTGCGGTCGGTCTTCATCCGCCGCAGGATGAAGGGCTGCACCATGCGGCGCAGCGGCGCGTAACCTTCCTTCGATCCGGCGCAGCGCTTCACCGCCTCCGCAAACGCCGCCGCTCCGCCCAGCAGGCCGGGATTGAGAAAATCAAAGAGGCTCCACAGGTCCCCGGGCCGGTTCTCGACCGGTGTGCCGGTGAGGGCCACGCGGGCCGGGGCCTTGAGGCGTTTCACCGCCTTCGCCGCACCGCTGCCGCTGTTCTTCACCGCCTGCGCCTCATCCAGCACGACCAGGCTCCATGCGTGCTCCAGCCACGCTTCCGTGCGCTGCAGCATCTGATAGGTGGTGAGCATGACATCCTGTCCGCGCAAGGCCTCGGCGGGATGGCTGGCGGCAAGCTCCAGCACCTCGCGCGGCTGCATGGAGGGATGTGCGATGAACAGCCGCAGGTCCGGTGCAAAACGCGCGACCTCGGCGCGCCAGTTGCCGATCAGCGAGGCGGGCACGACCAGCAGCGCGGGCGGCGACTTCTCCGCCCGCCGAACCAGAAGCAGCGCGATCACCTGCAGGGTCTTGCCCAGCCCCATGTCGTCGGCCAGGCAGGCACCAAGCCCGGCGCGGGTCATGAGCCGCAGCCAGGCGTAACCACGGAGCTGATAGGAACGCAGCTCGGCGTGCAGCCCTTCGGGCGGCGGCTCCTCCTGCGGCTCACGCAGCTTCAGCAACACTTCAGCCAGCCTCTCGCCGGCCGTCACGCTGCTCCATTCCGCCACGAGCGCAGTCTCCTCCTCCGCCGCCACAGCCGCCCTGGCCGGGTCGAATCCGGCCAGCAGGCGCATGCCCTGAAGAAACCCGACCCCGCCCTCACCGGCCGCCTCCTGCACGCGCTGCCAGTGCGCCATCACCTGCCGCAGCTTCTCCCCGTCCACCTCCACCCAGCGGCCGCGCAGCGACACCAGCCCGGTCTCGGCGCTCATCAGCCTGCTCCACTCCTCCTCGCTCAGCGGCTCGCCGTCGAGACTCCGGCTGATGCTGAAGCCTAACAAAGCATGCGCATTGAGCGTGGTCTTCTTCGGCGGCTCCAGCGTCACCTGCACCTGCGGCCTGGCCGCGCGTCCCTGCCGCCACCAGTCGGGCAGCTTCATGATGATGCCGCACTCCTGCAGCAGCGCCGCCTCCCGCAGCAGCCGCCAGGCCTCCTGCGGCGTCATCGCCAGGGCCTGAAACAGCCGCTTGGACTCCAGCCATTCCCGCACCAGCGGCGACTTGCCCGCTGCAAGCCGCACCGGCTCCAGCAGGGCGTTCAGCGCTGCCGGATCCTTCTGCCCTGTGTAAAGCTGAAGCGCCCTCGCCAGTGGCAGATGCTGCGGCCGGCCGCCGTCGCCCAGCTTCTCCGTGAAGGTCGCCAGGAAGGCGAAGGGGCGCAGCGTGTCCGCCTTGTTTTCCGCCAGGTGAAATGTCACGCGCCCGACCACATGCCAGCCCGGCGCGTGCTCGCCCAGCCAGCCCGCGACATCCCCGTCCGCCTCCTGACGAACGTGCTCCGCCATCTCAAGCCACCAGCGCTCCAGCAGTTCTGCCGACAGGTGCTCCGCACCGGGAAACGGCGGTGCCGAGGCAATCAGGGCGTCTTTTTCATCCCCTGCCGGCGGCGCGACCTGGGTTGCATCCTTGGTTTGGCAAAGCCGGGTGAGGAACAGACGCCCAAGCTCACGCAGCCAGCGCAGCGACGGCTCCAGATCGGCCGTGAGCTGCTCGCCGGCGAGCAGGATGGGCGCTGACTTTGACTGAAGCAGCCGCCGCTCCGACGCCGAGAAGGCCTCACCCTCGAAGACGGCAACGCCTTCAGGGGTGAGGGCCAGGGTGAGCATGGGGACGGAAGTTCGCGCTTCGCATCCGGATCAAAGCCAGCCGGTCTGCTGAAGCCTGCCGGTGAGCTCCATCTGTCGCTCCAGCTGCTCCGCATACTGCGCCGCACGGCCTGCATCCGGCCTGCAGCGCGTGCCTTCATCCAGGGCCACCAGCTTCGCGCAGAGCTCCTCGTAACCCACCTTCTCGGTGCTGGAACCCTCGTTGGCCTGCGCATAGGCGGCCTGGATGGCCCCGCCCAGGGCGGCGCCCTCGCTGGTGCCCAGCGTGACGACCTCGGCGTTGAAGCAGTCGGCGGCGATCTGACGCCAGACACCGCTCCTGCTGCCGCCGCCGGTGAGGCGGATTTCAGTCGGGTTCATGCCCAGGTCACGGAAGCGCTTCAGGCCGTAGGCCAGTCCGAGCGTCGCACCCTCGACCGCCGCGCGGGCAATGTTCGCCGCCGTCATGCTGGCTGGACGCAGGCCGTGCAGCACGCCGGTGCCGTTCGGCAGGTTAGGCGTGCGCTCCCCGTTCAGGTAGGGCAGGAACATCACGCCCTCGGCCCCCACGGGCGCGGAGGCCACGGCCGCCTCCAGCTGCTTCAAGTCCCATCCGTACATCTCACGCACCTGCTCGGTAACCACCGTGACGTTCATGGTGCAGACCAGCGGCAGCCATTGATCCGTGCTGTCGCAGAAGGCGGCGACCTCGCCCTGGCCGTCCACGACGGGTGAGGCGGCGACACCATAAAGCGTGCCGCTGGTGCCGAAGCTGGCGGTGACGACGCCGGGCTTGATGTTGCCGGTGCCGATGGCGCCCATCATGTTGTCACCACCACCGGCGGAGATGATGACGTTTTCGCCGAGGCCCCAGGCACGGGCCAACTCGGGGCGCAGGCGGCCGTGCACGGCGCGGCTTGAGCCCAGCTCAGGCAGCATGGAGCGCACACGCGGGTCGATGTAGTCGCATAATTCGTACGACCACTGGCGCGTCCGCACATTCAGGATGCCCATGCCCGAGGCGTCGCCGTATTCCATGCGCTTCACGCCGCTGAGCCAGAAGTTCAGGTAGTCATGCGGCAGCAGGATGGAAGCGGTGCGGGCAAAGTTCGCCGGCTCGTTCTGCTTCATCCAGAGCAGCTTAGGAATGGTGTAGCCGGGCAGCATGGCGTTGCCGGCCAGGGCGATCACGCCGGGCTGGCCGCCGAACTCATGGGCGATCTCCGCGCACTGCGCCTGGGTGGAAGTGTCGCACCAGAGCTTGGCGGGGCGCACGGGCTGGTCGTCCGCGTCAAGCGCCACCAGGCCGTGCTGCTGACCGCTGACGCCGATGCCCGCGATCTTCACGCGGTCGGCGCCCAGTTTTTCCAGGCACTGCCGCACGCAGGAGTCCACCGCGTCGACCCAGGTCTGCGGATGCTGCTCGAGGTGCCCGGGAGGCAGGCCTTCGATCAGTTCATAGGTGCTGTGACCGGAGGCCAGGATCCTGCCTGAGTCGAGGTCAAGCACGATGGCCTTCGAACTCTGGGTGCCGCTGTCAATGCCGAGGAAATACATGAGGGATGGGTCGGGTGGGTGAGCCCCGATGATGGCGGCGGGATTCGTTTCGGCAAATGCAATCGCACGAGCCAGGGGAGGCAGGCCGGAGCCCGCTCATTTCACGAACAGCCACCCCACCAGGACGAGGATGGGCAGCAGCACCGGGATGGAAAACTGCCACATGTAGCGCAGGAAGTCAGGCGTGTGGACCTTTGCCTTGTCGGCGATGGCCTTGACCATGAAGTTCGGCCCGTTGCCAATGTAACTGCCCGCGCCGAAAAACACGGCCCCGAGCGAGATGGCGACCAGATGGGAGGCATGGCTGCCGGCAAAGCCGAGGACATCCGCCGAGGAGTCCACCGACATCCCGGCGCTGCCCATGGCCGCGGCGAGGAAGCTCAGGTAGGTCGGCGCATTGTCGAGGAAGGCGGAGAGCGAGCCCGTGGCAAAATAATAGCCGAGCGGCGTGGTGATCTTCACGGCCTCACCGCTCTGCAGGATCTGCAGCGCCGGGATCATCGTGAGGAAGATGCCGATGAACAGGTAGCCGACCTCCTTCACCGGACCGAAGCTGAAGTCGTTGGCCTCATGCACCTCGGGCTTGGAGGTGAACCAGGAGCCCGCACCGGCGGCGATCATCACCAGGGCGGGCACACTGAACACGCCACCCAGCACCATCTCCTGCACGCTCCTGGGCAGGAACACCGCGCCGAGCACCAGCGCGAGGAAGCCCAGGTTGGGAAGACCTCGAAAATAGAAATGCTCCTCGGCCGTCTCCTTTTCACGCACCGGCGCCGGGGCGCGGCGAAAGTTGACTGAGTCGAGGATGAAAAAGACCGCGAGCAGCAGAGCCACGCAGAGCAGCCAGCCTGCCCAGGCGTGCTCGACCATCCACCAGAACGGCACGCCGCGCAGGAAGCCGAGGAACAGCGGCGGGTCGCCGACGGGCGTCAGCGCACCGCCGCAGTTGCTGACGACGAAGATGAAGAAGACCACATGCAGGCCGGTGATGCGGTACTTGTTCATCCGGATCCAGGGCCGGATCAGCAGCATCGATGCGCCGGTCGTGCCGATGAAGTTGGAAAGAACTGCGCCAATGGCGAGGAAGGCGACGTTGCGCAGGGGCGTGGCCTCGCCCCTGACGCGGATGTTGATGCCGCCGGAGATGACAAAGAGCGAACCGACGAGGGACATGAAGCTGACATACTCATGCGCCGCATGCTGCAGCGGATGCCAGTCGTGACGGACGAACCCATAATAGGACGCCGTGATGAGCCCGAGGCCGACGGAGACCTTGGGATAATGATGCTCCCAGAAGTGCCCGGCAAACAGCGGCATCAGCGCGATGCACAGCAGCAGGGCGGCGAACGGCAGGATCATCCCGAAGGAGGGCAGCGCGGCATGGGCGTCCGAGGCGGCGAGCAGGAAGGTCATGGGTCAGAGTGGGGATAAGATTTTTCCTATCCTGCATCCACACGGCTTGTCCATGCCGGATTCAGGCTCACGCGCCCGATCCTCCTCATGGAACAAGTTTCGCCCGGCGTTGGCGCCCGCCAGTTCAGTCCAGCAGCTTTTCTAACGCCGCAGGCTCGGTGACCGGGGCCTGGCAGGTGTAGTTCTGGCAGACATAGGCGGCGGGCTTTCCGGACACCGGCTTCATTTCGGCGAGCACGGCGTTGTGCTTCGCCAGGAAGGCCTGCCCCTCGCCGCCGTCGGCGTGCAGGATCACGGCCCGGGGAAGGAAGCGTGAATGAACGACCTTGCGCAGCGCCTGGAACTCCGGTGACGCGCTGTCTCCGGCGATCACGACCTGTTGCTTGCCATGCGCCAGGAAGTCGGCGGCGGTGACCAGCACCGGCACGGCTCCCGGGCTGTCCTGCAGGGTCTTGCCAAACAGCGTGATGATCCTGCGCGCCTGCTCCGCGTGGGCCTCGCTGTCGAGGATCGCCGCCAGCCGCGCAAGGTTCAGCGCCGCCAGCGAGTTCGGCGACGGCTCGGCGCCGTCGTAGTCCTCCTTGATGCGCAGCACGGCGTGCGACATGTCGGTGTGGACGCTGTAGTAGCCGCCTTTGTCCTTGTCGAGGAAGAGACCGTCCATCTCCGCCTGCAGGGCCGCGGCCCACTGCAGCCAGCGGCAGTCAAAGCCCGCCTGATAAAGGTCGAGCAGCGCGTGAATCAGGCAGGCGTAGTCGATGGCGAAGGCCTTCGGGCCGGGGCCGCCGTCACGCCAGCTGCGGTGCAGGCCCTGCCCGGGTTTTTCACAAAGCCTGTCGTGAATGAACTGCGCCGCCTGCGCGCCGAGCTGGATGAACTCCGCGCTGCCAACGGCGGCACCGGCACGGGCCAGACCGCTGATCATGAGGCCGTTCCAGGCGGTGATGACCTTGTCATCCAGATGCGGGCGCGGCCGCTTCCGGCGCGCATCAAAGAGGGCTTTTATGCCGCGGTCGAGCACTGCCTGCACCTCCTCGGGCGTCTTCTTGAAAAACTCGGCGGTCTTCCTGGCTGAAAACGCGCGGAACAGCGTGTTCGTGCCCTTCAGCTCGCCGTGCGGGTCGCTTTCAGGCCGGGCATTGCCGTCGCGGCGCGCGCCGTAGGCATAACGAAAGATGCTGCCATCCTCCCTTCCCAGCAGCGTGTCGACCTCGGCGGCGGTCCAGACATAGAACGCGCCCTCCCTCTTGTGACCGTCCCCCTCGGCGGCGAGGCTGTCGGCGTCCTCGGCCGAGAAGAAGCCGCCGTCGGGATGGCGCAGGTCGCGCTTCACATAACCCACGATCTGGCGCGCGATCTCGGCCAGGAAGGCGGAGCCGGTGACCTGGTGGCCCTCGGCGTAGGCCCAGAGCAGCTGCCCCTGGTCGTAAAGCATTTTTTCATAGTGCGGGATGTGCCAGTAGCCGTCGACGCTGTAGCGGTGGAAGCCGCCGCCGACATGGTCCCAGATGCCGCCCGCCGCCATGGCGCGCAGGGTGCGCACGCTCATCTCCCCCGCCCAGTCAGCCTCGCTTTGGTGCTCCTCACGGCCTTTCCAGGCATGCTGGATGCGCAGCAGCAGGTTGATCGACGAGGAGCGCGGGAACTTCGGCGCGCCGCTGAAACCGCCCTCGTGGTAATCATAGCTGGACGCGAGGTCGTCGTAGGCCTTGCGCAGCACGGCCTCCGCCTGCACCTCGGCCCCTTCGTTTTCACCGTCCAGATGCTCCTGCAGCTTGTCGATGCTGCGGTTCGAGCTCTGCAGCACCTTCTCGCGGTCCTCCTTCCAGGCCTTCACCAGCTCCAGCAGCAGGTTCTTGAAGCCGATGCGCCCGCCCTTGTTGTCCGGCGGAAAATAGGTGCCGCCAAAGAAGGGCTTCAGGTCCGGCGTGAGAAAGACGCTCATCGGCCAGCCCCCGCCGCCCGTCGCCGCCTGCACATACGTCATGTACGTCAGGTCCACGTCCGGACGCTCCTCCCGGTCCACCTTCACAGGCACGAAGTTCTCGTTGATCACCGCGGCGATCTCCTCGTTCTCAAACGACTCGCGCTCCATCACATGACACCAGTGGCAGGTGGAATAACCGCTGGAGAGAAAGATGGGCCGGCCCTCGGCCTTCGCCTTTGCGATGGCCTCGTCGCCCCAGGGCAGCCAGTTCACAGGATTGTGCGCATGCTGAAGAAGGTACGGGGACTTTTCCTTCGCGAGGGCGTTGGTGAACTTGGGCGGGGTCTTCGTGTCGCTCATGGTGGGGGAGGAGGAGAACGTGGCGGATGCGCCGGGGGTTGCAAGCCGTGTCCGAGGCACGCCGGGGCCACGTCAGGCCCAGGGCCGTGGGATGCCTTCGAGTGCGGCGAGGTTTTAAACACAGGATTCACACGATTGGCAGGATGGACAGGAGGGTATGAGAAACAACCTGCCCAGGGGCCTCCGGGCATCCCTCATTTCATGGGCAGACCCCGGCTCAAACCCGGCCAAATCCATGACCGCACGGTCTGAATTCAAGAGGTGTGGATGATGCTTGAGCCGCGATTTTTCACAGCCCCTGATCATTCGCAAACCCTGGAATCCAGGGGGTTTTGTAAGACTTTTGTCACAAAGTTGGTCAGGCCATGAACAGCATTGCCATAATTTCCATAACTTACTAGGATCGTGCCGGAATCCGGTCTTCACCATGACTCACTCCCCCACATCCCGGCGCAGCGACGGCTTTTCGCTGATGGAACTCCTGCTGGTCATCGCCCTGATCGGCATCCTGTCGAACATCGCCCTGTTTGCCCTCAGCGGCACCAGCAGCAAGGTCGACGTCGTCAAGAACCGACGCAATGCCCAGACCATTGCGTCGCTGGCGGCCGCAGCCAGCGCCGCAGGAGCCTCTTTCGTGGTCACCGGGGATGTCCGGGCCACCTTGCTCACGCTGAAGGACGGGGCCGCGCCGACATCCGGCATCTTCAAGGGCCGGGTGTTCAAGCTGCCGCCGATGAACGACGATCAAATCGACGGTGCCATCCCCTACCTCAGGGTCACGGACACCGAGCTCGTCTACCAGCGCTGAAGCCCTTTGCCGGCTCAGTGCGACTTCTTGTAATGCTCGGCCAGGATGTCGCGCCCGAAGTCGCCTTCAAAGCTGCGGAACACGCTGTGCGGATGGTTGGCCTCGTTCTGGACGTTGTCGTACTCGATCAGGAAGGTCTTGCCCTGAACGCGGTAGTAATGCGGCTCACCGCGCTCCTTGCCGCCGGCCCAGGCGAAGAAAACCGGGTTCTTTTCGATGTCGGCCCAGAGCTCGGCGGCGATCTCAGGACGCACGCGGTCGGTGTACTCGGTGATGATCTCCTTGAGCTTCGACTTCTGGGTGTCGTTCAGATCGGCATTGGAAAGGCCTTCGGGCTGCAGCGGGTTCACACGCTTCTCGGCGGCGGTGATCATCTCCTTCGGAGCCACGGCGTCGAACAGCGCCTTCTTGAACTGCTCCTCGCTCAGGCTCTTCACAAGCTCGCGGCCAAGATCCTCCTCCTTGCCCAGCACACGCAGGCCCATGAGGTTGCCCTGGCGGACTTCTCCGGGGTTGGTGCCGAAGAAGGTCGGCGTGGCACGCAGCAGCTGGCCGTCCTTGATCGTGAAGTTGAGGGACAGGTGATGGCCCTCGATGCGCCATCCCCAGGAGCCCTTCATGTCAGGCGTGCCGAAGATGCTGACGAAATACTGCTCGGGGTCGCGCTTGGCGCGCACGGCGGCCTTGGCGGTTTCATCGGCAGCCTTGGCGCCCTCGATCTGCCAGAGCACCTCCTCCAGGGACATGATGGTCGCCGCCTTGGCCGCGCCACGGAAGCCGAGGCCGGTGTTCAGAAGCGCGTGGGCCAGCAATTCCTGCTGAGGGGTCATCTCCTTCATCGGCAGACCCTTGCGTTCGCGCGGGATGAAATGCCAGTTGATGCGCTCCTCGTCCGCAAAGGCAAAGGTGGCCTTGGCCTTCTGCTCAGGCGTCAGGATGGAAAGAAACAGGTTCGCCACCTCAGCCATCTGCTTCCCCGCCTCATGGGCGCGAAGGCTGAGGGCGGACATGGCAAGCAGGCTGGTGCAGAGCAGGGCGGTAAAGGAACGGCTGATCATGGGTGAAAGGGAACGTGGCGCGACTTGGCGGCCTTGCAGCCCTAAAATGCGCCCTTGTCGGGAGAAATCCGGGCCGCCCCTGAAAATCTCGGCTCCACGCAAGCCCCTGGAAACTCAGCATGGGGCAAAGGCATCCTGCCTGGGCGAACCGGATTTTTTCCCTCCTGTGAATCCTGTCCATCTTGTCAATCCTGTCGAAAAAAGCCTTTCTCAATGGGATGTGCAAGCCCAGGCCAAGCCCCGATGAAAACGCCGCCCGGCTTGTCTTCGTCAGGCCCTGGGTTACAGGCTCCCCCCCGATGCTTTCCCTCATTCTCACCCATCCCGGCGGCGCTCATAAGGACGAACTGCTCGCCTGCGCACTGCTGGCCGCCGTTCACCGCGTGCCGATCGTCCGTCGTGAACCCACGCCAGAGGATCTCGCCGACCCGGCGGTCGCCGTGGTCGATGTCGGCGGCGAGCACGCCCCGGAACGGCATAACTTTGACCATCATCAGTTCCCGGCCGACCACCCGCCTGTCTGCGCGCTCAGCCTCGTGCTTCAGCATCTCGGCCTTTACGAGGATGCGCGGCGTTTCTGCGACTGGCTGGAGCCTGCCGAGTGGTTCGACACCCGCGGCCCCAACGTCACCGCCCAATGGCTCGGTCTCGACCGGCCGACCCTGAACAAGCTCAGCTCACCCGTCGATGTCACCGTGCTGCGCCGCTTTGCCAAGGCCGCGCGCCTGGAGCCCGGCGAGCCTTTGTGGGAGCTGCTCAGCTACATCGGCCAGGACTTGATCGACTACCTGCGCGACCTGCGTTCGCGCATCGACGCCGTCGCTCAGAGCGCCGAGTTCTGGAGCTTTGAGACCCATGAGGTGCTTTTCCTGCCCCGCACCGAACCGGTCTCCGACGACCCCGGCGCAGGCATCGGCCGATATCTCGAAAGCGTCGGCAAGGATACCAGCGTCGCCGCCCTGATCTACCCCGACCGTCGCGGCGGCGGCTACGGCCTGTCACGTCACAACGACAACCCGCTCTACGACTTCACCCGCATCGAAAAGCAGCCCGACGTCCACTTCGCCCACGCCCGCGGCTTCGTCGCCAAAACGAGCGCCGTCGAGATCCAGCGCGTGCGTGAGCTGCTGATGATGGCGAGGGTGTGAGGGGAGTGGTTGAGGTATGAATCCCCATCAAGACAGAACACGGGATCAACCCGTTTTCCGGTTGAGGTGAATGTGCGTTTCAAGTGCCTGACACCTCCCCTGTCGCAGCGTCATGACCCTTTGCCTCAAGCCTTTTCGCTTGGCCACAAGGATGCACACCTCCGGTTCATCCGAGCCGGAGGCTCGAAAGACATTAGCCTGGAGTGAAACGAGCCCAGCGAGTGAGAACTCCAGGACCCCACCGCCACATCCACGTTCCACCTTCACCCGCGTCCTGGAAGGACGCGAGAAGCCATCGCCAGCTCTGTGCATCCATGATGACCTAACCGCTCCCTTCTAGCGTCCCTCTAGGATGCTCATTGGGTTCGACGAGCGTGACGCCAAATGTCCCACCACCTCCGCCCCTGTATTTCGGCCGACACGCAGGTCGGCCCTACCTGTCCTTCATGGCCGTCGCCTCCGGGTTTGAGCGCTCTTTTCTTGCGCTTCGCGGCTCCTCTGCAAGATCAGCGGCCTTCGCCTTGTTCCCTGCCTGACCTTTTCCCTTCCAACCCAGCCCATGAGACTGCTTCTGCCCACCCTCCTCGCCCTGGCCGCCGGCGCCTCCAGCGCCGCCGACCTCAAGTTCAAGAAGATCACCCTGACCAACGAGTTCGTCGCCGAGGGCGCGCACTTCGCGGACTTCGATCACGACGGCGACAACGACGTCTGCGCCGGGCGCTTCATCTGGCAGGGGCCCGAATTCAAGGAGCGCGTCAGCTTCGCCCCGAAGTTCGAGAAGGAGCCCTATGACCCCGCCAAGGGCTACAGCGACTTCTTCCTGACCTACACCTACGACTTCAACGGCGACGGCTGGCATGACATCCTGGCCTTCTCCTGGCCGGGCAAGGAGACCTGGGTCTTTGAAAACCCGAAGGGCAAGGGCGGCGACTGGACGCGCCACACCATTTTTGACATCACCGACAATGAGTCCCCGACCCTGGGCGACATTAACGGCGACGGCAAGCCGGAGCTGATCTGCCACACCAGCAACGGCACGCAGCCCTCCAAGGGCGGCCGCCTCGGCTATGCCGAGATCGACTGGAAGAACCCCTTCGGCAAGGCCCGCTTCCGCCCCATCACCCCGGTGAGCGAGGAGAATGACAGGAAGTACTTCCGCTACACTCATGGTTATGGCTTTGGCGACGTCAACGGCGACGGCCGCGCGGACATCCTCGACAAGGAGGGCTGGCGCGAGCAGCCGGCCGACATGAGCCAGGACAGCGACTGGAAGTTCCATCCGAACCTGTTCACCAAGGAAGGCATGCGCGGCGGCAGCTTCATCCTCGTCTACGACGTCAACGGCGACGGCATCAACGACGTCATCACCGGCTATGACGCCCACGGCTACGGCCTCGGCTGGTTTGAGCAGAAGAAGGACGGCAGCTTCGTCCGCCACGACCTCATGGGCGCCACCGTGGAGGACAGCAAGGTCGGCGTGAAGTTCAGCCAGCTTCATGCCATGCAGCTCGCCGACATGAACGGCGACGGCGTGCTGGACCTGGTCACCGGCAAACGCCGTTGGGCGCACGGCCCGCTCAAGGATGACGAGCCGATGGCCGCCCCGGTGCTGTACTGGTTCGAGATCAAGCGCGACGGCAAGGGCGGAGCGGAATTCATTCCGCACCTGATCGACGACGCCAGCGGCGTCGGCACCGAGATCACCCCGGGCGACGTCAACAAGGACGGCAAGCTCGACGTCGTGGTCGGCAACAAGATGGGCGTGTTTGTCCTGCTGCAGGAATAACCCCTGGTCAGGGACGGGTGATTTTCAGCCTGAGGAACTTCCCGGTGCCGTTCATCGGGAGCCGCGCCTGCCGGGTTTCGACGTTGCCCGCCGTGCCGACCAGCGTGTCACTGACGGCCGTCCAGCCGCCCAGGGCGATGGCGGACTCGGCCTGATAGGTGATGTCCGTCCTGGTGAGATCCTTCTCGTAGGTCAGCGTCAGATAATCCGTGCCGGCATCGAACTCCATGCCTGACATGGGCAGGCCCGCCAGGCTGGCGACCTTTGGATCCAGGTCGAGTGCGTACTCGACGAGGTTCAGCACGCCGTCACCATCCGCATCCTCCTCGTCGCCGCTTAGAGGCGGATTGCCCCCGAAATGGTAAAACCGCCAGGCATCCGCCGGCTTGTCGGCAATCAACGCGGCAGCCGTGGATGGCGTGTCGATGGAGTAGGCGGCGTCCGCGTTGATCGCGAGAACAACGTTCTCCGTCCCCTCGGCCAGCGAATCGGCGACAGGTGTGACATCCACCGTCACGGAACCCGCCAGCGCAGGAATCGTGACCGTGGGGTCCAGCATGGCGTAATCGATCCCGTTCGCTGCCGTGCCGGAGATGCCGAGCTGCACGACCAGGGGCTGCTCCAGGCTGCCCATGCGGCTGATCGTGAACTGAGCCTTGTCAGAGAGGTTGGCCTCGGAGGCGGTAGCATCCGCAGCCGCGATGGCAACGACGGAGCCGGCGCTCAGAGTGTAGGCGTTCACGGCGCCCGAGACACCGAAGACGCGCATGCGGTAGATGCCACCGCCGCTGGCGAGGCTCTGGGCGGAGCTGAGCGTGATCGTCTCGTTGTCCGTCGTGGAGTTCGCGGTGAGCAGCGGCGTGGACTCCTCCCCCGGCGCGTAGAGCTCCATGTCCAGGTTGCCGACGGCATGGGTGAAGAACGCATTGAAGACCACCTCATCGCCGGGTTCGACAATGAAGCCGTACCAGTCGCTGTCCGTGCCGGACGGCAGGCTGCTGACCCGCACGCCCTTGAGCAGTGAAACCGGACCGAAGATCCGGCAGCGGCGGGGCTGGTCGTTGTTCTCCCAGGGATCGGTGTTGTTGTCACGGCCGACGGCGCTGGCCGGCAGGGTGGCGGACGTGGCGGCCAGGCCGAAAGGCGTGCGAAAAAGGGCGGCGGCCTCCGCCCGCGAGAGGGTGAAGCCGGAGGCCGGGGACTGAAGCTGAGGCGGCATCCAGGCCCCTCCCGTGCCCAGAGGCGCGGAATGGGTCGAATGCGGCGAGGTGATGACCCGGAGAAAGTCCACATTCCTCCCGCCGCTGTCGAGAAGGCTGACATCCGAGCCCCCCCCGGCCGACCAGGGGAAATTCAAGGTGTTGTTCGTGTCATACAGGTTGACGGCGGTGTTGGTGCCGCCGGATTCACTGACCACCACCGTGGCCCCGGCCCCCAGCGTGAAGGCCGGGAAAGTGTAGGTGGATGCGCTCGGCTGGGAGGTGCGGATCTGCCAACCCGTGAGCGTCGCCGCCACGGTGCCGAGGTTTTTGACCTCGACGAGGCCGCTCGGAAAATTCACCTCCGTGATCATCACGGGCGGCTGGGCGGCGGCGTTCACCTCAAAGGCGGATGCCAGCGTGCCCGCGCTGCCGGACGGATTGGTGACCGAAAGAGAGTAGATGCCGTCCGCCACGGAGGCGGATGGGGTGAGCGTGACCACCAGCGCCGTCGGGGAGATCCACTCCACCGCCGTGACCGCCACGCCGGGGGCGCCCGTCGTGACCGTCGCCCCGCGTGAGAAGTTGGTGCCGACGACGAGCGCCTGGTAGCTCTGCCCCTGCAGCATGAGCTGCTCGGAAACGATCGACACGGTCGGCGTGGGCACCGTCAGGCTGCGCACGCGGAGGTTGTAAGTGCCGTAGCGGCCCAGGAGGTTCCGCTCCTGGGAGGAGTGGCGGACATAAACATAGTACTGGGCCGAGGCCGGGGCGCGCCACAGGATGGTCGGCACGGTCTCGATCATGTCATGCGTGCTGCCGGTCGCCTGCGTGTTCAGCGTCGCATCGTAAGGATCATCGTTGTAGGCGAGCACGCGCGAGAGGTCTGCGTCGATGAGCCACATCTCGGGGTCAGGCCTGCCAAAGATGCTGTTCGCGGCTCCGTTGACCTCGATGGAATAATAGGTTCCGGCCGTGGCGGCGAACCGGAACCAGTCCTCATCCCCGCCCGCCGCCGCACCCTGGCGGTAGAAGCTGTTGCGCTGGTAGGTCGTGCCGACGGTGAGCAGCGTGCTGGAGGCGGGCGTGTTGTTAGGCTCCTGCGCATCCGGGGCGAAGTCGATGTTGTGGGAGGCAAACACCGTCGCCATGCCGGCGGCGTTCCCGAGGCCGAGCGAGAACCAAAGGTCCCAGAAATCCTCCATCTGCGTCGTGGCGGGGTTGATGACGCGCATCTGCTCCACCACCTGCCAGATAGAGGCCTGCAGACCGCTGAGAGGGTCGTCGTCGGTGCCCGGCGTGTCATCCGCCGTGGCCGCATCATCGATCAGGTCATAGATCGCCGCCGTCACTGCCTGCTCATTCGTCGAGCCCCCCACCGTGCCTGCCTCATAGGCATAGGAAAACCCGCCCCCCGTCCCCGCCACAAAGCTGCCCCTGTCCTGATAAAGGTCCGGACGGTCACGTCCGCCATGCTTCAGCACGGCGGCGCTGACAAAGGTGGCAAATCCCTCACTGTAGGCCAGGCGTGGGTCCTGGTCATCATCGCCGATCGTGTGAGTGCCGCCGGTGTTCCGCGAGCGGCCGAACTCGTCCTCGATGTAATGCCCGATCTCATGCAGGATGTTCGGGTCGTCATAGGCGTCGTCATCGGCCAGCGAGAGCCGGTTCGCACCGCCCGAGTAAAACGACCCCGTGCGGAGGTTCGTCGGATTCCAGAGAATGGTGTAAAACACCGCAGGCCTGGCGCCATCCACGCTGGCGATCCAGTCCGCCACCAGCACCCCCATGTCATAGGTGTTGAAGACCTGGGAGGACCAGTCCGTCGTGGCCACGTCGCCGATGGAGACCGGCATCGTCATGACACCAAAGTTCACGTTGTCCCCGGGCAGGTGAGCCGTCAGGTCCGCGGCGGCGTCGTGGTAGGAGTGGATGGCGTCGCTGTTTTTGTCGTCCACCACGCTGAAGTTCAGGCTGGCGACCTGCACGTTGCTGGAGAGCACGCGCACGCCCACGTTCCGCGTTTCCGCATCCGTGATGACGATGGAGAAACTCCCCGAGGAGTCCGTCGCCCCCGAGGCCAGCACCACCAGCGTCGTGGTGTCATAGACCTGCACGTCGGCCTCACGCACCGGACGCACGAGGGTGCCGGTGAAGCCGCTCAGGTCATAGAGACGGTCCGTGTAGTTGAACTGCCCCGTGGCGGTCCAGTCCGCCGCAGCCGTGCAGGTCATAGCGACCCAGCACAAAAAAATCATCCGTTTCATGAGGTGCTTGTGCTTGGGATGAGGTTCAGGGCTTCTTCGCGGCAGGCTGGCCGTTCATCGGAATACGGCGGAAGGTGGTGGCGGGCACCCCGTTCTCCGGCAGCCCGCGCTCCCGGGCCTCACGCCGGGTCATTCGCTCCACGACCTTCGTGCCATCCGGCAGCGTCCGGACCACCGGCACCCGCTCATCGTCTGACAAGGCCGGGTCGGAGGGCGCGGCCCCCGGCTTCTTCACCCGCACCTCACGGTCAATGATCATCCAGGCCTTTCCATCAGCATTCAGCAGCCGCAGCCTCACCTTCACCGTCCGCAGCTTGCCGTCGGCGATGTTGACCTCCATCCTCTCCCGCTGCTCAGCCGCGCCACGCTTCAGGGTCAATGCCTTCATGCGTCCGCCGGACATCAGCCGCGCACCGCTCGCCGCCTCCACCTCCAGCTGCGCGGCCGAGTCCAAGTTCGGCTTCAATACGGCTTCCACGTTCATCCAGTCCGCCGTTTTCCCCTCACCCAGGATGACGAGGTCAAAAACGTCCGGAGGCTGGGGCTCGTTCTCGGCAGGTTCATCCGCGAATCCCAGGCTGAGGTTCATCACCAGGATCAGCGAGAGGCTCAGGCTGAGTGCTGATCGAATTGCGGGCAGGAACGGAACACATGTGGCTTCTTTCATCATTTTTTCCTCCAATGCAGTCCAGGCAGCATGATGAAAACGCCAGGCAGCGTCAATCCTGGAACCATCTGGGCTTTTCGTCTCGCCATCACGCCGGCATCCACTAGCATGGCCGACGCCCTCATGCCCCGCCGCTTCTTCAATCTCTATGCCCGCATCCTGCTCTGGCTGCTGGTCAACGTGCTGGTGCTGGGCGCCGGGTTCTGGGCCGTGCTGCAATGGCAGTTCCGTGAGGGCCTTCAGGGCGCCCTGGGCGGCATCGTCGGCGACCGCCTGCAGGCCATCGGCCGCGAAATCCACGGCCAGCTCATGACCCGGCCGCGGGACGAGTGGGACCGGCTTTTCAACGACTTCAGCGCACGACACAACGTCAAGGCCGCCCTGGTGACCCTGCCCGACCGGATCATCGCCGGAACCCAGGTGCCCCTGCCTGAGGAGCTGAAGCGAATCCTGCAGGACATGCACCCGGAGCTGAGCCGCCGGCCGCCGCATGGCGCGGACGGAGGCCGCCCGCCGCCTCCCAGGGATGAGTTGGAGCGTCTTTTGTTCGGCGACGACTTGCTTCCCGGCCCGCCTCCGCACGACGGTCCGCCGCCAAGGCCGGACAACGGCCCGGTCTTTGACGACACCACAGCCAGCATGCCGATCAAGCTCGGCACCTTCATGCTGCCCGTGGGCACGCCGCCGGTTTACTACACCGGCATCCGCCTGCCCCTCGTGCCTGGCTGGAACCGTCGCGACGGCCCGCTGATCTTCATGATCGTCACCCACCGCATCACCGGCGGCGGCCTGTTCTTTGACGTCAAGCCCTGGCTCTGGGGCCTGTCTGGCGCCATGGCCGCCTCCGCCCTGCTCTGGCTGCCCTTCGTCAGCGGCATCACCCGCAGCGTACGCGCCAACATGAACGCCACCGAGCAGATCGCCCGCGGCCGCTTCGACGTCCGCGTGCCGGAAACCCGCAGCGATGAACTCGGCCGCCTCTCCCATGCGGTCAACCAGATGGCCTCCCAGCTCGACGGCATCGTGCGCGGCCAGAAACGATTCCTGGGCGACATCGCCCACGAGCTCTGCAGCCCGATGGCGCGCATGGAGATGAGCCA
>Ga0315900_10003613_pt1 | contig 22463 bp, 23 predicted proteins | sample LakEriMetagenome_FD_203521 | JGI IMG/M metagenome (GOLD analysis project Ga0315900, IMG submission 203521) | Freshwater fungal communities from buoy surface, Lake Erie, Ohio, United States - Buoy 12 MA114 | ecosystem: Environmental > Aquatic > Freshwater > Lake > Lake biofilm | place: USA: Lake... | reverse complement strand
CCGACCCCTTCAGCCGCCAGATCATCATCGGGCTTGGCTGTTTTCTCGAGCTCATGCGGATGGCCGCGAGCCATGACGGCCAGCGCGTCACGATCACGCCCTTCCCTGAGGGCGAGGATGCGGCCGTACTCGATGCCCGGCCCGTCGCGCGCGCGGTCTTCACCCCGGATGCCTCGGTCGAGCCCGACCCGCTCTTTGCCCATGTGCTCGACCGCCGGTCGAACAAGGAACCCTATGACACGGGCCGCACGCTTGCGGCCGACATCCTCGCGCGGCTCGACGTGGCGCGGCACGGCCGGTTCGGCGGGACGATCGAGCCCGCCGAGGTCGCGGACTGGCGCGGTCTGACGCGCGAGGCGCTGCGCATCGAGATCGAGACGCCGCACACCTACCGCGAGTCCGTCGACCTCTTCCGCATTGGCCACGCCGAGGTCGATGCGAACCCCGACGGCATCGACTTCAGCGGGCCGATGTTCGAACTGATGTCGGCCACGGGGCTCTTCACCCGCGAGGTGGCGCTCGATCCCTCCTCTCAGGCCTTTCAGGCGGGGATCGATTCCGTCTTTGCCAATGCCGATACCGCCATGGGCCATGTCTGGCTCGTGACCGACGCCAACAGCCGCGCCGACCAGATCGCAAGCGGGGCAGACTGGCTGCGCATCAACCTCGCCGCGACCGCGGCCGGCTTGGCCTTCCAGCCGCTGAGCCAGGCCTTGCAGGAATACCCCGAGATGGCGGCGCTTTATGCCCAAGTGCACGAACGGCTTGCGCCCAGGGGTGGGACGGTCCAGATGCTCGCCCGCATCGGCCATGGCCCGTCGGTGGATCCGAGCCCGCGCTGGCCGCTGGAGGCGAAGATCGTGAATGGCTGAAGCGCAACCCCGGCAAGACGAGATCTTCTTCGAGTTCTTTCTCGAGGTCGGGATCCTCGCCCAGCTGAGCCGCGCGGTGTTCGAGGCTCGCCTGCCGCCGGGCTTCAACCTGCCACAGTTCAGCGTGCTCAATCATCTCATCCGCCGGGGCGGCGGGCAGACGCCGCTCGAACTCGCGCGTACCTTCCAGGTGCCGAAGACATCGATGACCCACAGCCTGGCCGTGCTCGACCGCCACGGGCTGATCGAGATGCGCCCCAACCGGCGCGACGGCCGGTCGAAATGCGTCTTTGTCACCGCGGCAGGGCGGGCCTTTCGCGACACGGCCCTCGCGGCCATTACCCCTGACGTGGACGCGCTTTCCGCGCGCTTTGCCGCTGCACGCGTGGCCGAGGCGCTCCCCACCCTCAGCGCGCTGCGCGAGGTCATGGACGCGATGCGCGATCCGGGCGGGGAGAACGACGGCTGAGGGGCTCTTCATCCCGACTCGTGAAGGGGCGCATGATGGTCCGGCCAATCATGGTCATGTCACCTTGTCACGGATTGCAACCATGTCCGGCCCGCCCGCCAGAGCGCCCGATATTTCGCCGATGTCGGCCGGTTGCCACGGCATCGGCCAGTGGCCCTCGTCTGTTGTGTGCACAACAGCATGATCCTCGATCAGCCTCAGTTTTCCTGTCTGCCCGACGCGGGCCGTCCAGATGCTGAAGCCGTCGATCCCCGGCAGACGTTCACCCGCTTCGGCCATGGCGGCCAGAAGGGCATCCCCCCCCTCTGGCGTGTCTGTCGCCCGGAGCGAGAAGCGTCGCGCAAGCAGCGCAACCTCGTCCGGACCGGGCCATCCGATGCCGACGCGAAATGCCACCTCGCAGGGCAGGTGTGCCAGCGGTGCGCTGGAGGCAATCGGCAGCGCGGCAAAACCGGTGTGCCACACAAGGATCGGCTGGCGATAGCGGCTCGGCGCCTCCCTCAGGGCCGCAGCGGTGGCTGGCTCATCCGTGACCAACGCGCGGATGTCGAGCAGAAGATACCCGTGGCGGTCGCTCCCCAGATGGACAGCGTGGCCTAGGCGCCCATCGGGCAGGTGCAGCGCGAATCCGTGGCCGGCCTTGATGCCGGTCCTGTCGGTGAAGGAGCTGTGCTGGATGTCTCGCACCCGACCCCCGTCAAGCGGTCCGATGTCGTCGGTAACTGCTTGCCCGTGGCCGTCATAGTCGAGGCCCTGCGCCAGTGCGAGCGCGGCGATCCGGGCGATGGCTGCATCGCTGCTTTCCCCCGCGTGGCAAGGCTCGCGCACGACAAGCCCTCCCGTGACGGCTTCCACCGTTGTTCCGGCGGGAAGTGAGGCGCGAAATCGTCTCAGTCGCGGTGCCGTGCCGTAAACGAAATGCTCGATCCGCTGCTCCATGGCAGGTCACACCGCCGAGCGGGGTGGCGCGACCTCCTCGCATACGCGCACGCTGTCGAACCGCAAGATCACCTTGCCGCCATCGGCCCGCCGCATCACCGCGAGTTGGTTCAGGGACCACCCCGCATCGGCATCTGCCTGGACGAGGCCCTCGAACCGCAGGGCCGGCAGGCGCTGACCGGACGAAAGAAGGACATCGTAGCGGCGCCCCTCTTCGAACAGGGCTGATGCGGACCGGACATGAATGCCGGGCCGCGGCGGGGCCAGACGAGGGAGCCATTTGAAGAAGACCGAAAGCCCCATCGTCAGCGCCGCGATCGCCATCGAAACGATGAAGGTCTGACCGAGAAAGAGAGCAAGATCTGCCAAGGGTGCACCTGTTTGCGCGCAAATTTCTCCAATGTGCGTTCCATCTGCCGCGAAATCAACTTCTCAAGACACCGCGTCGAGCGTGATTTTCGGGGCGCAGGATCCACCGACTGAGCCCACGGCCTGCGCGTTGCCGCAGCCTGGAGGCTTCAGGTGAGAGAGGCGGTGCGATCACCCCGCGTGTGGGCAAGGCGCTGCCCTCACTCAGCACGCTGCTCGAGGTGACGGACGCGATGCGCGATCCGGGCGGCGCCTCCGGGGCCGCATCAGGCGCCGTGCGCACCCTCGGCCAGCCCGGCGACAAAGGACAGCACCTCGGGAACCGAGGCGCCCGCGCCGATCTTCGCGACGATGGCCGAGCCCACCACGCAGCCGTCCGCGACCGAGGCCACGGCGCGCGCGGCCTCGGGCGTCGCAATGCCGAAACCCACGATCACCGGCAGGTCGGTCGAGGCCTTGATCCGCGCGACCTCGGGCGCGACGGCGGCCGCATCCGCCGCCCCCGCCCCGGTGATGCCGGTGATCGAGACATAATAGACAAAGCCCGAGGTGTTGCGCAGCACCGCGGGCAGGCGGCGATCATCCGTCGTGGGCGTGGCGAGGCGGATGAAGTTCATCCCTGCCGCGCGCGCCGGCAGGCAGAGCTCGGCATCCTCCTCGGGCGGCAGATCGACGATGATGAGGCCATCGACCCCCGCCGCCGTCGCCTCGGCGAGGAAACGCTCGACCCCCATCGAATAGATCGGATTGTAGTATCCCATCAGGACGATGGGCGTGGCATCGTCGCCCGCGCGGAAGCGGCGCACCATCTCGAGCGTGCGGGCCAGCGTCTGCCCGGCCTCGAGCGCGCGCTGCCCGGCGCGCTGGATCGTCGGACCATCGGCCATCGGATCGGTGAAGGGCAGGCCGAGCTCGATCACGTCCACCCCGGCCGCGGGCAGCCCCTGCATCAGCGCGAGCGAGCGCTCGAAATCCGGGTCTCCGCCCATGATGTAGGCGACGAACGCCTTCCTGCCCGCCTTGCGCAACGCCGAAAACCGCGCCTCGATCCGTGTCATGTCTGCCCCCTTGGCCTCCGTTGCCCTTGCGCCATCGGCGCGGCGAAATCAAGCCGGGCGCTTGCGCGCACCCCCTGCCGCGCCTAGAAGGCGCGCGGGATCAGGGGGGCATGTCGCATGGGTTTCAAGATGGGCATCGTCGGGCTGCCGAATGTCGGCAAGTCCACCCTCTTCAACGCGTTGACGAAGACGGCGGCGGCGCAGGCCGCGAATTTTCCCTTCTGCACGATCGAGCCCAATGTGGGCGAGGTCGCGGTGCCCGACGCGCGGCTCGACCGGCTCGCGGCGATCGCGGCCTCGCGCCAGATCATTCCGGCGCGGATGACCTTCGTCGACATCGCGGGCCTCGTGCGCGGGGCCTCGCGCGGCGAGGGGCTCGGCAACCAGTTCCTCGCCAACATCCGCGAGGTCGATGCCATCGCCCATGTGCTGCGCTGCTTCGAGGATGGCGACATCACCCATGTCGAGGGCCGCATCGACCCCATCGCCGACGCCGAGACGATCGAGACCGAGCTGATGCTCGCCGATCTCGACTCGGTCGAACGGCGGCGCGCGAACCTCGCGCGCAAGCTCAAGGGCGGCGACAAGGAGGCGGCCGATCAGGACCGGCTTCTGGCCGCGGCCGAGGCCGCGCTGCAGGCCGGGCGGCCCGCACGCACCGTCCGCGTCGCCGAGGACGACCAGCGGCTGTGGCGGATGCTGCAACTCATCACCGCCAAGCCCGTCCTCTATGTCTGCAACGTCGAGGAGGCCGCGGCCGCGACCGGCAACGCGCAATCGGCGCGCGTGGCCGAGATGGCCGCGGCCGAGGGCGCCGCGCATGTCGTAATCTCGGCCCGGATCGAGGAAGAGATCGCCCAGCTTCCGCCCGCCGAGGCGGCCGAGTTCCTCGATGCGATGGGGCTCTCCGAGGCCGGGCTCGACCGGCTGATCCGGGCGGGATACGCGCTTTTGGGTCTCCAGACCTATTTCACCGTCGGCCCCAAGGAGGCGCGCGCCTGGACGATCGCGCGCGGCACGCTCGCCCCCCAGGCGGCGGGCGTCATCCACGGCGATTTCGAGAAGGGCTTCATCCGCGCCGAGACGATCGCCTATGCCGACTACATCGCCGGCAATGGCGAGGTCGGCGCCAAGGAGGCGGGCAAGTTCCGCGTCGAGGGCAAGACCTACGAGGTGCAGGACGGGGATGTCCTGCACTTCCTCTTCAGCAGCTGAGGAGACGCGGGCGATGGCACGCAAGGACGGGACACGCACGACGCTCGTGCACGGGGGCATCCGGCGCTCGCAGTTCGGCGAGATGGCCGAGGCGATCTTCCTGACCCAGGGGTTCGACTATCCGACGGCCGAGGCCGCCGAGGCGCGCTTCATCGCGGCCGGGGCGGACGAATTCATCTATGCCCGCTACGGCAACCCGACCGTGCGGATGTTCGAGGACCGCCTCGCCGCCATCGAGGGCTGCGAGGATTGCTTTGCCACCGCCTCGGGGATGGCGGCGGTGAACGGGGCGCTGATGGCGGTGCTCAAGGCCGGGGATCATGTCGTCTCGGCGCGCGCACTGTTCGGGTCGTGCCTCTATATCCTCGAGCAGGTGCTGCCCCGCTTCGGGGTCGAGGTGACCTTCGTCGATGGCACCGACCCCGCGGCCTGGGCCGCCGCGATCCGCCCCGGCACCCGCGCGGTATTCTTCGAGACCGTCTCGAACCCCACGCTCGAGGTCGTGGACATCGCGGCGGTCGCGCGGCTCGCCCACACGGCCGGGGCGCTCGTGATCGTCGACAACGTCTTTGCGACCCCCGTCTTTTCGCGCGCGGCCGAGCTTGGCGCGGACCTTGTCGTCTATTCCACGACCAAGCACATCGATGGGCAGGGCCGCGCGCTCGGCGGCGCGATCTGCGGGACGCGCGAGGTGATCCGCGGCCCCATCGAGACCTTCATGAAGCACACCGGCGGCGCGATGAGCCCCTTTACCGCCTGGATCATGCTGAACGGGATGGCGACGCTCGACCTGCGCGTGCGGGCGATGGCCGAGAGTGCGGCGCGCATCGCCTCGGCACTCTCGGCGCACCCCTCTATCGCGCGCATGATCTATCCGGGCCTGCCCGACCACCCCCAGCACGCGCTTGCCATGGCGCAGATGGGGTCAGGCGGCACGCTTCTGTCCTTCGAGGTCGCCGGCGGGCGCGAGGGGGCCTTCGCGATGCTCAACCGGCTCGGGATCGTGTCGATCTCGAACAACCTCGGCGATGCGAAGTCGATCGCGACGCACCCGGCCTCGACCACGCACCAGCGCCTGCCCGAGGCGCAGAAGGCGGCACTCGGGATCACGCCGGGCCTCGTGCGGCTGTCGGTCGGGCTCGAGGATTGCGACGACCTTGTCGACGACATCCTCGCAGCCCTCGGGTGATCCGGCAGCGGGCGCGGTGCGTAGAACTAGGAACAGCACCAAAGCCGAGGGTCGATTTCGCGCCCCCCGAGACGGTGCCAGCCCCGCAGATCCGGAAGGAAACCCAGCCATGAACGTGCACGCCCCCGAACTTGACCGGATGCCGAGCCTCTCGGACGCCGAAGTGGCGCTCGACACGTTGCGCCGCTGGGCGCTGCGGGCGGGCGATGCCGAGATCGCGGCGCTCGACCCCGCCGTGCTGGCGCTCCTGCCCGAGGCGCGCGCGCCCTATCCCGAACTGAGCCGCGCCTATCCGCAGGATTTCGCGGCGGACGAGGGCTACCGCGCGACCCTGCCCGACCTTCAGAACGGCCCCTCGAGCCTCATCGTCGGCGAGGCGCGCCAGATCCAGCATGTCGGCATCTCGAACTTCCGCCTGCCGATCCGCTTTCACACCCGCGACAATGGCGATCTGACGCTCGAGACCTCGGTCACCGGCACCGTCAGCCTCGAGGCGGACAAGAAGGGCATCAACATGAGCCGCATCATGCGCTCGTTCTATGCCCATGCCGAGCGGTCGTTCAGCTTTCAGGTGATCGAGCACGCGCTCGAGGACTACAAGCGCAACCTCGAGAGCTTCGATGCCCGCATCCAGATGCGCTTTTCCTTTCCGGCCAAGGTGCGCTCGCTGCGCTCGGGGCTGACCGGGTGGCAGTATTACGACATCGCGCTCGAACTCGTCGATCGGGGCGGCGTGCGCAGCCAGATCATGCACCTCGATTACGTCTATTCCTCGACCTGCCCGTGCTCGCTCGAACTCTCGGAGCATGCGCGGCGCGAGCGCGGCCAGCTGGCGACGCCCCATTCGCAGCGCTCGGTCGCGCGCATCTCGGTGCAGGTCGTGCCGGGCGAGGTGCTGTGGTTCGAGGATCTGATCGAGGCCTGCCGCCGCGCCGTGCCGACCGAAACGCAGGTCATGGTCAAGCGCGAGGATGAGCAGGCGTTCGCCGAACTCAATGCCGCCAATCCGATCTTCGTCGAGGATGCGGCGCGCAGCTTCTCGGCCGTGCTGCGGGCCGATCCGCGCATCGGCGACTTCCGCGTGATCGCGAGCCATCAGGAAAGCCTGCACAGCCACGATGCCGTCTCGGTCCTGACCGAGGGCGAGACCTTCGCGCAGACGAGCCTCGACCCGAAGCTGTTCGCCACCCTCTTCCACGTCGGCTGAGGGGCCGCCCTCAGCCCCAGGGGCCGCGGCGCGACCAGAGGCCGCGGCGGGGGGCGGGCGGCGCGGTTTCGCCCGCCAACGCGCGCAGCGCGCGCACGCGGTTCGCGGTCGCGGGGTGGGTCGCGAACAGCCGGTCATGCGCGTGCGCGTGCAGCGGATTGACGATGAAGAGATGCGCGGTGGCCGGGTTGCGCTCTGCCGCCTGGTTGTCGATGCGGCGCGCCAGCGCGTCGATCCGCTCGAGCGCCGCGGCGAGCCACAGAGGGGCGCCGCAGATCTCGGCGCCGATCCGGTCGGCCTCGTATTCGCGCCCGCGGCTGATCGCCATCTGCACGAGCATCGCGCCCATGGGCGCGAGGATCATGATCGCGATCGTGCCCACGATGCCGAGCGGCCGCTCGCGGTCGCCGCCGCCGAAGAACAGCGCGAAATTGGCCAGAAGCGAGATCGCCCCCGCCAGCGTCGCCGTCACCGTCATGATCAGCGTGTCGCGGTTGCGGATATGGGCGAGTTCGTGCGCGATGACGCCCGCAAGCTCCTCGCGCGTCAGCGCCCGCATCAGGCCCTGCGTCACCGCCACCGCCGCGTTCTCGGGGTTGCGGCCGGTGGCGAAGGCGTTGGGCTGCTCGGTCGCGATCAGATAGAGCCGCGGCACCGGCATGCCGGCCCGCCGCGCGAGGCCCGCGAGCAGCGCGTGCAGATCGGGCGCCTCGGCCGGCCCGACCTCGCGCGCGCCGTGCAGGCGCAGCATCGCCCGGTCCGATCCCCACCACGCCCAGAGGTTCATCGCCCCGGCGAGCACGAGCGCCACCACAAGCCCGCCCTGCCCCCCGAGCAAGAGGCCGACCACGCCGAAAAGCGCCGTCATCGCGGCAAGCAGGAAAGCGGTGCGGGCATATCCCGACATGGCATCGACCCCTTGGCCGGCGCGGCCCTTCCGCCCCGGTCCTGCCCCGCCATATGGAAACGGCGGCGCCCCGGGGCAAGGGCCGCAGCCCCTTGCCGGGCGGGGGCATCCGGGGCAAGGCTGGGTCATGCCCCGGATCTCCAGCGCCCGCCCCCTGCCCGACGACAGCCTTGAGGCCGCGCTGGCGCGCGACGGCGCGGGGCCGGTCGCGGGGGTCGATGAGGTCGGGCGCGGCCCGCTGGCCGGGCCAGTCGTGGCGGCGGCCGTCGTCTTCGGCGCCCTGCCCCCGCCCCCCGGCATCGCCGACAGCAAGCGGCTGACCGCAGCCGCGCGCGTCCGGCTCGACCGAGAGATCCGCGCCGTGGCGGCCGTGGGGGTGGGCCTTGCGGACGTGGCCGAGATCGACACCCTCAATATCCTGCGGGCAAGCCACCTCGCGATGCGCCGGGCGATCGGGGCGCTGCCGTTCGCGCCGGGGCATGCGCTGATCGACGGCAACCTCATCCCCGGGGGCCTGACCTGCGCGGCCACCGCAGTGATCGGCGGCGACGCGCGCGCCGTCAGCATCGCGGCCGCCTCGATCGTGGCCAAGGTCGCGCGCGACGCGATCATGGCCGACCTCGACCGCCTTTTCCCGGGCTATGGCTGGGCAGAAAACGCCGGATACCCGACCGCCGCGCACCGCGACGCGCTCGGCCGGCTCGGCATCACCCCACATCATCGGCGCAGCTTTGCCCCCATCCACAAGATGTTGTATGAAGAATAAATTCTAACCCGCTGATTCAAAAAACATTTGACCGCGAATCGCGTTTGAATCATCTTGCCGCCAAAGCCCGACAGTGGCGACCCGAACCCGAGGCAGCAGATGACCCCCCCCAAACCGCCCGCCGGCTCGCCCTTGCCGCGCAACCAGATCATCGAGGACGATTGCATCGCCGCCCTGCGCAGCCTGCCCGACGGCTGCGCCGATCTCGTCTTTGCCGACCCGCCCTACAACCTGCAACTGAAGGGCGAACTCCACCGCCCGGACATGAGCCGGGTCGATGCCGTCACCGACGACTGGGACCGCTTCGCCAGTTTCGAGACCTACGACCGCTTCTGCCGCGACTGGCTGACCGAGGCGCGCCGGATCCTGAAACCCGACGGGGCCATCTGGGTGATCGGCAGCTATCACAACATCTTCCGCCTCGGCGTTCAGTTGCAGGACCTCGGGTTCTGGATCCTCAACGACGTGATCTGGCGCAAGACGAACCCGATGCCGAACTTCAAGGGCCGGCGGCTGACCAACGCCCACGAGACGCTGATCTGGGCCTCGAAATCCGAGGGCGCGCGCTATGCCTTCAACTATGACGCGCTGAAGGCGCTGAACGAGGGCACGCAGATGCGCTCGGACTGGACGCTGCCGATTTGCGTGGGCCACGAGCGGCTGAAGGACGAGGCCGGCGACAAGGCCCATCCGACGCAAAAGCCCGAGGCGCTCCTGCACCGCATCATCGTCGGCACGACGAAACCCGGCGATCTGGTCGTCGATCCGTTCTTCGGCACCGGCACGACCGGGGCGGTGGCGCGGATGCTCGGGCGCGACTTCATCGGGATCGAGCGCGAGGCGCGCTATGTCGCGGCGGCGCGCGCGCGCCTTGCCCGCGTGCGCCCCTATGACGCGAGCGCGCTCGCCGTCACCCCCTCGCGCCGGGCCGAGGCGCGCATCCCCTTCGGCACGCTGGTCGAGCGCGGGCTCTTGCGCCCGGGCGAGGTGCTGGTTTCGCCGCGCGGGGCGACGGCGCGGGTGCGGGTCGATGGCACGCTCGCGGGGGCGGACCGGTCGGGCTCGATCCACCAGCTCGGCGCGGCGCTCGAGGGCGCGCCGAGCTGCAACGGCTGGACCTACTGGCACTTTCGCCGCGACGGGCAGACGATCCCGATCGACGTGCTGCGCCAGCAGGTCCGGGCCGAGATGGCTGCACTTGCCTGACGGCCTCGCAGGCGCTTTACCCCCATGTTCCGACTTGCTAGGCTTGTTCCATTGTCGAGCAAGCCTTTGCGAGTGTCATTACCATGAGAACCATCGTCTGCGTCGTTGCCTGCCTTGGGCTTCTGGGATGCGCCCGCACCGGGCCCACATCCGAGGCCTCGTTTTCGAGCATGTCCCGCCCCGGAATGATCGCAAGTGCCGTGGCGCTGACTGCGGGGCTTCTGCTTGTGGCGGAAGATTCGCGCCGGATCAGGCAGACGCGCTGATCTTCCCGATAGGGCTTCGTCAGATCGCGCGCGGCAGGTGACATCGCGCGGCACTGCGCGCTCATCCTCTGCTGGGGTCGGCGCGCCGCGCAAGAAAGCGCTTTACAGCGGCCGGTTTTCGGCACACCATATCTTGTGATCGTCGGGCGCGCGACCGCCGCAGATTGCGAGATCTGCCGCTCATAGCGGAAACCACGCGCCGACGCCTCTATGGAAAGGGCCACCGGATGCCACTTGCCGAGGACCTTCTGCTGCAGGAAGATCTTCATCCGATCGACATCGTCGAAACGCTGGCTGAACACCGCGACTGGGAGTTCGACCGTGTCGGTGACGATCAGATCGCGATGGCGGTCGACGGGCAGTGGCGGACCTATTCTCTCACCCTCGCCTGGTCGGCCCGGGACGAGACCTTGCGCCTCGTCTGCACCTTCGAGATGGAGCCCCCCGAGGGGCGGCAGACCCCGCTGCTTGCGCTGCTCAACCGCATCAATGACGAATGCTGGACGGGGGCCTTCAGCTTCTGGACGGAGCAGAAACTCATGGTCTGGCGCTATGGCCTCGTGCTGGCGGGTGGGCAGAACGCCGGGCCTGAGCAGATCGACCGGATGATCGCGTCTGCCGTCGCGGCCTGCGAGCGCTATTATCCCGCCTTCCAGCTGGTCGGCTGGGGCGGACGCAGCGCAGAATCGGCGCTCGAGGTGGCAATCGGCGAGGCCTACGGGCGCGCCTAAGCCGGGACGGGATCATGGATATCGCAGAGATCGGCCGACGCGGCCTCGTGCTCATCGGCTGCGGGCGGATGGGGTCGGCGCTGCTCGAGGGGTGGCTCGCGCGCGGGATCGCGCCCGCCTCGGTCTGGGTGCAGGAACCGGCGCCGTCGGGGGATCTGGTCGCCCTCGCGGGGCGGGGCCTGCACCTGAACACCATCCTGCCCGCGAAGCCCGCAGTGGTGCTGGTCGCGGTAAAGCCGCAGAAGATGGCCGAGGTGCTGGGTGCGCTGGGCGCGATGGCGGGGCCCGCGACGCTCGTGATCAGCATCGCGGCAGGGACGCCCCTTGCCACCTTCGCCGCCGCCTGCCCGCCGGGAACGCCCATCGTGCGCGTCATGCCCAACACGCCCGCGGCCGTCGGGCGGGGCATCTCGGCGCTGATCGGGAACGCGGCAGCGGGCCCCGCGCATCTGGCGTTGGCCGAGGCGCTGATGGCCGCCGTGGGCGAGGTCGTGCATCTCGATGACGAAGGGCAGATGGATGCCGTGACCGCGCTCTCGGGCTCGGGCCCGGCCTATGTCTTTCACCTGATCGAGGCGATGGCGGCGGCAGGTGTCGCAGCCGGCCTGCCCGAGGCGATGGCGGCGCAACTGGCGCGCGCGACCGTCTGCGGGGCGGGCGAGCTTGCGCGCCTCGCGCCCGAAACACCCGCCCGCCTGCGCGAGAACGTGACCAGCCCCGGCGGCACCACGGCCGCGGCGCTGCGCGTGCTGATGGATCCGGTCGCGGGTCTGCCGCCCCTGATGGTGCGGGCGGTGGCGGCGGCGGCCGAACGGGGGCGCGAACTGGGGCGGGGCGCATGACCATCGGATACGAGGATTTCGCCCGCGTCGACATCCGCGTGGGCCGCATCACCCGCGCCGAACCCTTTCCCGAGGCGCGCAAGCCCGCGCTGAAACTCTGGGTCGATTTCGGGCCCGAGATCGGCGAGAAGCGATCCTCGGCGCAGATCACCCGCCACTACACGCCCGACCAGATCGTGGGTCGGCAGGTGCTGGCGGTCGTCAATTTCCCGCCCCGCCAGATCGGCAAGGTGATGTCCGAGGTCCTCGTCCTCGGCGTGCCCGACGCGGCGGGCGAGGTGGTTCTGATCGGGCCCGACCAAGCGGTGCCCCTGGGCGGGAGGCTCTTTTGAAACCCACACTCCATGTCAGCCGTCGCCTGCCCGATCGGGTCATGGCCGAGCTTGCGCGCGATTTCGATCTGACCTGCCGCGACACCACCCTGCCGATGGACCTCGCAGAGGTGCGCGCGGCGCTGGCGGGGTTCGATGCCCTCTTGCCGACCCTGGGCGATGCCTTTCGCGCCGAGGCCTTCGCGGGGCCGATACGGGCGCGGATCCTTGCCAACTTCGGCGTGGGCTACAACCACATCGACACCGTCGCAGCCCGCGCCGCGGGGCTCGAGGTCACGAATACCCCCGGCGCGGTCACCGAGGCGACCGCCGACATCGCGCTCGCGCTCATGCTCATGACGGCGCGGCGGGCGAGCGAGGGCGAGCGGATGCTGCGCGCCGGCCGCTGGACGGGCTGGCACCCGGTGCAGATGCTCGGCATGCACCTCGGCGGGCGGACGGTCGGCATCATCGGCATGGGGCGCATCGGCAAGGCCATCGCGCGGCGCGCCCATCACGGGCTGGGGATGAAGGTGCGGTTCTACAACCGCTCGCCGGTCGCCGATGCGGGCGTGCCGGCAACGCAGGTCGCGACGCTGGCCGAGGCGATGGCCTCGGATGTCGTCGTCGTCGCGGTGCCGGGCGGCAAGGCCACCCATCACCTGATCGACGCCGCCGCCATCGCCGCGATGCCCGCGCACGGGATATTCGTCAACATCGCGCGGGGCGACGTGGTCGAGGAGGCCGCGCTGGTCGCGGCACTCATCGCCGGCCGGATCGCGGGCGCGGGGCTCGATGTCTACGAGTTCGAACCGCGGGTGCCCGAGGCGCTGATCGGGATGGAGAACGTGACGCTGCTGCCGCATCTGGGGACCAACGCGCTCGAGGTGCGCGAGGCGATGGGGATGATGGCGGTCGAGAACCTGCGCGCCTTCTTCGGCGGCTGGCCGGTGCCGAACCCGGTCTAGCCTCCCCTCAGCGGCGCGCGGCGAAGAAGGCGCGCAAGAGGGCCGCCGCCTCGGCCTCGGCGATGGTATCGAGGATCTCGGGGCGGTGGTGGCACTGGGGATGGCTGAAGACGCGCGCCCCGTGCCGCACGCCGCCCGATTTCGGATCCTCGGCGCCATAGACGAGGGTCGCGATCCGCGCCTCGGCGATGGCGCCCGCGCACATCGCGCAAGGTTCGAGCGTCACGCACAGCGTGTGCCCCGGCAGGCGCGGGCTGCCCGCGGCGGCGGCGGCGGCGCGCAGCGCGAGGATCTCGGCGTGCGCGGTAGGGTCGGCCAACTCGCGCGTGCGGTTGCCCGCCTGCGCCACGATGCGGCCCGCGGGGTCGAGCACGACCGCGCCCACCGGCACCTCGCCGCGCTGGGCGGCGGCGCGGGCCTCGGCGAGGGCGGTCTGCATCGGGCTGCGAAAGGGCTCCATGCCCTCACATGACGCAGCGCGGGGCCGGGTGCAAGCTTGCCGCGGGGGGCGCGCCGCGCTAGGCCCCGGGGATCGGGAATCGGGGGCGGGGATGGCCGGCGGGACAGGCGGTAGGAAGTCGGGCGGGGTGGCCCGGAAACCGGCGGGGGGCGCGCTCCCCGAAGCGGCCGCCCACCCCGGCGAGCGCATCGCCAAGGTGATCGCACGCGCCGGGCGCGCCTCGCGCCGCGAGGCCGAGCGGCTGATCGCCGAGGGGGCGGTGCGCGTCAACGGCAAGCTCATCGACAGCCCGGCGCTGAATGTCCTGCCCTCGGACATCATCACCGTCTCGGGCGTGGCCCTGGCCGCGCCCGAACCCGCGCGGCTCTGGCTCTATCACAAGCCCGCGGGCCTCGTGACGACGGCGCGCGACGAAGAGGGGCGGCCCACGGTCTTCGACAATCTGCCCGAGGGGATGCCGCGCGTCGTGTCGGTCGGGCGGCTCGACCTCAATTCCGAGGGGCTCTTGCTGCTGACGAACGACGGCGGGCTCAAGCGGCGGCTCGAACTGCCGGCGACGGGGTGGCTGCGCAAGTATCGCGTGCGCGTCAAGGGAACGCCCGATGAGGCAAGCCTCGATCCCCTGCGCCGGGGCATCACCGTCGAGGGCGAGCACTTCCAGCCCATGCAGGTCACGATCGACCGCCAGCAGGGCGCGAACGCCTGGCTCACGATCGGCCTGCGCGAGGGACGCAACCGCGAGATCCGCCGCGCGCTCGGCGCCGTGGGGCTGATCGTGAACCGGCTGATCCGCATCAGCTTCGGCCCCTTCCGGCTGGGCGATCTGCCCGAGGGCGCGGTCGAGGAGGTGCGCGCGCGGATGCTGCGCGATCAGCTCGGGGCCGAATTCGCCGCCGCCGAGGCCCCACTCAAGACCGCGCAGCGCGTCCGCAGCCGCACGGCGGATCCCGCGCCTGAGGGGCCCGCACGCCCGCCGCGGCCGCCGCGGCCCAGCCGGCCGCGCCCCACGGGGCGCTGATGCACGTCGCGCGCGCCCTTGCCCTGATCGCGCTGATCACGGGGTGCGCCGGGCCCGAGGGTGCCGACGCACCCGCGCGCGCACCGAGCGATGCCGCCGCACCTTCGACCACCGCACCTGCCCGCGACGCAGCGCGGCGATCCGAGGTCGCAGGCCATTTTGCCGATCTCGAGGCGCAACTCCTGCGCACGGGTCTCTTGCGGCGCGACGGCGGCGGTGCGGATGCTCCCTACGGTCCGCGCCGCCTGGCCGAGACCTTCGTCAAGATCGCGCTCTATGACGAATACGCCATCGGGCCCGAGGGGTTCGAGGCGCGCGCGACACCCGCGATGCTGCGCCGCTGGGACGGGCCGCTGCGCATCGGCATGGTCTTCGGCGCCTCGGTCGATCCCGCGCAGCGGGCAACCGACCGCGCGACCGTCGCGTCCCTGTCGGCGCGGTTGTCGGACCTCAGCGGCCTGCCCGTGGGCCTAGCCGAGCGGGGCCAGAACCTCTGGGTCTATGTCGTCTCGGAAGAGGAGCGGCGCGCCCTCGCGCCCGAATGGTCGCGCCGCTTTGACGGCGTTCCGCCCGAAGTGTTCGCGCCGGTGGCGGGAATGGGCCTCGAGACGGTGTGCCTCGCCCTCGGATTCTCGCCGGGGGCGAACCCCGTCTATCGCGGCGGGCTGGTCGTGGTGCGGGCCGAACTGCCCGAACGGCTGCGCGAGGCCTGCTTTCACGAGGAAATCGCCCAAGCCATGGGCCTCGTGAACGACGCCCCCGAGGCGCGCCCCTCGATCTTCAACGACGACGAGGAATTCGCGACCCTGACCCGGCTTGATGACCATCTCGTGGCGATGCTTTACGACCCGCGCCTGCGTCCCGGCATGACCGAGGCCGAGGCGCGCCCGATTGTCGAGCAGATCGCCGCCGAACGCCTCGGTGCCGGCGGCTGAGGCCGTTGACACCCCATTCCCGCCCCGCGATAGGGGCCCATCCCTGCCCGAGGCCGCCATGCCGCCCGATGCCGACGATCCGCTCGAACCGCCGCTGCCCGAGGCGATCATTCCCGAACTTCCGGGCCTCAGCCGTGGCAAGGTGCGCGACAGCTACGATGTCGCGCCCGACCGGCGCATCCTGATCGCCTCGGACCGGCTCTCGGCCTTCGACCGCATCCTCGCGGTCATTCCCGGCAAGGGTCGGGTGCTGACGCAGACCGCGCGGCACTGGTTCGAGGCGACGGCGGACCTCTGCCCCAACCATGTCATCTCCTATCCCGACCCCAACGCGCTGCTGGCGCGCCGCGTCGCGATCCTGCCGGTTGAGGTGATCGTGCGCGGCTATCTGGCGGGGACGACCTCGACCTCGATCCTGACGCAGTACCAGGCGGGGGGGCGCGTGCTCTATGGCCACCGCCTGCCCGAGGGGCTGCGCCCGCACCAGGCCCTGCCCCGCCCGATCGTGACGCCGACGACAAAGGCCGACGCCGGCGGCCACGACGAGCCGCTGACGGCGGCCGAGATCGTGGGCCGCGGCCTCCTGTCCGCCGCGCTGTGGGAAGAGGTCGAGGCGCGCGCGCTCGCCCTGTTCGCCCGCGGGCAGGACATGGGCGCGGCGCGGGGCCTGATCCTTGCCGACACGAAATACGAATTCGGGATCGACGAGGCCGGCACCCTGCGCCTTGCCGATGAGGTGCACACGCCCGATTCGAGCCGCTGGTGGCTGGCTGAGGGCTATGAGGCCGCCCTCGCGGCAGGAACGCGGCCGCCGTCCTTCGACAAGGACGTGATCCGCGCCTGGGTCGCGGCGCGCTGCGATCCCTATCGCGACGCGATTCCCCCGATCCCGCCGGAGATGATCGCCGAGACGGCGCGCGTCTATCGCGACGCCTTCGCCCGCATCACCGGGGCCGAGATGGCGCGCGATGCGTCCGACCCGCTCGCGCGGCTGCGGCGCAACCTCGCGCCGTGGTTCGTCACGCGGGCGTGACGGCGGGGCTTGCACCCGGTCGCGACCTCGCCTAGCCTTCGCAGTGGGACACCCCTCCCCACCGAGGGGCGCGTATCTGGAAGGATAGCATGAGCGAACCCACGACCCCGGCCGCGCGGCCGGTCAATCCGCGCTTTTCGTCCGGGCCCTGTGCCAAGATCCCGGGCTTTACCCTCGATCTGCTGTCTGACGCGCCCCTCGGGCGCTCGCATCGTGCGGCCGTCGGCAAGGCGCGGCTGCAGGATGCCATCACCCGCACGCGTGGCGTTCTCGGCATCCCCGACAGCCACCGCATCGCGATCGTGCCCGGATCGGACACCGGCGCGGTGGAGATGGCGCTGTGGTCGCTCCTCGGGGCCCGGCCGGTTGAGGTGCTGGCGTGGGAGAGCTTCGGCGAGACCTGGGTCGGCGACATCGTGCAGGAATTGCGGCTCGATCCCGTCGTGCGCCGCGCGCCATGGGGCGGCATCGTCGATCTGGCCGAGGTCGATTTCGACCGTGATGTCGTCTTTACCTGGAATGGCACAACCTCGGGCGTGCGCCTGCCCGTGGGCACGCGCCTGCCCGCCGGGCGCGCGGGCCTCACGATCTGCGATGCGACCTCGGCCGCCTTCGGCATGGCGCTGCCGTGGGAGGATCTCGATGTCGCGACCTTCTCGTGGCAGAAATGCCTCGGCGGCGAGGGTGCGCACGGGATGCTCGTCCTCGGCCCGCGCGCGATGGAGCGGCTGCAAGGCTGGACCCCGCCCTGGCCCATCCCCAAGCTCTTCCGGCTCGCCAAGGGCGGGCGCGTGCCCGAGGGGCTGTTCGCGGGCGAGACGATCAACACCCCCTCGATGCTCGCGCTCGAGGACTGGCTGGCCGCGCTCGGCTGGGCCGAGGCGGTGGGCGGCCTGCCCGCGCTGATCGCGCGGGCGGATGCCAATGCGGCCGAGGTCGCGGCCTATGTGGCGCGGAACCCGTGGCTTGCGAACCTCGCGCAGGATCCGGCCACGGCCTCGAGCACGAGCGTCTGCCTGCGCTTTGCCGACCCCGAGGTGGCGGGCGATGCGGCCTTTGCCGCGGCGGTGGCGAAACGGCTGGAGAAGGCGGGCGTCGCCTACGATGTCGGCAGCTATCGCGACGCGCCGCCCGGCTTGCGCATCTGGTGCGGCCCGACGGTCGAACGCGCCGATGTCGCGGCGCTGATGCCCTGGATCGGCTGGGCCTACGGCGCCGAACGCGCCGCCCGCGCCGCCGCCGCCTGACCCCCCATTTCCCGAAAAAGGAGCCGCCATGGCCCCCCGCGTTCTCGTCTCGGACGATCTTTCACCCACCGCCGTGCAGATCCTGCGCGATCGCGGCATCGAGGTCGATTTCGACCCCACGCTCGGCAAGGACAAGGAGCGTCTGGCGAGCGTCATCGCCGGCTATGACGGCCTTGCCATCCGCTCGGCCACCAAGGTCACGGCCAAGCTTCTCGATGCCGCGCCGCGGCTGCGCGTCGTCGGCCGGGCGGGCATCGGGGTCGACAACGTCGATATCCCCGCCGCCTCGCGCAAGGGGGTGATCGTGATGAACACCCCCTTCGGCAACGCCATCACCACGGCCGAGCACGCCATCGCGATGATGTTCGCCGCCGCCCGCCAGATCCCCGAGGCCAACGCCTCGACCCATGCCGGCAAATGGGAGAAATCCCGCTTCATGGGGGTCGAGCTTTGCAACAAGACGCTGGGCGTCATCGGGGCGGGCAACATCGGCACCATCGTGTGCGACCGCGCCCTCGGCCTTCGGATGAAGGTCGTGGCCTACGACCCCTTCCTCTCGGAGGAGCGGGCGCAGAAGATGGGGGTGCAGAAGGTCGAGCTTGACGAACTGCTCGCGCGCGCGGATTTCATCACCCTGCACGCGCCGCTGACCGACAAGACGCGCAACATCCTCTCGGCCGAGGCGATTGCGCGCATGAAGCCCGGCGTGCGCATCATCAACTGCGCGCGCGGGGGGCTGGTGGATGAGGGCGCGCTCGCGGAGGCGTTGCGCGCGGGCCACGTGGCGGGGGCGGCCTTCGATGTGTTCGAGGTCGAGCCCGCGACGCAAAGCCCGCTCTTTGGCCTGCCCAATGTCGTATGCACCCCCCATCTCGGGGCATCGACCCTTGAGGCGCAGGAGAATGTGGCGCTGCAGGTGGCCGAGCAGATGGCGGACTATCTGCTGACGGGGGCGGTGCAGAACGCGCTCAACATGCCCTCGGTCACGGCCGAGGAGGCCGCCGTGATGGGGCCGTGGCTGCGGCTGGCTGGGCATCTGGGCAGTTTCGCCGGCCAGATGACGGATGAGCCGATCAAGGCCATCAACGTCCTCTATGACGGCGTCGCGGCGGGGATGAACCTTGCCGCGCTCGATTGCGCCACGATCGCGGGCATCCTGCGCGCGTCGAACCCGCAGGTGAACCTCGTCTCGGCCCCGCTGATCGCGCAGGAGCGCGGCATCCGCGTCTCGACCACGCGGCAGGCCAAGTCGGGGGCGTTCGACGGCTATGTGAAGCTGACGGTCGTCACAGACCGGCGCGAGCGGTCGGTCGCCGGCACCGTCTTTTCCGACGGCAAGCCGCGCTTCATCCAGATCAAGGGCATCAACATCGACGCCGAGATCGGGCGGCACATGCTCTATACGACGAACGAGGACGTGCCGGGGGTGATCGGGCTGCTGGGGATGACCATGTCGAAGAACGGCGTCAACATCGCGAACTTCACCCTCGGGCGGTCCGGGGTCGGGGCCGAGGCGATCGCGATTCTCTACCTCGACGAACCGGCCCCCGCCAAGATCGTCGAGACGCTGGAATCGACAGGGGTCTTCGGACAGGTGCGCCGGCTGGAATTCGACGTCGCCTGAGGTCCGTTGCCGCGCGTCTGCGCCACCCGCAACGGGCGTGGTGGCACAGACATTTTCGCGGGGGTGTATTTACTTAAATTGACACAATGTGGTTATCTGGATGATTTGTAAATTGATATAAACTTTATAATATTTTGATAAATTTATTCCTCTGCGTTTTGCCAGATGGCGCAATTTCGGACGGTTTGATATTGACCGGAAAGCCGATGCTCCAGATAGTTTTCCGCGACGTCATTCAATTGTCTGCATTCACCCGGCGCGGAACGCCCATCATGCCCATTTGCACGCACCACGCACCCGGACCTCTGGCTGGCTGCCACCCAGGGCCGACAAGATGAACAAGCCGCTGTCGGGCGCCCTCGCCTCGCAGCCCGAGCTCGCGGCCCATTTCGTTGCGCGGTTGCGCAGCGCGATGCAGGAGAACGCGATCACCGCTGCCGAGCTCGCGCGGCGCACGGGGCTGAGCAAGGCCGCGATCTCGCAACTGATGTCGGAGCGCACGGGGCGGCTGCCCAACAGCTATTCGATCTACATGCTGGCCCGGTCGCTCAACCGCACCGTTGACTACTTTCTGGGGTCGGCCGTCGATCTTGGCGAGGTTCAGACGACGGTCTTTGCCGACCTCCATGACGACACGCTCGACGCGCTCGACCGGCTGTGCCGCGAGGTGATGCTTGCGCCCGATGCCGGGCCTTGCGTGCTGATGGCCGACACGCTCCCCGATTATCTCAAGACGGCAGCCACGCTCGAGGCCGAATACGGGACAGGTGCGGCGATCGCCGCCCATGCAACCCGCATTGAAGCGATCCGCAGCACCCCTGCGCGTCCGGCCGGGCTTGTTCTGTGCGATCCGGGCGTGATCGTGCAACTCGTGCGCGGCGGCGGCCTCTATCGCGGGATGGACACCGGGGCGCGGCGCAACCAGATCGCCCTCATGGTCGACTTCTTCGAGGCGCGGTTTCCCGACCTCATCTGCTCGGTCGCGGCCTTCCGCCCGAACGGGCTGGGGCCTGCCTTGCTCTATGGGCGCGCCAACGTCGCGGCGCCGGTTCTGGGCGGCGTGGTCCAGATGACAAACGAGACGCTTTTTGCCCGGCTTTCCGCGCGCGCGCAACTCGCCGCGCGCCGCGGCGTGCCGCTACGCCAGTTCATCGACCTCATCGACGGGGTCTGAGGCCTACCCCTGCGGTGGACGCTGGCGCAGCGGGGGCAACCGGGGCACCGTGCAACTTCTGCTCGCGCAGAAGGATGTAGATGCCGCTGCCCATCACGACAGCCGCGCCGACGAGGGTGATCGCATCGGGAGATTCCTCGAAGAACAGCGCGCCATAGAAGACCGCCCAGACGATCTGCGAATACTGCATCGGCGCCACCACGACAGCCTCGGCCGCGCGGTAGGCCGCGATGATGAGGACCATGCCGCCGACCGAGCCCAGCGCGACCAGCGTCACAAGCAGGAAGTCGCCCCCCTCCATCGGCCGGTAGACGAACGGCATGAAGGCCCCGAGCACCGCGATGTTGCCCAGCATGGGATAGAGCAGCACCACCACCGCACGCTCCGATGTGCCGATCCGCCGGGTGAGGACGGCCGTGAGGGCCGACGACAGCGCCGCGACAAGCGCGCTGAGATGGCCGAGCCCGAATTCGGACTGCCCGGGGCGCAGGACGATCAGAACGCCCGCCATCCCCACGGCTATGGCCGTCGCGCGCCGGATGCCCACCTTTTCCCCCAGCAGCGGAACGGCGAGCAAGGTGACTAGGATCGGGGTCGAGAAGAAGATCGCATAGGCCTGCGCGAGCGGGATTTCGGCGAAGGCGAAGAAGGCGCTCAGCGCAGATACAAGAACCGCCCCGCTGCGCACGAAGACGATCGCGGGAGATCGCGGCCAGATCGTGCCCGGCTCTGGGTCGCGCATCAGCAGCACGAAGACGGCCGGCAGACCGAGAAGGGCCGCGAAAAAGACGATCTGAGCGACGTGATAGGCCCCGCCCAGCGCCTTTACCGAAACATCGTGGGCTGAAAAGACGGCAAACGCCCCCAGCGCCAGCAGTGCTCCGCGCAGATTGCGTCCGATCGCGCTCATTGCGTCTATCCTTGCCTCTGGCGGTGGTCCCGGGTCAGAATCGAACCGCTTTCATCCGCGCCGCGTGCAGTCCATGCCCGCGCGCCCCCCTTGTGACAAGAGGTATCCATGCTGAAGGAATTCCGGACATTCATCGCGCGCGGCAATGTCGTCGATCTCGCCGTCGGCATCATCATCGGGGCGGCCTTCACCGCAGTCGTGACAAGCCTCGTGAGCGACCTCATCAATCCCGTCATTGGCCTCGCGACAGGCGGGATCGACTTTTCGAACCATTTCATAAGCCTCGGCGCAGCAGACTATGCCACGCTCTCTGATGCGCGCGCGGCCGGCGCCCCGGTTCTGGCCTGGGGCGCGTTCCTCACGGCCGTCATCAACTTCCTGATCGTCGCCTGGGCGGTTTTCCTGCTCGTCAAGGCGGTGAATCGCCTGCGCGATGCCGCCACCCCGCCCGCGCCCGCTCCCGCGCCCGCCGCACCCCGCGGCCCGACCAGCGAGGAGTTGCTGGCCGAGATCCGCGATCTGCTGCGCGCGCGGGGCTGAGGGGCGTCAGATCTTCAGCGCCTCGGCGGCCGGCAGCGACTCGATCCCGAGTGCGGCGCCGACGGCCGCATAGGTCAGCCAGCCCGCATGGGTGTTGAGGCCCGCGAGCAGATGCGGGTTGGCCCCGCACGCCTTGCGCCAGCCGTGATCGGCAAGCGCGAGCGCAAAGGGCAGGGTCGCGTTCCCGAGCGCCTGGGTCGAGGTGCG
>Ga0315900_10003608_pt1 | contig 22476 bp, 17 predicted proteins | sample LakEriMetagenome_FD_203521 | JGI IMG/M metagenome (GOLD analysis project Ga0315900, IMG submission 203521) | Freshwater fungal communities from buoy surface, Lake Erie, Ohio, United States - Buoy 12 MA114 | ecosystem: Environmental > Aquatic > Freshwater > Lake > Lake biofilm | place: USA: Lake... | reverse complement strand
GAGCCCTCGACAAACTGGGCTTTCTTGTTCATGGCATTCCCCTCCTGTCACCGCAGTTTATTGACGTTTTGACAAGGTGCAAAGCAAAACCGGCAGCGTCTGCCACGCGGGCAGATGCACCGCGCCAGTCGCAGCCGGCCCAGAAAGCAAAAAGGGTCAGCCTCTTGTGAAGACTGACCCATCTGCAACCCGTTGTGTGCAACGGAAATCTATGGTCGGGGTGGCGGGATTCGAACTCGCGACCCCTTGCACCCCATGCAAGTGCGCTACCAGGCTGCGCTACACCCCGACGAAGCCCGCATTATAGACCGCCCACGAGAGGCGAGCTCCGTGGTCCGGGCTCAATCTTCCAGCAAGCGGCGGATGGCGCTCAATTCCTGCGCGAGCCACTGCAGGCTGTCGTCTGCGCTGGCGGTACCCGCGGTGAAAGCGACTGCGGGTTGCAGGTTCTCTGCGGGGCTGTCTGAATCTGTGTCCGGGTCTTCAGCCAGGTCTTGCAGCACTTCGGGCGGCGGGGCCGCGGCGCTGAAGCGCCGAGAGGCCATGGACTCGGCCAGGCGGTTGCGCGCGCCACTGATGGTGAAACCCTGGTCGTACAGCAGCTCGCGGATGCGGCGAATCAGCAGCACTTCATGGTGTTGGTAGTAGCGGCGGTTGCCACGCCGCTTCATGGGCCGCAGCTGCGTGAACTCCTGCTCCCAATAGCGCAAGACGTACGCCTTCACGCCGCAGAGGTCGCTCACCTCTCCGATCGTGAAATACCTCTTGGCGGGAATGGCAGGAAGCGCGGTGTCCATCGGGGCCTGGTCTGGGCCGGTAGTGATCAGCTCGACACACCCGCATCAGCGGGAGCCGAAAACTCTACTCGAATTCACCCGCCGGCGGCACATCGCCCTGCACCTGGGCCTTCAACTTCAGGCTGGGGTGAAAGGTCACCACCTGGCGGGCCTTGATGGGAATGGACTCGCCCGTGCGGGGGTTGCGGCCCGGGCGGGGCGCCTTGCGACGCACGTTGAAGTTGCCGAAGCCCGACAACTTGACGTCCTGCCCTTGTACGAGAGAGCCGTGCACGATCTCGAAGAAGGCCTCGACCATGTCCTTGGACTCGCGCTTGTTCAGCCCAAGGCGGTCAAAGAGCATCTCGGCGAGCTCGGCCTTCGTCAGGGTGGGCGTCTCGATGGACTGCAACAAGCCCCCTTGCAAGAGGCCCTCAGGCATCTGGTCATTCATCAACCACGGCTCCTGGAAGTCAGTTCGTCAGGCCCGCAGGCGGGCACCGCAGGCCCGTGCGGCGCGCTGCACGGCAGCGGCTACCGCTTGGTCGATGCGATCGTCCGTGAGGGTGGCGGCATCATCAAGCAGCTCGAGCCGCACGGCGAGGCTGCGCTCATCGGCGGCCATGCCCGTCTGCGCCTGCGCCGGCTTGTAGATGTCAAACAAGGTGACCTGGCGCACCAGGCCTGCCGGGTCTGAGCGAAGGGCTGTCACCAGCGCCTCATGCGAGACGTGATCCCGCACGACCAGGGCCAGATCGCGCATGGCGGCCTGCTGGCGGGGCAGCGGCTCGAAGGCGGGCAACTGCCGTGCCAACACACCGTCCAAGGCCAGCTCGAACAGCACGGGTGCAGAGGGCAGGTCGTAGGACTGACGCCACTTCGGATGCAGCTCTCCCACATGGCCCAGCACACGCCCGCCCAACTCCACGCGAGCGCAGCGCCCCGGATGCATGGCGGGATGCACATCCGCGTGGAAGCTCAGCGCCTGCCCCACGAGCAGGGCCTGCAAATCGCCCTTGACGTCGAAGAAGTCCACGGCGCGTTCGCGCTCACCCCATTGCAGCTCGTCCGCCGCGCCCCAGGCCAAGCCCGCCACGCGCATGGGTTGGTCCACACCGGCCACAGCCAGAGGCCCGTCCTGCACCGAAGCATCGCGCCTGAAGACTCGACCGACCTCAAAGACACGAACACGGGACGCCTTGCGTGCCAGATTGGTCTTCAGCACGCCAATCAAACTGCCCAGCAGCGACGACCGCATCACCGCCAATGGCGCGGCGATCGGGTTCAGCACACGGATCGGATCGGGGTTGCCGGCCAATTCGATTTCCGTGCGCTCTTCTACGAAGCTGAAGGTGATGGTCTCGTGGTAGCCCAGTGAGGCCAGCGAGCGGCGAAGTGCGTGCGGTGACACCCGGCCTTCGCGCTGCGGGCGAGAGGTGACGGGCGCATGCGGCGGCGTGGTGGGCAGGTGCTGCAGACCGATGACCCGGATGACCTCCTCGATCAGATCTTCCTCGATGGCCAGATCAAAGCGCCACGCCGGGGGTGTGACCACCAAGGTGTCGCCCTGCTGCTCGAAGGCCAGTCCCAAACGCTGGAAGACCTGCGCGCACTGCGCAACCGTCAATGGCATGCCCAGCACCTTCGACGCACGCGGTACGCGCAAGGTGATGGGTTGACGCTGCGGCAGCGCCAGCGTCTGGTCGTCGAAGGGGCCGGCCTCACCACCACAAATCTGCTGGATCAGCGCGGTGATGTGCTCGATGTGCTGCACCGTGAGCGAGGGGTCCACGCCACGCTCGAAGCGGTGTCCGGCGTCGGTGGAGAAGTTGAACCGGCGCGAGCGGCCGGACACAGCCTCGGGCCACCAGAAAGCGGCCTCCACGTAGACGTTGCGGGTGTCGTCGCTGACGGCAGTGGCGTCCCCTCCCATGATGCCGGCAAGGGACTCCACGGCCTTCGCATCCGCGATCACCCCCACCTGCTCGTCCAGCTCGATGGTGTTGCCATTCAACAGCTTCAAGGTTTCGCCGGGCTGCCCCCAGCGCACCACCAGCTTGTCGTGGATCTTGTCCAGATCAAAGATGTGGCTGGGCCGTCCGTACTCGAACATCACGTAATTCGAGATGTCCACCAGAGCGCTGACCGAGCGCTGGCCGCAACGCGCCAGCCGGCTCACCATCCAGCCGGGCGTCTGGGCGGCCGTGTTCACCCCGCGCACGATGCGGCCAGAGAAGCGGCCGCAAAGATCCGCAGCCTTCACCTCCACGGGCAACTTGTCCTGGTGCGTGGGGCTCACCGGTGTGAAGGCGGGCGTCTTCAGTGGCGCGCCAGTCAAAGCCGAGACCTCGCGCGCAATGCCGTACACGCTCAGCGCATGCCCCAGGTTGGGCGTGAGCTTCAGCGTGAACAGGGTGTCATCCAACGCCAGAGCCTGACGCACGTCCTGCCCAATGGGCGTGTCGGCGGGCAGCTCCAGCAGGCCGGCGTGGTCTTCCGAGAGCTTGAGCTCGCGCGCCGAACACAGCATGCCGAAGCTCTCCACCCCGCGCAGCTTGCCCACGCCGATCTTGAAGGGCTTGCCATCCTCTCCCGGGGGCAGCTCGGCGCCCACCAGGGCCAGCGGCACGCGGATGCCCGCACGGGCATTGGGTGCGCCACAGACGATCTGCAAAGGCCCTTGGGCGGAATGCGGTCCGGCGTCGACCTTGCACACGCGCAGCTTGTCGGCGTTGGGGTGCTGCACCGCCTCGAGGATCTCGGCCACGACGATGCCGTGGAAGGCGGGGGCGACAGGCTTCAACTCCTCGACTTCCATGCCCGACATGGTGAGGAGCTCGGCCAGGGCTTGGGTGGACAGCTGCGGATCGCAAAACTCACGCAGCCAGGATTCCGGGAATTGCATCTTGAGGCTCGGAAAGGAATTCGTTCGAGATCAATACAGGCGCAAGGCGGTGCTGGGCGAAACAGACTGGCCCGGCGCCTCAGCGGAACTGCGCCAGAAAGCGCAGGTCGTTCTCGAAGAACAGTCGCAGGTCGCTGACGCCGTAGCGCAGCATGGTCAGGCGGTCGGGGCCCATGCCGAAGGCAAAGCCGATGTGGCGCTCCGGGTCCAGCCCGTAGTTGCGCACCACGTTCGGGTGCACCTGGCCCGAGCCGGCCAACTCCAGCCAGCGGCCTTTCAGCGGCCCCGTGGCGAACATCATGTCGATCTCGGCGCTGGGCTCGGTGAAGGGGAAGTAGCTGGGACGAAAACGCGTCTCGATCCCGTCATCCTCGAAGAAGCGGCGCAAGAAGTCGGTGAAGACGACCTTCAGGTCCTTGAAGCTGATGTGCTCGCCGATCCACAGGCCTTCACACTGGTGGAACATGGGCGAGTGCGTGGCATCGCTGTCCACGCGGTAGGTGCGGCCCGGGGCGATGACGCGGATCTCGGGCATCGGGTCCTGCCCGGCGTGGGCTGCAGCGTGCATGCGGGCGTAGCGCACCTGCATGGGGCTGGTGTGCGGGCGCAGGTTGAGCCAGCGGCCTTGGGCGTCCTTCACGTCGACGTAGAAGGTGTCCTGCATCGAACGCGCCGGGTGGTTCTCCGGGTTGTTCAGGGCCGTGAAGCTCATCCAGTCGGTCTCGATTTCGGGGCCTTCGGCCACGTCAAAACCCATGGAGCCGAAGATGGCCTCGATGCGCTCGATGGTGCGGCTGACCGGGTGCAGGCCACCCTGCCCCCGTTGGCGCCCGGGCAGGGTCACGTCCAGGGCTTGGGCCTTGAGTTGGGCTTGCAGTTCCGCCTCGGCCAAAGCCTCGCGGCGGGCCTGCAGGGCCTGCTCGATGCCGGTCTTCAGGCGGTTGATGTCGGCACCGCGGGACTTCTTTTCCTCAGCGCTCAGCGCGCCCAGGCCCTTCAGCAGCTCGGTCACGCGGCCAGACTTGCCCAGGAATCGGGCCTTGGCGTTCTCCAGTTCGGCCGCAGTGGGGGCGGCATCGAACTCGGACGCCGCCTGCGCGAGCAGGGAATCGAGATCGTTCATCGGATGCAGTTTCAGGCGGAAGAAAACGACGTCGGAAACGAAAAGAGGCCGCCACGAGGTGACGGCCTCTGGAATGCTTGCAGGCCCCGAGGCAAGCCCCGGAGCCCGATCATCAAGCCAGTTGAGCCTTCACCTTGTCCACGATGCTGGCAAAGCCAGCCGGATCGTTGACAGCCAGATCGGCCAGGACCTTGCGGTCGATGTCGATCTGCGCCTTCTTCAGGCCGGCCATGAACTTGCTGTAGGTGACACCCATCGACCGGGACGCCGCGTTGATACGGGCGATCCACAGTTGACGGAACACCCGCTTGCGGGTGCGACGGTCACGGTAGGCGTACTGACCGGCCTTCATCACCGCCTGCTTGGCGATGCGGAAGACGTTCTTGCGGCGGCCGCGGAAGCCCTTGGCGAGCTTCAGGATCTTCTTGTGGCGGGCGTGTGCGGTGACACCACGTTTGACGCGAGGCATGTGTGTGCTCCTTGTTCAGTGGTGGTGGATCAGAGACCGGCGAACGGCAGCATCGCTGCCATATGGCCCATGTTGGTCTCGTGCACATTGGCCGCGCCGCGCAGATGACGCTTGCGGGTGGTGCTCTTCTTGGTGAGGATGTGGCGCTTGAACGCCTGTCCACGCTTGACGGTACCGCCGGGGCGGACGCGGAAGCGCTTCTTGGCGCTGCTCTTGGTCTTCATCTTGGGCATGACTGCTCCTGTTGTTGGACACCTTTGCAGGCGACCGCATTTCGGCGGTACTTGTGGTGCCTGCATCGGCTTGTAGGTGGCTCCTGTGCGGGCTTTCGCCCACCGGGAACCTTCATCAGCCAGCCCGTGTTGCCAAGAGCTGACTGTTTCAGACGCCAGCCGGAAAACCCGGCAAGCGAATGATCTTGAAAAAAACTGAACTCCGGTTCAGCCCTTCGAACCGACTGGCGCCAAGGGCTTCGCCGACCTCACTTGCGCTTGGGCGCCAGCACCATGATCATCTGCCGCCCTTCGAGCTTGGGCATGTGCTCTACCACCGCCACGTCGGCCAGTTCGTCGCGGATGCGCTCCAGCAAGCGCATGCCGATGTCCTGGTGCGTGATCTCGCGGCCACGGAACCGCAGCGTGACCTTGCCCTTGTCGCCGTCGTCGGCAATGAAGCGGCGCAGGTTGCGCATCTTGATCTGGTAGTCGCCTTCGTCCGTGCCTGGACGGAACTTGACTTCCTTGATCTCGATGACCTTTTGCTTGGACTTGGCCTCGGCGGCCTTCTTCTGCTCCTGGTACTTGAACTTGCCATAGTCCATCAACCGGCAGACCGGAGGATCTGCCACCGCCGCGATCTCGACCAGATCCACGTCGAGTTCACCTGCCATTCGAAGCGCGTCCATCAAGCTGACGATGCCGAGCGGCTCATTCTCGACACCGTTGAGGCGCACCTGCGGCGCCATGATTTCGCGATTCAGCCTGTGCTTGCGCTCCGCGTTCGGCACGCGGCGGTCCATGAAGGTAGCGATGGTTCAAACCCCTCTGTGCAACCCCGAGGCAATGCGGGGCCGCCTTGAAAATGAATCGGGCGCGCCGAAGACTTTAGGCCTTCTGGGCAATGTCGCCCAGCAGCTTCGAGGAGAAGTCTTCCAGGGGCATCACGCCAAGGTCCACGGACCCACGTGCGCGCACCGCTACGGCCCCGCTTGCCTTCTCCTTGTCGCCCACGACGAGGATGTACGGGACCTTTTGCAACGAATGCTCACGGATTTTATAGTTGATTTTCTCGTTACGAGCATCAACCGAGACCCTAACTCCTTGTTTTTGCAGCGTTTTCGCCACTTCTCTTGCGTATTCGTGCTGTTGGTCGGTGATCGGACACACCACCGCCTGCTCCGGCGCCAGCCATGCGGGCAGCGCTCCAGCGTGCTGCTCGATCAGGATGCCGATGAAACGCTCCAGGCTGCCGACGATGGCACGGTGCAGCATCACGGGGTGGCGGCGTGAGCCGTCATCGGCCACGTACTCGGCGTCCAGGCGCTCGGCCATGGAGAAGTCCACCTGAATGGTGCCGCACTGCCACTGCCGGCCGATGGCGTCCTTGAGCGTGTACTCCACCTTCGGGCCGTAGAAGGCGCCGTCGCCTTCGGCGATGACGAACTCCACACCCGAGCGGCGCAGGCTCTCCATCAAGGCGTGCTCGGCCTTGTCCCACACCTCGTCGGAGCCGATGCGCGCGGCCGGCCGCGTGGCCACCTTGTAGAGGATGTCCGTGAAGCCGAAGTCGGCGTAGACCTTCTGCAGCAGCGCCGTGTAGGCCACGCACTCCTCCAGGATCATGTCCTCGGTGCAGAAGATGTGACCGTCGTCCTGCGTGAAGCCGCGCACTCGCATGATGCCGTGCAGCCCGCCCGTGGGCTCATTGCGGTGACACTGACCGAACTCGCCATAGCGCAGCGGCAGGTCGCGGTAGCTCTTGATGCCCTGCTTGAAGATCAGGATGTGGCCGGGACAGTTCATCGGCTTGAGGGCGTAGTCGCGCTTCTCGCTCTCAGTCGTGAACATGTTGTCGCGGTACTTGTCCCAGTGGCCGGTCTTCTCCCACAGGGCCTTGTCCAGGATCTGCGGGCCTTTGACTTCCTGGTAGCCGTTGTCACGGTAGACCTGGCGCATGTACTGCTCCACGCCCTGCCACACCGTCCAGCCTTTGGGGTGCCAGAACACGACGCCGGGGGCGTGGTCGTCGATGTGGAAGAGGTCCAGTTCACGGCCGAGCTTGCGGTGGTCGCGCTTCTCGGCCTCTTCCAGCATGGTGAGGTGCTTCTGCAGGTCATCCTTGCTGGCCCAGGCGGTGCCATAGACGCGCTGCAGCATCTCGTTGCGGTGGTCGCCGCGCCAGTAGGCGCCGGCCACCTTCATGAGCTTGAAGTGCTTGAGCTTGCCGGTGCTGGGCACGTGCGGGCCGCGGCATAGGTCCTCGAAGCCGCCCTCACGGTAGAGCGAGACGTCCTGCCCCTCGGGGATGCTGGCGATGATCTCGGCCTTGTAGTGCTCGCCCAGACCCTTGAAGTAGGCCACAGCCTCGTCGCGCGGCAACACGCGGCGCTCCACCTTCTCGTCCTTGCGGGCGAGCTCCGTCATGCGGGCTTCGATGGCGGCCAGGTCGTCCGGTGTGAAGGGGCGCTTGTAGGCGAAGTCGTAATAGAAGCCGTGCTCGATGACCGGGCCGATGGTGACCTGCGCCTCGGGAAAGAGCTCCTTCACCGCATAGGCCAACAGGTGCGCCGTGGAGTGGCGGATCATCTCCAGGCCGTCGGCGTCGCGGTCGGTCACGATGGCCAGGCGGGCATCGGCCTCGATGCGGTGGCTCAGGTCCACCAGGTGGCCGTCCACCTTGCCGCCCAGCGCCGCCTTGGCCAGGCCAGCACCTATGGAGGCGGCCACCTCACCCACCGTCACCGGGGCGGGAAATTGACGTTGGGAGCCGTCGGGCAGCGTGATGTTCAACATGGGGATCTCCGGGAAATTCAGGCCACAAAAAAGCGCGGTGGGAGCCGCGCTTCGTGGGTCTTGGATCAGGACGTGACGACGCGGCCGGGGTCAAACCTCGGTGAGGGAGAAGGTCGTAGTCCGCGGTGTCATAACCCGTCGTGCCTTTCCTGCTCTTGTTGCGGCGCTTGCCATAGTTATTCGATGCCAGATTGTAGTCAGGGCAGGGGCAAGGGGTCGATGCTGCCGCGCTGGGCCCGCTCGGCAAACTCATCGGCCAGGCGCTGGCTTTCGGCCACGGCTATGCGCCACACCCGCTGCCGAGCGGCCTCGTCGTTGACGTAGGTCTTGAAGTCGCTGCGGTCAGGCAGCTTGGCGCCGGGCAGCGTGGCCACCCACTCAGGGCTGGGGCACAACAGCACCAGGTTATCCAACGCCGAAGTGGCGCGGTGACGCGCACGCCAAGACTTGTCCAGCCAGCCGGGGACCACCGTGGGCTGGAAGTGCGGGTACAGCACCAGCCCCTCTTGCATGCCGGCGTAGGGCCAGTGCAGGTGGTAGTCGGTGATGCCGCCGTCCCAGTAGGCACCACGCGGGCCGCCGGGGATGTCGTGCACAGCCTTCAGCCAGAAGGGAATGGAGCAGCTGGCCAGGATGGCGGGCGACAGGTTGGCGGCATCCAACCGGGCCTGATGCGTGCGGAAATCGTCCAGCGGCAGGGGCAGCGCGTCCCGCGGGTCGCTGAAGACCACGCGCTCCAACCAGCCGCCTAACGCGCGCCGGTGCAGGGCGTTGGCGAAGAAGGCACCGGCATAGCCCAGCGGCGTGCGCAGCCGCCCTTCCCTGCCCAACACATGCCGGCCGTGGCTGGTGACCACGTGCAGACGCCGGCGGGGGTGGGACAGGATGTCCCGCGCGCGGACGCCCAGCCGCTCCTCGATCTTGCGGCCAAAGGCGTGGCTGACCACCTCGGCCGTGGGCTGCTGGCCCGGGGCGTGGTCGTAGGTCTGGGTGACGTAGTCCTCGGCCAACTGCGCAAGCGCCGCCTCGGCATCGGGCAGGCAGGCGCAGGCCAAGCGCCAGGCGCCAATCGAGGCGCCCACCAGGTGCACCACCTGCGGCGCATCGGTCAACCAGTGCCCGAAGACAAAACGGTCCAGGGGGTTGAGCACCAGCCCCTTGGGGCCGCCGGCTGCGCCAGGCACCAGGCGGACGTCCTGCGGCCGCAGACCGCGCTCGCGCAGCACCGCTGCGGCACGGGGGCCGGCATGGATCTGCAACGCTTTCATGGAGCGACGGGCTTTCTCAATCGCTGGATGGGGACCAGCTTCACGGGGCGGCTGGCCGCCATCTGCAACCACCCAGCCGGGAGGGCGGCGCCCAGGTCGAGACCTGCCCGCAAGCCAACAACCTCAGCGCGCCTGCCCCAGCCATCGCTGCACCAACCGCACCCAGTAGCTCGCGCCCACGGGGATGAGCTCGTCGTTGAAGTCGTAGCTGGGGTTGTGCAGGGTGCACGGGCCTTCGCCATGGCCCATCTCGCGGTGCAGGCCGTCGCCGTTGCCGATGAACCCATAGGCGCCCGGGCAGGCCTGCAGCATGTACGAGAAGTCTTCCGAGGGCATGACCGGCTCCTGCTCGATGGCAAGCTCCGCCCCCACCACCTCGCGCGCCACCTCGGCGGCGAACAAGGCTTCGCGCTCGTGGTTGGTGGTGGCCGGCACGCGGCGGATGAACTCGAAGTCGCACTCAGCGCCGAATGCGGCGCAGGTGTGGCGGGCAATGTCTTCCATGCGCTGCGCCACCAGGTCCATCACTTCGGCCGTGAAGGTGCGCACGGTGCCCTCCATGGTGCAGGTGGGCGGAATCACGTTGATGGCTTCGCCCGCCTGCAACAGGGTGATGGACAGCACGGCGGTGTCCACCGGCTTCTTGTTGCGGCTGACGATGGTCTGGAAGGCCTGGATGAGCTGCGCGGCCACGACCACCGGGTCCACACCCCGGTGCGGCAGGGCAGCATGCGCGCCCACGCCCTTCACCGTCACCTTGAAGGTGCTGCCGCCGGCCATCACAGGGCCGGGGCTGAAAGCGATGGCGCCGGCGGGCAGGCCGGGCCAGTTGTGCATGCCGAAGACGGCCTCCACGGGAAACTGATCGAACAGGCCTTCGGTCACCATGGCATGGGCGCCCCCACGGCCCTCTTCCGCCGGCTGGAAGATCAGCACGACGGTGCCGTCAAAGTCCCGCGTGGTGGCCAGATGCCGGGCCGCGGCCAGCAGCATGGCGGTGTGGCCGTCATGCCCACAGGCATGCATGGTGCCGGGGTGCTGGCTGGCGTGAGCAAAGGTGTTGTGCTCCTGGATGGGCAGCGCGTCCATGTCGGCGCGCAGGCCGATGCGGCGCCCGCAGGCGCCGCCGTCACGGCCGTGAACGATGCCCACCACGCCGGTCTTGGCCAGGCCGCGGTGCACTTCGATACCCCAGGCCTGGAGTTGCTCGGCCACCAGGTCGGAGGTGAGCTGCTCCTCGAAGCCGAGCTCCGGGTGGGCGTGGATACGGCGGCGCAGCGCCGTCATGCCCGCCGCGTCCAGGGTGATGTCGTCGATGAGTTTCATGGTCTGTCCTCCAGGGCTGCTGCCGGGATTGAAACGCCAGCGGTTCAGAGTGGCATGTCAGGTTGGATTCTCAGGACGGAATGTGCGTCCCGTGATGCTCAGGCATGAGCCCGCGCAAGCGCCTGCTCCAGGTCGGCAATGAGGTCGCCTGCGTCCTCGATGCCCACGGACAGGCGCAGCAGGTCGGGCGGTGCGGGTGTTCCCGCACCCTCCACGCTGGCGCGGTGCTCGATGAGGCTCTCGGTACCGCCCAACGAGGTGGCCCGCTTCCACAGCTCCACGTTCGCCGCCGTGGCGATGGCCGCGGCCTCCCCGCCTTTGGCCCGGATGGACATCATGCCGCCGAAGCCGCCCTGCATCTGGCGCGCCGCCACCGCATGGCCGTGGGCGCTGGGCAGACCCGGGTACAGCACGGCCTCTACCAGCGGGTGGCCGTGGAAATGCTCGGCAATGCGCTGCGCCGACTGCGAAGCGGCGCGCACGCGCAGATACAGCGTGCGCATGCCGCGCAGCAGCAACCAGGCCTCGAAGGAGCCCAGCGTGCCGCCAATCTGCGCGCGCACCATCTTCACGCGGCGCCAGTACTCGCTGTCCTCGCGCGTGACCAGCACGCCGGCCACCAGGTCGGAGTGGCCGTTGAGGTACTTGGTGCCCGCGTGCATGACGATGTCCGCCCCCAAGGTCAGCGGCCGGGTCAGCACGGGCGACGGCACGGTGGAATCCACCGCCACCAGCGCGCCGGCGGCGTGGGCGATCTCGGCTGTGGCGGCAATGTCCGTCACGGTCCACAGCGGGTTGGCCGGGGTCTCGATCCACACCAGCTTGGTCACCCCGGTGCGCACAGCTGCTTGGACGGCGGCCGGGTCGGTCATGTCGATCAGCTCGACATTCAAGCCCCAGCGCGTGGCGAAGTTCATCAACCAGTTGCGCAGCGACCAGTACATGACCTTGGGCGCGAGCACGTGGTCTCCGGGCGACAGGGCCTGGAACACCGCCGTGGCCGCGGCCATGCCGGAGGCGAACAGCGCCGCCTGGGCGCCCTCCTCCAGCTGTGCCATCACGGCCTCGGCCTGGTCAAACGCGGGGTTGTCGGCGCGGGCGTAGACGCGGCCCGAGCGGTACTGGTTGTCGGGGTCCCGCAAGTAGGTGGAGGAGACGTGGATGGCCGGCGTGATGGCGCGGGTCTTCTCATCCACCCAGCCCAGAGCCTGGGCGGCGATGCTTTCGGGTTTGACGCGGCGGGGGTCCATGTGGGGGAAGGCTCCAGGGTCGGGTCAGAACTTGACGGTGAGGTTGGCGTTGAAGCTTGAATGCGGTCGGCGCAGGTTGCGGGTGGACTGCTCCAGGCCGCCATCGTCCACCAGCCAGACGCGGTTCACATCATCCAGCGGCCACACATTGTTGCCCGCCACGCGAAAGGACACCTGGCGGCCGAAGGTCCACAGCAGGTAGGCGTCCAGGCTGCGCGCGCGGCCCTGGGCCAGGCGCTGGTCGGTGGTCTGCTGCACCTCGTAGGCGGGCGTGAGCGCGAGGTTGAAGCCCCAGGTCAGTGGCGTGCCGGCCACGGCATGGTCCAGCCCCGCCGTGAAGGACAGGGGCAACTGGCCTTCCAGCCGGTTGTCCGGGCCGGGGATGTCGTCCACCGTGGACCGGTAGGCGCTGAGCGAAGCCCGCAGGCTCAAGCCCGACGGGGGGCGCCAAGCCTCAGGCAGGAGTTCACCCGCCTTGCCCTTGATCTCCATCTCGACGCCGGAACTTCGGGCGCGGCTCAGGTTGACCGGGCGCGACACCCAGCGTGGCACGGGAGACCAGGCCACGCCCTCCAGCGTCACCCGGTTGCGGATCAAGCCGCTCACCTGGCGATGGAAAGTGCCGATGCTGAGCACGCCACCGCCCGACAGGTACTTCTCGAAGGCGATGTCCAGGCCCGTGGAGAGCTCGGGCTGCAGCAGCGGGTTGCCCACCCGGTCGGGCAGGATTTCGGTGTTGGGGCCGCTGGCGGGGTAGGCCGTGTTGATGGAGGGCCGGGCCATCAGGGCGTTCAGATCGGGCGCCTTGAAGGCGCGGGTGAGGCTGGCGCGGATCAGGTCCCGCCCCTTGGGGTCGAGCTTGTAGTTCAGGTGCCACAAGGGTGTGACCACGGTGCTGGAACTGCGCCGCTCATCAGCACTGCTGCGGCTGACGGTGGCTATGCGCTCGGCGCGCAGGCCCAGGTAGGTGGACCACTGCGGCGCGATCTCCCACTCGTCCTGCACGTAAAGCGCCTGCCGAGTGATCCGCGCCCTGAAGGCCTCGCCCTCCAGGCCGGTGAGCAAAGGCAGGCCGTTTTCCAGAATGCTGCGCTCTTCCAGCCGCCGGCGGGCCTCCAGGTCCCATCCAGCGGACAGGCTGTGGCCCTCGAAGAGCGGGGTGAAGACCTTGCCACTGGTGCTGCGACTTTGCTCGCTGCTGCGCCCTTGGGCCAGGCGCACAAGGGTCTGGCTGCCGGCAGCATTGAAGCCGTCCACATCAGTGCGGAAGCGGCTGTCGGAGTGCTGCACGCCCAGCTTCGCCTCCAGACGGTGGCCCTGCGGGCTGCGGCGGTTGACTTGCAGGCCCGTCCGCAGCGTTTGCCAGTGGCCGCGGTTCACGCTCTCATCGAGCACGCTTTGCGGCGCGCTGCCCAGCAGCACCTGGGTGTCGACCTGGCTGGAGGAGCGCCACTCGTTGCGCTGCGCAAAAGTCTGCGATTCCAGCGTCCACCATTCGTCTGGCTTGAAGCTCAGGCGAGGGCCGAAGTTGGCGCCGCCACCACGCCAGCGGTCGTGGGCCTGCACGGACAACTGCTGCGGCAACAGGGCCGCGTCGCGCGCCACGCGGTCGATCACCCGTTCGGTGGTGCCGCGCCACTGGAAGCCCGAGACCGGCAGCATGTAGCTGAAGCCGCCGATGCGGTCCCCCACGCTGGCGTTGAACGAGGGCACGGGTGCCTCGGCGGTGTAACCCACGCCCACGCGCAGCTCTCGCTGACGCTGGCGTGCCGCCGCCCGCAGGATGACATTGATGGTGCCGGCCACGGCCTGCGCGCTGTGTTCGGCCGTCGGGCCCTTGGTGACCTCGATGCGCTCCACCTGCGAGGGCGGCAGGTTTTCCAGCGAAAAGCCCGGCGGCGCCGGCTCCCCGTTCACCAGGATCAAGGTGTACCCCGCCCCCAGGCCGCGCAGCCGCGGGTTGCCACCCGACAGCGTGACGCCCGGCAGACGCTTGAGCACGTCCGTGACGCTCACATCTCCGTACTTGTCCAGTTCCTCCCGGCCGAATATCTGCTTGGCCACGGGCTCACGACGGCGTTGCTCGGTGTCGGTCACGTCGCTGCCGCGGATCTCCACGCGTTGCGGCGCGGGTTCTGCGGCGGGGGTTGGCGTCGACGCCGGCGCCGGCGCCGTGGACTGGGCTTGCGCTGGCAAGGCCACCAGAATAGTCACCAGGGCCAGCACGTGACACCCAGCCCAGGCAGTCCTGAAGACCGGCCAAGCGTCGTCCTGACGCCTTGGCTCGGCCAGCAGACCGTCGCACGCCGTGGGCTGGCTGGGACTCAACGCCGCCCCTGCAACTTGGCAAACGCCGCCGCCATGGCGCCCGGTCCGGCAGGTGCGGTGGCCTCGCGTCCGGGGCGGTTGTCTGAGCGCTCCTGGCGCGCGGCAGGGCGGAAACTGTTGTCACCCGAACGGGTGGCGCCCTTAGGGATCACGGCGGCATCCAGCTTCATCGTGAGCGAGATGCGCTTGCGTGCCAGGTCCACCTCCAGCACCTTGACCTTGACCACCTGCCCAGTCTTCACCACCTCGCGGGCGTCGTTGACGAACTTGTGGCTGAGCTGGCTGACGTGGATCAGGCCGTCCTGGTGCACACCCAGGTCCACAAAGGCGCCGAAGGGTGCGACGTTGCTGACCGTGCCCTCCAGCAGCATGCCGGGCTGCAGGTCCTTCAGGTCGGACACGCTGTCGTTGAAGCGGGCCACCTGGAAGTGTGGGCGGGGGTCGCGGCCGGGCTTTTCCAGCTCGGCCAGGATGTCCTTGACCGTGATGGCGCCAAAGCGCTCATCGGCAAAGGCCTCGGGCTTGAGCGTGCGCAGCACATCGGCCTGCCCCATGAGGCCCTGCACCGGCTTGCCCGTGCGCTCCAGCATGCGCTGCACCACGGGGTAGGTCTCGGGGTGCACGCCGGTCATGTCCAGCGGGTTTTCACCGTCGCGGATACGCAGGAAGCCCGCGGCCTGCTCAAAGGTGCGCGGGCCCAGGCCCGACACGTCCAGCAGTTGCTTGCGGCTTCGGAAGGCGCCGTTCGCATCGCGCCAGCGCACGATACTGGCAGCCACCGCGCCTGACAAGCCCGACACCCGCGACAGCAAGGGTACCGAGGCGGTGTTGAGGTCCACGCCCACGGCGTTCACGCAGTCTTCCACCACAGCGTCAAGGGTGCGGGCCAGCGCGCCGGGGTTGACGTCGTGCTGGTACTGCCCCACGCCGATGCTCTTGGGGTCGATCTTCACCAGCTCGGCCAGGGGGTCCTGCAGGCGGCGGGCGATGCTCACCGCCCCACGCAGGCTCACGTCCAGCTCAGGCAGCTCTTTGCTTGCCACCTCGCTGGCCGAGTAGACCGAAGCGCCGGCCTCGCTCACCACCACCTTGTCCAGCCGCGCCTCGGGCGCCAGCTGGCGGATACGCTGGATCAGTTCAGCCGCCAGCTTGTCGGTCTCGCGGCTGGCCGTGCCATTGCCGATGGCAATCAGGTTCACGCCATGCGTGGCCACCAGGCGCCCCAGGGCGTGCAGCGCGCCTTCCCAGTCGTTACGCGGTTCGTGGGGGTAGACGGTGGCGGTGTCCAGCACCTTGCCGGTGTCGCTCACCACGGCCACCTTCACACCCGTGCGGATGCCCGGGTCCAGCCCCATGACCACGCGCTTGCCCGCTGGGGCGGCCAGCAGCAAGTCGCGCACGTTGTCGCCAAAGACCTTGATGGCCACGGCCTCGGCCTCTTCCCGCAGGCGGGTGAAGAGGTCGCGCTCCAGGCTGAGTGAGAGCTTGACCTTCCAGGTCCAGGCGATGGCCTTGCGGATCAGGTCGTCGGCGCGGCGGCCGGCGTGGCTCCAGCCCAGATGTCGGGCGATGCGGCCTTCGGCCAGAGAGGGCTTGCCAGGCGCTGCGGTCTCGTCGTTGAACACCAGCTTGGCGTCCAGCCACTCCTGGCTGCGCCCGCGGAAGACCGCCAAGGCCCGGTGGCTGGGCACGGTGCGGATGGGCTCGGCGTAGTCGAAGTAGTCGCGGTACTTGGCCGCATCGGCATGCGTACCGTCTTTCCCATCAGCCAGCTGGCTCTTGAACAAGCCCTCGGCCCAGAGCCACTCGCGCAAGGGGCCTACCAGCGCGGCGTCTTCGGCCCAGCGCTCAGAGAGCAGGTCGCGCACCCCGTCCAGCACCGCCAGCGCATCGGCAAAGCCAGCCTCCGCCAGCGCCGCTGCGCCGCCCGGGTAGGCAGCCACGAAGGCTGTGGCCTCTGCCGTCGGGTCCAGCGAGGGATCAGCCAGCAGGCGGTCGGCCAGCGGCTCGATGCCCGCCTCGCGGGCGATCATGCCCTTGGTGCGGCGGCGCGGCTTGAAGGGCAGGTACAGGTCTTCCAGCTCCTGCTTGGTGGGGGCGGCCTCGATGGCTGCACGCAGCTCGGGCGTGAGCTTGCCCTGCTCTTCGATGCTCTTGAGCACGGCAGCGCGCCGGTCTTCCAGCTCGCGCAGGTAGGCCAGGCGCACCTCCAGCTCGCGCAGCTGCACATCGTCCAGCCCGTCAGTCGCTTCCTTGCGGTAGCGGGCAATGAAAGGCACGGTGGCGCCACCGTCGAGCAGCTCGACGGCCGCCTTCACTTGCGCCGGCCGAGCCTTCAGCTCGGCGGCGATCTGCAGCAGGATCTTGTCCAATTCAGTGGGGCCCGGCATCGCGCCGAGTCAAGGGCAAAGCGGCGCAGTGTAGCGAGGCCTCCCGTGCCCTGACGGGGCCCCGACGGCTCACAAGGGGGCCCTCGGCAGAGCCGACCCAGGAGCCCCACCCGGGACCGTACCCGGCATACCCTGCTCGGGGGAAAGCTCCTTCCACCAACGCGCCGCTCCCTCCCCCGCCTGCAGGCCGGTGGCGAAGCAGGCGGTCAGCAGGTAGCCGCCGGTGGGGGCCTCCCAGTCCAGCATCTCGCCGGCACAGAAAACGCCCGGCCGCTGGCGCAGCATGAGGTGCTCGTCCAGCGCGTTGCAGCACACACCGCCGGCACTGCTGATGGCCTCGTCGATAGGGCGCGGCGCCACAAGCTCGATGGGCAGCGCCTTGATGGCGCGGGCCAGGGTGGGGGCGTCCAACATCTGCTCGCGGGTGAGCTTTTCATGCAGCAGACCCATCTTCACGCCGTCCAGACCCAGACGCGACTTCAGGTGCGTGCTCAGCGAGCGGGTGCCGCGCCCGCGCGTCACTTCGGCCAACACAAACTCGGCGGAACGGGCCGGTAACAGGTCTACCCAGCAAGTGGCCTGACCACTGCGTTGCAGGCGCTCGCGCAGCGCGGCTGAGGCCGCATAGATCAGGCTGCCTTCCACGCCCGTGGCGGTGATGACGAACTCGCCGAGCTGTCGCCGGCGCTTGGGGGCATCATCTGTGCCCTCTCTCCTCTCGTCCCACTCCAAGGCCACGGACTTCAAGGGGGCACCTTGGAAGCGGTCTCGGAAGTGTTCGCTCCAGGGGGCGTCGAAGCCGCAGTTCGACGGCTGGAGCTCAGCCACCTCCACGCCCTGGGCTTGCAGCCACGGCACCCAAGCCCCGTCGGAGCCCAGGCGCGACCAACTGGCACCGCCCAAGGCCAGCACCGTGACCTGGGCCTGCACCGGACGCACGCCTTCGGGGTTGCTGAAGCGCAGCGCACTCTGCGAGTCCCATCCCGTCCAGCGGTGGCGCATATGGAACCTGACGCCTTGCCGGCGCAGCCGCTGCAGCCAGGCCCGCAGCATGGGGGCAGCCTTCATCTCCTGCGGAAAGACGCGCCCGGAGGTGCCCACAAAGGTGGTGATGCCCAGGCCCTGCGCCCAGTCCCGCAGGGCGGCCGGGCCGAAAGCCGTCAGCGCCGGGGTCAACCAAGCCTGCGCCTCACGGTAGCGCGTGATAACGAGGTCTTCAGGCTCGGCATGCGTGAGGTTGAGCCCGCCCTTGCCTGCCAGCAAGAACTTGCGCCCCACCGAGGGCATGGCGTCAAACACGTCCACCTGCACGCCGGCCTGAGCCAGCACTTCAGCAGCCATCAGCCCGGCCGGGCCTGCGCCTATCACCACGGCCGCGCAAGACAGGGGCGGCAGATCTGCGAGCGGGGTGGGATCCAGGGTCATGAGGTCACTGTAGTGCAGCGGCCAGCACGCCGATTCGCACTATCCTGGTGCACCTTCATCGCAACCAGGCGCTTTGCGCACAACTTCGGGGCAAAAGCTACGCACCAAGCTGGGCATGACCCTTGCTTGACTGTGGTCAATGAGCTTCAAGAGGGTGCGCTGACGCCCTGGCTCAGTGCGAAACCTTCATCGGAGACCTCCTTGGAACCCCTCAAGCAAGGCGCGGACGCGCTGTTCATCCTCCTGGGTGCCATCATGGTGCTGGCCATGCACGCGGGCTTTGCCTTTCTGGAGTTGGGCACTGTGCGCAAAAAGAACCAGGTCAATGCGCTGGTGAAGATCCTGGTGGACTTTGCGGTGTCCACCGTGGTGTATTTCTTGGTGGGCTACAGCGTGGCTTACGGCGTGCACTTCTTCACCGGAGCGGAAGCGCTGTCGGCCAAGAACGGTTTTGAGCTCGTCAAGTTCTTCTTCCTGCTCACCTTCGCGGCCGCCATCCCAGCCATCGTCTCTGGCGGCATTGCCGAGCGCGCGCGTTTTGGCCCGCAATTGATCGCTACGGCCGTGCTGGTGGGCCTGTGCTACCCACTGCTGGAGGGTGCCGTGTGGAACCAGGGCTTCGGCATCCAATCCTGGCTCAAGGCGACCACGGGCGCGGAGTTTCATGACTTTGCCGGCAGCGTGGTGGTGCATGCCTTTGGCGGCTGGGTGGGCTTGATGGCCGTGCTGCTGCTGGGCCCGCGCGCCAACCGCTACCGCAAGGACGGCGCCATGAGCGCCCACCCGCCCTCCAGCATCCCCTTCCTGGCCCTGGGCGCCTGGATCCTGGCCGTGGGTTGGTTCGGCTTCAACGTGATGAGCGCGCAGACCATCGACAAGGTCTCTGGCCTGGTGGCCATCAACTCGCTGATGGCCATGGCCGGTGGCACGCTGGTGGCCGTGCTGATGGGGCGCAACGACCCCGGCTTTGCCTACAACGGCCCTCTGGCCGGGCTGGTGGCCGTGTGCGCCGGCTCCGACGTGATGCACCCCGCCGGCGCGCTGGTGGTGGGCGCGGTCGCAGGCGCCATCTTCGTGGTGCTGTTCACGCTGACGCAAAACCGCTGGAAGATCGACGACGTGCTGGGCGTGTGGCCCCTGCACGGCCTTTGCGGCGCCTGGGGCGGCATCGCCTGCGGCGTTTTTGGCCAGCAGGCCCTGGGAGGCATGGGCGGCGTGAGCCTGACGGCCCAGGTGCTTGGCACCCTGATGGGCGTGGTGTGGGCGCTGGTGGCCGGCGGGCTGGTCTATGGCGCGCTCAAAGCCACGCTCGGCCTGCGCCTGACGGCTGAAGAGGAGTACGAAGGCGCTGACCTGTCGATTCACCGTATCGGTGCCACGCCGGAGCGTGAAGCCAGCTGGTGAGTGGGAAGAGTCGGGCGCGCAAGGCCCGACTCATCACCGAGTCTCAACTGCTTGGGCCGGTAGGCGCAAACGCACCCCGCCTGAGCGTAAACGGACCTCGGACCCAGGTCTGCCGATCAGTCCTCGCGCAAGGATGCGCGCAAGTTCGCACCGATCTCCGGCCGCGCCGCGAAGGGGTCGCTCGGGTTGCGCGGGGTCATGATGTCTTCGAGGCGCGTCTGCACGTTCGCCAGGCTGCGCGGGTGGCTGTAGATGTAGAAGCGCTGAGCGTCCATCGCGTCGAAGACGAACTGCGCCACCTCGGCGGCCGAGACCTTGCCGCTGGTGACCGCCTTGTCGCTCATGGCCTGGGCGATGAGCTGGCTCTTGGTGGGGCGGGCCTGCGCATCGGCAAAAGCGTCGGGACGGTTGCGCTCGCTGCGGTGGATGCCGGTGGGCACGAAGTACGGGCACAGCACATGGGCGTGCACCTGGTCGGTCACCAGGCTCAGATCCTGGTAAAGCGTCTCCGACATCGACACCACCGCATGCTTGGTGACGTTGTAGACGCCCATGTTGGGCGCGTTGAGCAGGCCGGCCATGCTGGCGGTGTTGACGATGTGGCCATGCCAGGCCGGGTCGGCCTTGGCGGCAGCCAGCATCAGCGGCGTGAACACCCGCACCCCGTGGGCCACGCCCATGAGGTTGACGCCGATCACCCACTCCCAGTCCTTGAGCGTGTGCTCCCAGATCAACCCGCCAGCGCCCACACCGGCGTTGTTGAAAACGAAGTTGGGGGTGCCGAAGGCCTGCAGTGTGGCTTGGGCCAGCGCCTCCACCTCGGCGGCCTTGGACACATCCAGCCGGAACGGCAGCACCTCCACCCCCAGGCCGCGGATCTCCGCGGCGGCGGCCTCCAGCGCATCAGCCTGCACATCGGCCATGACGACGCGCATGCCCCGGCGCGCTGCGATGCGGCTGGCCTCCAGGCCAAAACCCGAGGCTGCGCCTGTGATGACGGCGATGCCGCCTTGCCATGTGGTCATGAGAGTCCTTGAGAGGGTGAAGCGCGCTGGATGAGGGCCTGCAGCGGCAGGCCGGACGGCATCATGCCAAAGGCGTCGGCCCCACCCGACAGGCGCGAAGTGCAGAAGGCGTCGAATACCTCGGTGGGCGCATGCTGGCGCAACTGCGCGGCCTGCAGCAGCACCGCGAGGTCACGCGCCAGCAACCGGGCCTGCACCTCATCCACGCCCTGGTCGACTGCCAGCAGCACCCGGTCGCGGGCTCGCTCGAAAGCGGGATGGGCGCCACCAGCGGACGCGCATTCATGCTCGATGGAGGCGGCCACGTCGTGCCCGCGCAGGGCGCGCAGGAGGTCCATCGCCATGATGTTGCCCGCGCCTTCCCAGATGGAGTTCAGCGGCATCTCGCGGTAGATGCGGGCCATCACACCTTCACCTTGCGCTTCGACGTAGCCGTTGCCGCCCAGGCATTCCATGGCCTCTTGCGCGAAGTGGCTGCCCCGCTTGCAGACCCAGAACTTGGCCACAGGGGTGAGAAGGCGGCGCATCACGGCCTCGTGCGCCAGGTCCACCCCGGGGCGCAGGCCCTGGCCGTGCTCGGTGGCGTCCACGGCCGCGGCCAGGCGCAGGGCCAGCGCCGCGGCGGCCTCGCTTTCGAGGGCCAGGTCGGCCAGCACGGCCTGCATCAGCGGCTGGTCGATCAAGGCCTTGCCAAACACCTGGCGCTGCGCCGTGTGGTGCAGCGCCAGCGACAGGGCGTGGCGCATCAGCCCGGCCGTGCCGAGCGCGCAGTCCAGCCGCGTGAGCGCACCCATGGCCAGGATCTGCGGGATGCCGCGGCCCTCCTCGCCCACCAGCCAGGCGTGGGTGCCACTGAATTCCACCTCAGAACTGGCGTTGGCGTGGTTGCCCAGCTTGTGTTTGAGGCGCTGGATGAACAGCGGGTTGACCGTGCCGTCGGGCCGCCAGCGCGGCAGGAAAAAGCAGCTCAGGCCGCCGGCACCGCCAGCACCTGAAGTGCCCGGCGCCACCTGCGCCAGCACGAGGAAGGCATCGCACATGGGCGCGGAGAAGAACCACTTGTGGCCGGTGAGCCGAAAGCGCTGGCCCCAATCATCCTGCCCGTCGAACTCCGCGCGCGTGGTGTTGGCCCGCACGTCCGAGCCCCCCTGCTTCTCGGTCATGCCCATGCCCATGGTCAGGCCGCGCTTGTGGGTGTGCGGCGCAAAGCGCGGGTCATAGGCCGGTGCCGCAAGGCCCGGGCCGAAGGCGGCCTGCAGCGCCGCGTTGGCCCGCAGCGAGGGCGCCACGGCGTAGCTCATGGACACCGGGCACAGCGTCGAAGGTTCCAGCTCGGTGAACAGCATGAAGGCGGCCGCTCGCTCCACATGCCCGCCCGGGCCCTCGCTCCAGGGGCTGCCGTGCAGCCGCTGACCGCAAGCCACGTCCATCAGCGCGTGGTACGAGGGGTGGAACTCCACTTGGTCGATGCGCCGGCCGAAACGGTCATGCGTGAGCAACTGCGGCGCGTGGGTGTTGGCCAGCCGGGCATGGCTTTGCATCTCGGCGCTGCCGCACACGGTGCCCAGCGCCTCAAAGCGGCCGCGGTCAAAGCTCGGGTGGTGATGCGCCAGCGCGTCCTGCAACGCCCGATTGCAGCTGAACAGATTCACGTCCGTGAACGGCGTGCTTTGGTTCACCACCTCATGAGTCGAGAGCATGGAAGTTTCTCTGTGGCTCAATGATCCGCCTCTGGCTCCGCCTGTGAAGATGCTGGCACAGCGCGGTGGGCGGGTT
>Ga0315900_10003607_pt1 | contig 22477 bp, 20 predicted proteins | sample LakEriMetagenome_FD_203521 | JGI IMG/M metagenome (GOLD analysis project Ga0315900, IMG submission 203521) | Freshwater fungal communities from buoy surface, Lake Erie, Ohio, United States - Buoy 12 MA114 | ecosystem: Environmental > Aquatic > Freshwater > Lake > Lake biofilm | place: USA: Lake... | reverse complement strand
ATGCGACACTGGCACAGTGAGGGCGCGGGACATCGCTGGTGTATTCCTACGGCTTGGCGTTACCGGGTTCGGTGGACCAGCTGCTCACATCGCGTTGATGCGCGATGAGTTTGTGCGTCGTCGTCAATGGATGGAAGACGACGAGTTCTTGGAGATGGTCGGTATTGCGAATCTCATTCCGGGTCCAAACTCAACTGAACTTGCCATGCACATTGGTGCCCGCCAGGCAGGACGAAAAGGTTTGTTTGTGGCCGGAGCCTGTTTCATTATTCCAGCAGTCATCATTGTGGCGTTTCTTGCGTGGTTGTACTCCGAATATGGCACTGATCCCGCCGTCGTTGATATTCGGTACGGAGTGTTGCCAGTAATCATCGCGATTGTTGCACACGCACTAACTGGTTTAGGACGCGCCACTATCACGTCTACACGTAATGGTGTTATTGCAGGTGCAGCTTTTATTTCATACTTGCTTGGAGTTCACGAACTAATTGTCCTTGTTGTGGCAGGAGTAATTGCAATCGCGTGGTCGCATTTCGATAATGCATGGCGCAATCGTGGCAGCGGTGGTGTTTCACCGATGCTGTATGGCATCGCATTGGTGCCATTGGCGGTGACAGGAGGCGCGAAAGATGCATCGTTATGGCGCCTTTTTACTGTCTTTTTACAAGTCGGTGCTGTGCTGTATGGCAGTGGCTACGTGTTGTTGGCATTTCTTGAAAATCAACTGGTGAATGAATTGGGTTGGTTAACAAGCCAACAATTATTAGACGCCGTCGCGGTGGGCCAGATAACTCCGGGACCATTATTTTCGACGGCAACATTTATCGGTTGGCAGGTCGCAGGTGTATGGGGTTCCGTCGTAGCGACCATTGGTATTTTTCTGCCATCGTTTGTTTTTGTTGCTCTTCTCGTGGTCATAGTTCCATGGGTCAAGCGTCATGCGAACGTACAGGTATTCATCAATGGCGTCACGATCGCATCTCTTGGTTTGATGGCTGGTGTGTTAGTTGATCTCGGCAATGATGCGCTCGTAGATGTGTTCACTGTTCTAATTGCAGTGTTCTCATTGATTGTGTTGCTCGCCACAAAACTCAACACGACATGGCTTATAGGTGTGGGAGTAGTAATTGGAGTAGTCAACTACTTTGTCTGACTATTTTCATTTCAAGTCGTGATTCGTAAATGTTATCAGCGAACACGACGCAAAAGGTGTGCTGGTATTTCACCAATACCATGAAGCATCGCGGCTATTGCTTCTACGCCATCAACGAGTCGGGGCCCTGGACGCACCATTACAGCGTCTGCATCGATGGCCCACACCTGAGATTGAGCGGGAAGTTCACGCAGTACTTCTTGTGCCTGTTCTGCGGATGCATCAAGTCCGTATCCACACGGTGATACAAGCACAACATCGGGCGAGGCGTCAGCAATCTCATCCCATGTTGTTTGCACGGACCGTTGCCCCGGTCGTGCCACAACAGGGATACCGCCAGCAGCAGTAACAATGTCAGGGACCCAGTGTCCAGCACCAAAAGGTGGATCAATCCACTCCAAAACAAACACTTTTGGACGATTTGCGACAACAATGCGAGACACCGCTCTCTCTACATTTTGCAGACGTTGACGAAGGTCAGCGCAATACTTCCGACCTCGTTCTGGGACTCCTGCAGCCACGGCAATTGTGTTAATCGATTCGATCACTTCATCTAAATTTTGTGGGTCGATCTGTAAAACATTCGCGTCGCAATTAAGACGTTGAACTGCAGCATCAACGTCACCACTTGCAACCGCGCACACGCGACACAGATCTTGGCTGAGAATGAGATCTGGATTACAACGTGCAAGAGCGTCATCGTCTAATTCATAGAGGTCGAGACCATCAGCCATGCGCTGACGAACAATCCCATCAATTTCTGCTGGTGTCATCGAAGGATCAGAAAATGTTCCAACAACGATCTCTCTGCCGTTGCGAACATTTGTTGGCCAATTGCATTCGATGGTGACGCCGAGAAGTTGATCGGCGAGACCAAGATCGCACACGATTTCTGTGGTGGAAGGGAGAAGCGACACAATGCGCATGACGTCACTCTACGAACGAATCGGCCACCAAGTAAATCGACTTATAAATGAATCGATGAAGTGCTCTACTGTTGCCGATATGGGGAAAGCAAATGATTGGCTACTCGTTGGGTCTGACGGACACACGCGCTGTTGGTGGTGTGGAGAAGATGACCAGTACGTCCAGTATCACGACAATGAATGGGGTCGCCCCGTTCACGATGATCAACGACTTTTTGAAAAAGTCTGCCTGGAAGGCTTCGACGACGCGAGGGTTTTCGTGCCGCATTTGCGAATTTTGATTTTTATGAAGTAGCAAAATTTCGCTCGAAAGATGTTGAACGACTGTTGAAGAATGACGGCATTATTCGACACCGCGGAAAGATTGAAGCAACAATCAACAATGCACAAAAATGTTGTGAGTTGATTAAAGATGAAGGATCACTCAGTGACTTTATGTGGTCTTTTGCACCTGATGGGAAGGACATTGCAGTAGGCAATACACATGCATCTGGAATTCCAGCGGTGACGCAAGCGTCCACCGATTTATCTAAAGCTCTGAAAAAACGTGGATGGAAATTTGTTGGTCCCACCACAATGTACGCACTGATGCAAGCTGTTGGGATGGTGAACGATCATCTTTTGGGTTGTTTTGTGCGTGACGATTGTTGAATCACTTAATGGTTCAACATTGCATGGAATCACTACGTTCTTAGTACCCACGCGGTTGCAACATATCTTCGGCGTTCTGGCGCACTTGCCAGTCTTTGTCTTGCAATGCGTTCTGAAGCGCAGCATCTACCTCGGGTCCATCAAAAGGTGCAAGGGCTAGAATCGCTCGTCGACGCACCGCAGGTTTGTCCGTACAGGCATGCAAGATCGCAGGTAATCCGCGAACGTCACCCAATGATCCCAACGCGGCCGTAGCAGCTTCTCGGACTAACGCTTCCTTATGATGCAACACTGCATTGATCAGTGACTCAATGTCGTTGACAGAAGGGTCTGGACGTTCTCCCATTGCCCACGCCGCCATCTCTGCAACAAAAACATCTGAGTCATCTAGTAATGATGCGATATCAATGTTGCGATGTGTGGCCGCAAGCTCGGCGACACATCGTCGCACCGCATGGTCGGAATCTGTTAATGCGAGGTTGAGATCATCGTCGTGAAGATCACCAAGTCGCGCTAGTGCCCGTAATGCACTGATACGTACGAGAGCATCATCATGTTGAAGACCATATCGTGCTGTTGCAACGTCACCGTGAAAGCCCGCGCTGATGACGGCATACCGCTCATCGTCACTGTCGGGAGATGTTGCGTTGGTCAACGACCAAACTCACTGAGTGCGCTTGATGCAAAGACAAGAACAAATGCGACGATGCATGCAATCACCGCTCCCACAATGAGAGAGCCCGCACTGAGATATCCGGCGGATTGCCACTTACGATTTTTCTCTGGCTGCTTATAAAGAGGTGTCGGTTTTTGGTCAACCCGCACTACCGCAGGTCTCCGTGGCGTGGCAGGCTTCATACGACTGATAACAGCAAGTGCAACGAGAGCACAAGCGACTACCCAAGCCGCGCGAACCGTAACATCAGTTCCAGAAAGTGAAGCCAACACGTTCATGACAGAGCCCAGCGTACCCCTCCCACCGCCATCACCGTTGTCGAGTGCGCCGTTGAACAATCGCCGCCTGTATGTCGCGCTGCCACTTCTCACTTTGTCGTGGTTGATTCTTTTTGTTGTGATCTTCGCTTCATTGGTGCGCATCCAACGGTGGGAGCTTGCTCCTGGTGAAGCATTGACTGTTGGTCCACGCATTGAATTTGTATCAGGAGACGAGCAGGCCCCTCCTCGCTATGAAACAGATGATGGGATTCATTTTGTTACTGCGTATGGTGCCAAGTTGTCGGCTCTTGATTCGTTTGTCGGATGGCTCGATCCCGACGTACAAGTTGACACCTACGAGGAACGATTTGGTGATCAAACCCCTTCAAGCCAGCGGGTACTAAATCAACAAGCGATGGTGAGTTCTAAACAGATTGCTGAGTACGTTGCACTAAAACGTCTTGGTTACAACGCAGAACTCATCATGGGTCCTGCAATTGTCGCGGATGTGATTTGCGAGGAATCTCCACATCCTAAAAGTGCATGTGAAGTAATGAATGTGGGGGACACAATTGTTGAATTTGACGGTACCTCGGTGGATGTATTGACTGACCTTTTTCCGTTAACGGAGGCTTTGTCGCCAGGTGACGAGGTCACAATTAAGGTGCGCCCCAACGCATCAAATTCTGTTGACACACGAAAAGTGCGCGTGATTACAAATCCATCTGATACCACAAAGACGATTATCGGTTTTGTACCCGTTGACACCCGCACTGTTCAGTTGCCGTTTGATGTTGGAATCTCAACCTCTGACATTGGAGGTCCTTCGGCAGGACTTGCCTTCACTCTCGCGATCCTGGACGAGTTGACAGAAGGCAATCTGATGGGCAAGGGCAAGGTGGCCGCCACTGGAACAATCAACGACGATGAAGAAGTGGGAGCTGTAGGTGCGGTTCGTCAAAAGGCAGTTGCTGTACGTGACGCCGGAGTCACGTTGTTCCTTATTCCTGCTTCGCAGTCATCACAGGTCATTGATGAAGCACGAAAAGCAGCCGGGCCCACGGTGAAGGTGGTTCCCGTTGCAACTCTCCAAGATGCCCTTCGCGCACTTCGTGACAATGGCGGTGACGCACTCCCAGAGTGACACGGGGTAATCCACAGGATTGCCACCATTCTCGCTCTTTCTCGCTTTACTCTTTTAGATGCCATGGCCATCTCTTTTTCGCGTCCCGATCCATCGTCTCCGGCAGCAGTAGGTGCTGCCAGTTTTCCTGTTGCCAGGCGTGGGTTTGACCAGGGCGAGGTGCGCGATTTCCTCCGGATGGTGGCAACAGAGCTCGCCCGACTGCAAGAACGAGAGCGCTTCTTGGAGACCGAGATGCGCGCGATGCAAACAAGAGGGATGTCATCGCCTGGCCGACTTGATGAAGAGACTGTCACCACTCTTTTAGGTGAAGAAGCTGCCCGCGTCTTGTCTACTGCGCGAGATGCAAGTACTCAGATTCGCGAACGTGCTGAAGAGAGCGCAACGCGACTTGTGAAAGACGCTGCAGAAGATGCGGCACGTATTCGCGAATCAGCAACGTTAGAGGCACAACGTATTCGTGATGATGCTGCGGCAGATGCCGAAGCAGAAATCGAAATGGCAAAGCAACAAGGCCGTGACATGGTGAACGAAGCGCGTGAGTATCGCGAAAAAGTTCTGTCTGAGTTGTCACGACGTCGTGATGCTGCGCGTGCACAAATCGAGCAGTTGTTGCATGGTCGTGATCGATTGCTCAGCGCCTTTGAACGTGCGCGCCTAGCGAGTGAAGATGTCATCAACGGCCTCACTGAAGCGCACGATGAGCCAGAATTTATTGTGAATTTGGCACCGGTGACAGGTCCTGTTCCTGTTATTAACCCTGCCCATCCTTCTGTTGGAGTGTTTGATCGGGAGAACGAAGATGTTCAGGAAGTCCCGACATCTGGCACGAATCACGGTTTAGTAAATGGACCAATTGATAACCAGGCATTGAACACTGTGATTGAAGAAATCGTTAGCGATATTTTTGATCATGAGATTGAAGTCGAGACACAATCTCCGGAACTTGAGGCAGTCAGCGCCGCATCTGAAGTTGTTGAAGTGGTCGAAACTGTAGAAAATCAAGTTGAAGAAACGGTTCAAGAGTCGGATGTTGTTGAAGACTCTGCGGTCGAAGTTGCAGAAGACGATGAGGTCGTGTCGAACGTCGTCTCATTGTTTGGTCGTGAACGGGTGGCCCCAACGTTGCCCGAAGTTCAATTGGAAGAAGTACACGAGATTGAACAAATCTTAGAAGACGCCGATTCGAGTAAAGATGGAACGCACAAAGTAGATACTCACAAAGTTGATGACATTTTCGCTCGTCTTCGTGCAGACTCGACTGCGAAAGTCGCAGAGGCTGCGTCTGAATCTGTTGCATCACAACCCGATGTCAAAGTCAGTGCGAAATCCGCCAAGTCGGAAACACCGAAGAAACGCGACGCCGACCCTGCATTGTTTGCGAAGCGCGATGAGACACTGTCATCGCTAGTTGTGCAATTCTCCCGAAAACTGAAGCGTGTTCTTGCAGATGAACAAAATAATGTTTTAGAACACCTGCGCAAGAAGCGATCATCACTTGAGATGGAAGCGATTCTTGGCTCAGTTGACGAGCATGCCCAACGCTATTGCGATGCGATTGCTGACGAAATGATGAAAGCGGCAAGTGAGGGTGCGAAGTCGATGAAGACGCTTGGCGGTTCATCAAAGAGGATTTCCCCCAAAGATCTGAACGCCACCGTACTCACCGCAATTTCTGATTCATTAGTTGCGAAATTCCGTGACGAAACCCGTATTGCAATCGGTGAGGCAGAGGGTGATCGCGACATCCTTGCAAGCCTGATGCGCGATGTCTATCGCCAGTGGAAGATGACATCGCTAGACGAACACGTCGATGACATCGCTTGTTCAGCGTTTAACCGCGGTGCATATTGCTCACTCGAATCTGGCGTAGAGATTTCCTGGATGGTGAGCCCAACTCTGGGTTGCTGTGCTGATTGTGACGACAACGCTCTCGCCGGAGATGTGGTTGTGGGTGCAGATTTTCCAACTGGTCATCGACATCCGCTTGCCCATGCCGGATGTCGCTGTCTCGTTTGCCCAATATCGCACTAGCGTTCTAATGCGTGCGTAACCCTTCGGATCTTCCACCTCGCGGAAACGGCGGTTTCGGCGGACCGCGCATTCCAAAACTTCGTATTCGCCGTCCATCGAAGGGACGAGTTGTCATCTCCGTTGTCTTGGCGGCGATCCTCATCCTCTTCCTCAGTGCGCGCAGTCTGTCATCGTTTTACGTCAACGTGTTGTGGTTCGACAGTGTTGGTCGAACCGATGTCTACTGGCGAACGATTCGCGCAAAATTTGAACTTGGAATCATCTTCACACTGATCGCGGCAGTGTTCGTATGGATCAACTTGATGTTGGCCGACCGCTTGGCACCTGTGAATTTGCCAAACACCCCCGAAGATCAAGCGGTGATGCGAGTTCGTGAAGCAACAGCTCGTTACCGCGGTCGCTTGCGCTTAGCTATCGCGTTATTGATCGGTCTGATGCTCGGAATTCCGGCAGCAAGCCAGTGGGAGTCATGGCTTCTGTTTCTAAACGGAAAAGCGTTTCCCGTCGCCGATCCCCAATTTGATACCAATGTTGGTTTCTACGTCTTCCGATTGCCATTTGCTGAGTTCGCGGTGTCGTGGGCGTTCGGAATGCTGGTACTTGCTACGTTGCTGACGATTGCATTCCATTTCATCAATGGAAGCATTCGACCACAAGACAAAGTGCAGCGTGTGTCGCCACAAGCAAAAGTTCATCTTTCGGTCCTTCTTGCCGGCGCTGCACTGATTCGCGCTGCAAATTACTGGCTGTCACGATTCGATCTCACACGATCAACTCGTGGTGTTGTGCGTGGTGCCTTGTACACCGATGTAAACGCACAGTTGCCGGCTATCAATTTGATGATCCTTGTGTCCATAGCGGTAGCAGTCTTGTTGCTCTGGAATATTCGCCAGAAGGGCTGGCGTTTGCCAGCACTTGCAGTTGGACTGTGGGTTGTGGTTGCAATTGTTGCGGGAACGATTTATCCCACAATCATCCAACGTTTTGTAGTTCAGCCAAACGTCAGCACTCGCGAGTTGCCGTTTATTGGTCGCAATATTGAAGCGACGAAAGCTGCAATGGGGATCAGTGAAGTTGAGCGGGTGGAGACTTCGTTTGAGGAGTTGTCCTCAGCTGATGTGAACGAATACGACGTTGCACTCCGCGATATTCGTCAACTTGATCCCATTCAGATGCGCGATCGCTTCATCTTGGACCAAGGACAAACATCCTTCTACAGCGTCCGCGATCTTGACGTTGATCGATATTCCATCGATGGCCGTAAACAACAAGTGCTGATTGCGTCACGTGAATTGAACGCAGACGGCATTCCGAACCGTACGTGGGTGTCACGCCATCTGCTTTACACACATGGATGTGGGATTATTGCCGCTCCCGCAAGTGTGGTGACAGACGATGGGCGTCCGTCATATGTTGATCTCAAAGTCTCTCGACCCGAGTTGTACTTTGGTGACGGCCTCAATGACTACGCGATCGTCGGTACATCTCAAACCGAACAAGCATGTCCTGGTTCAGAAACCGCCAAATATGAGGGCGGCTCTGGCGTCAAGATGAATGGTTTCCTTCGCCGAGTTGCCTTCGCCGTTCACTTCGGTGAGTACAACTTGTTTGGTTCGCGTCTCATCACCGAAAACTCAGAAATGTTGTGGGTTCGAGATATTCGCGATCGCGTCCGCAAAGTGGCGCCATTTCTGCATTTTGATGCTGACCCATATCCAGTTGTTGTAAACGGGGAAGTGAAATGGATTGTTGATGCCTTTACGACGACGAATCGTTACCCCTATGCCGAGACAGCTGATACCACACAAATCAATGGTGCCAGCGGACTAAATCACTCGTTCAACTATGTACGTAACAGTGTGAAGACCGTTGTTGATGCATACACCGGTGAAATCAAGTTCTACATTGTTGATTCAAAAGATCCGATCGCGCGCGCGTGGGCAGCGACGTTCCCCGATATGTTCTCTCCACTGAAAGAACTTGATCCCGCAATTCGCGAACATCTTCGTTATCCCGAAGATCTCTTCCGCATCCAAACGAACATGTATGGGCGTTATCAGTTTGATGATGCGACCTTGTTCTTCAATCGTGACGCAGCGTGGAGCATCTCACAAGCTCCACCACTAGAACCGCAAGGTACAACATCCGCCCCGGTTCAATCCGTAACAACGACTGCTGAAAATGTCGACTCCATCAATGTGGATGATGCCAATGTGGTTCGTTTCAGTCCGTACTTCACAATCTTCCACGCACCGGGTTCGAAAGACAACGGTGTCTTTTCAATGTTGCGACCATTTGTTCCATTCTCTCCTGACGGAAGTCGTAAGGAATTGCGGTCCTTCATGGTGGTGAGTAGTGATCCAAGTTCCTACGGTCGGATCACGATTTATGACGTCCAAAGCCCACTTCCGCCAGGTCCTGCAACTGTTGCAGCTGAATTTGAAAGCGACACAGTAATTGCCGAAATCATCACTCCACTTGACCTGCGAGGGTCGCGAGTGACGTACGGTGATCTGCAGATTGTGCCGGTTGGTAAAGGCATTATGTATTTGCGCCCGATGTACGTACAGCCAGACAGTTCTGATTCAAAACAAGTATTCGTACGTAAATTCCTTGGTCACTATGACGGTCGTTCAGTTATTGGTGACAACATCACACAAACTGTGAAGTTGTTGTTCCCTGATTTCAATGTTGACCTAGGGGATCGCGTGACTACTCCAGGGTCAAGACCATCTACAACGACGACGACAGTTCCGAGCTCAAACGGTGGATCAACTGCACCAACAACGACTGTTGCACCACCTCCTGCTGGTTCATCTGCACAAGACTTGTTGACACGTGCTGAGCAACTATTCGCCGAAGCAGACGCAGCACTTGCTAAATCACCGCCAGATTTTGCTACGTATCAACAAAAGCAAGCGCAGGCGCGGGAATTATTGCAGCGCGCAGTGGCTGAGTTGGATTAAATCAACTCTTTCGTCGCAACATTTCTGCAAGTGTTGCTAAATCTTGTCGAAATGCGATTTCGTAACGGGCTTGTTCTGTTGCGAGACGCGTTTGCGATGCGCGCAACTGTGTAAGAACAGTTTCGCCCTCATTAGTACTGGTTGCATGTGAGAGGCGTTCGATCTCATCAGATAATTCATGCATTTGACGAGAAAGTTCTGAGCCCATTCCTGACACGCGTCCTTCAAGAACTGTGAGACGATCAGCTATGTCATTCCGCAGAGATTTTTCGGCCGCAAGATGTTCGATGTGCGTGTTCAATTCCGCACGTAACGTCGCCAAGTCAGCGTTCAGTGCCGCGATTGCTTGCTGAGTTTTCTTTGAGCGCGAGAACATAATGAGCGAGAGGTTGTGAGTGGCGTAGCCGATTGCTACCGTACTGTGCCTACTACGACGCGGGGTGGAGCAGCCCGGTAGCTCGTCGGGCTCATAACCCGAAGGTCGCAGGTTCAAATCCTGCCCCCGCCACCAATTCATACGAGGCCCCTTCTGAGAAATCGGAAGGGGCCTCGTTTTGTCCGTGACGTACGCTTCCGACCCTCACCATCTTGGGGGACTCGAAGTGGTCCATGACGTGAGCGCGGTCGGAGTAGTTTGACGCAATGATTTGGGGGCAGTCGTTCGCACTGTCTGTTTGAAGGGCTGAACAGTGAATACCACTCAACCACGCACGAGACGTATAGCCATCGCAATTGCCTCGGTTGCCTTACTTGGAACGGTTGTCAACCTCGGTACTGGCCTTGCAACAGCACACAGCACTGCATCTTCCCAGGTGCGAATTGCGACTGCTTTTACTGCTCATGGCATCACGGTTGATCCCACGGTCGGACTCGTTGACGGCATCATCCAAGGTTCGTTTCGTGTAACGAACACAACCGGTCGTCCCTTGATCTTTGAAGTTATTGGAAGCAGCGGTGGCGGGAAAATGAGCATCGGAAATGTTCCAGTATCTGCAACATCAACAAACCCTGAAAGTTTCACCGTATTGCCATATGCAACATGGTTGGACAACGCACCCAAGGGGATCGAGACATTTACAGTGCGGGCGCGACCGGTGCCGGGTGCTGGTTTGTCTGAGAAGCGATCCTTGAGACGATCATTGAATTTCACTGTCACCGTTGATGTGAACACACTCGCCCCAGCGACAACCCCGATTGCGTTTACCTACAACGTCAAGTCGTTTGATGGAGCCATCCTTAGTACTAACTTCTTCCCAGCCTCTGGGCTTGAAAGCGGAGGCGTTAAAGAAACTCTTCTATACCCATCTGACTTGGGCGTACCAGGTATCACGGACCCGCATGCACCACATGGGACTCGTACGGTGGAACCCGGCATCGCACACTTGCGAACCGTTATTGGCGTCGGCGACGTTGCGTTCAATGTGGTGACATGGGACCCGCGCGGATCATTTGCATCAGGGGGCATATCGCAGTTTGGTACTGCATACCAAGAGGGTCGCGATGTGTCCGCCCTTGTCGACTGGATTGCGGAGAACACACCTGCGGTTTTAAACGGAGCAAATGATCCAGCAGTTGGCATCTTGGGAGGAGGATTCGCTGGGAATCTGGCTCTAATTGCTGGCGCAACTGACCCGCGGATCGATGCAACCGTCCCCACCGCGTCGTGGTTTTCGATGGACACAGCGTTTCATCAAAATGATATTTTTCGAAGTGGGGAAGCAGATGCGCTGTTGTCGCGACTTGAAAGATCAGGTGCTCGCACAAATAAAGCGATGACAGTGCGAATACATCGCGGTGTGTCGAACGGTGCGGTGTCAGATTCGGGAAGGGCAGCCATGGGAGTTGCAGGACCCAGCATTAATCTCAACCAGTTACAAGCACCGACTCTTTTCATTCAAGGGACAAATGATTCGGTGAGCACAATTGCCGAAGTCGTATTGTCTGCTCAACGAATCTTAAACAATCCTTACGGCGTTCCGGTAAAAATCGCACTGATTGATTTTTCAACGGTGTCTGCTGAGGCAGCAACCTCGTTGAGAACGTATTCCAAAACTTGGTTCAAGAAATATGTTGCAGGTCTTCCGATACCCGATTCAGTAGTCCCCTATTTTCAGTGGTGGGATCAATCGGGGAATCTCTCTACCTCATCAATTCATCTGTTTGAAGCGGGGTTCAATTCCACAACTCCTCTCACTGCAGTAGCACCTGGTGGCCTGCTGAAAGGTGCACGTAAAGCAAAGAGATCTGCGGTGGACCAGTTGACTGTTCCTCTTACTCTTGTTGAAGGTAGCAAGATTGTTGGAGCACCTACGTTGTCGTTTACGTATCAGGGTAAGGGAAGCCGTCGAATGGTGTTTGCACGTGTCGTCGACAAAGTGACGGGAAGGGTTGTGGGACCGTTGACAACACCTATTCCGGTAACTCTTGATGGCCAACAACGGACGGTCTCCGTCGCGTTATCTGACATTGTGTGGACTGCTGGTTCTGCAAGTCAAACGAACCTTGAAGTGCAGATCATTCCAAATTTCAATCTCTACTTACGTCGCGGTTCAGGTTCGCTACAAATCACAAATATTGTAGCGAGCGTTCCCATCGTGGCTCTCCCGCAATAGGTCCGGGTGAATCCTTAACCACTTGCCACCGTTGCCGTCATGTTGATGGTTGGCGGTGTCAGTCTCCGTCGTCTACGACGCTTGTAAAAACTCCACGAGGTTTCCGTCCGGGTCTTCCACGATCGAGATCGTGACCCCCGGGCGGACCTCAACGGGAGCCACAACAACTTTGTGTCCTGCGTTTACGCATGCATCTGTCATTTCTGCCAAGTTGCTCACGCTGATCGTGAAGTAGCGATAACCGTATGCATCCATGATGTTTCCCGGTGTGGCAGCAGTGGTTGCCTTCGCGGGATGCACGATCTTGATGTGCGATGTACCGCACACCAACCGATACATGGTGCCGCCACCTGGCATCGGCATCTCTCCCATTGGTTTAAAGCCGAGAAGGTCGCGATAAAACGCGAGCGACTTGTCGGCGTCGCGGACAACAACGCCAAGGTCAATGGAATCTTTAGTGAGACGAACTTCTGCCATAGGAAGCACACTAACAACTGTTACTAGCCAAAGAAGACGTCGCTGATTTCTCCGTAAAGATCAAGGTTGACGCAGCGGGGAACACCAGCGACTTCCGCGAGCGGGACGTTCACCATTGTCCCGTGTTGCAGTCCGACCATTGTTCCGAAATAACCCGATGCAATGGATTCGACGGCTGCAAGACCAAATCGTGTTGCGAGGATTCTGTCAGTTGCATTGGGTGAGCCACCGCGCTGCACTTGTCCAAGAGTTGTGAGTCGAGTTTCGATTTGGGTTCGATCTTCCAACGCGCGAGCGATTGCCGCACCTACTCCGCCGAGGCGTTCTCTGCCATAAGCATCGCGCGCATACGTTGGCATCTCCATACAACCATCAACAGGTCTTGCACCTTCTGCGACCACGACAATTGACGCGTACCTGCCACGGCGGTGACGACGCGCAACGTGTTCGGCTACTTCATCGATGTGAAACCGCCTCTCCGGAATGAGAATGCTGGTGGCTCCGCCTGCTATCCCTGCGTGAAAAGCAATCCATCCCGCTTCACGACCCATGACTTCAACTACAGCTGCTCTGTTATGACTTTCAGCAGTGGTGTAGAGGCGATCAATTGAATCAGTTGCCACTTGGACAGCGGTGTTAAATCCGATGGTGACGTCAGTGCGCATCACGTCGTTATCGATTGTCTTTGGGACTCCAACTACCGGAAGGTTGATCTGTTGATAGAGAAGCGAAGCAACTGTGAGAGATCCATCCCCACCGATCACAATCAGACCGTCAAGTCCGAGATCGCGAATGGTGTCAGCAACTAGTTCGGGTCCTTTTTCGTGGTCGAGTGGGCTTCCCCGACGAGTACCCAAGATCGTGCCACCCAAGGGGAGAATGCCACGAACTGCATCAAGTTCTAGATCAACAAATCGTCGCTCCATCACTCCGTCCCATGAATCAAGAAAACCCATGACGATTGCATTGTGACGAGTCTTTGCGGCACGAACGATGGAACGAATGGTGGCGTTCAGGCCGGGGCAATCGCCACCGCCGGTAAGAATTCCAATTCTCATGACTACAGAGTACAAAGGTGGGAAGTAGGGTCGACTTTCGTATGACGAATTGGCCCAAAAATGACGATGCATTCGTGGGAGTTAACACCACGCGGCTCACTGAAAATCTCAGTGAGTTCTTACGTGATGTGTTCATGGTGGGTCATGAATTTGCAAACATCCATCACTTCAACAGCATGTTGGTATTCCGAGAACACTCGGAATACGCGATGCCATTTGCAGTGTCTGATGTGACGTGTTTTGTAGACGCAACTCTGAGCGTGCACAGCGTTAATCCCTATATCACCGGTGGACTCACACTGGCAATTCGCACCATGCTCACTGAGATGGCAGAGTTAGATGCGTCTCTTGATTCGCTTAAGTATTGGTGCAAATCGGCAAGTGACGAACCATTCACCGCCATGGCGGGAGACATTGAAACATTTCTCAACAAACCGTCGCATACGTTGCAATCAGCCTTGATGACAGACCACGCCGGCGCTCAATATGGGTTACCGCCAATCGCAACTGCGGCGTATCAACACGGAACTGTGGTGATGTATAACGCAATTGAAAAGTTGGGATTGTTCAATATTGAGACAATTGAAAACACTCAGTTGAAGTGCGACATTTTGGCTCTCCCGTACATCTGTTGGGAGAAAACGAAGGTGCTACCCGAGATCTCTCAATTCGGCGACATGATTGCGGAGGTGTTTGTGCACATCGCAGATCAGAAAGATATCGCTGCCTCAGTTCAGTTCATGCACGAACGATCAAACGATCCACCGATAGAAGAACTACTCACGATGTTTGGTGAGGCGTAACGCTTCTTCGCGGGCGGCATCAACAGTGGCTGCGGTCACCGTGAGGTGCCCCATCTTTCGTCCGGGACGTGCTTCATTTTTGCCATACAAATGAAGGTGTGCGTGACCATGTGGTGTCATTGCGTTCCAATCTGGCTCACCATCGACCCAACTGTCACCCAAGATATTGACCATGGTTACTGCGGCCTGCGTCATTGAAGGATCACCTAATTCGAGACCACATACCGCACGTACTTGCTGTTCGAATTGGCTTGTATGTGATGCATCTAGTGTCCAATGCCCACTGTTATGCGGCCGAGGTGCAATCTCATTAATTAGAAGTGCATCGTTGACCACAAACATCTCGACGCCAAGTACGCCAACATACTCAAGTGCATGGGCAATTTGTGTCGCAAGTTCAGTGGCCTGCGTAGCAAGTTGACCACTGAATGGTGCACAACTGGTGTGCAAGATGCCATTGATGTGAACATTTTCCGTGACCGCATAACAGGCGGTAGAGCCGTCAACACCACGAGCCAATACCACTGACAATTCACGTTGGAGTGGCAGTAGTTCTTCGAGAACACAAGGAACTCCACCAAGGTCTGACCATACAACCGCGAGATCATCGAGTGATTCGACCCGCTCTTGTCCTTTTCCGTCGTAACCCATTCGCGCTGTTTTTACAATGGCAGGAAATTGAAAGTCAGATTGTGTGGGCAAAGTGGCATCTGACAACACCGCAAACGGTGCCGTTGGAAATCCGCTTCCATTTAAAAAACGCTTTTCGAGCCGACGATCCTGTGCGATCTCAATCGTTTGTGGAGAGGGACGCACCGTCGTGTGATGAGCAAGAAATGACAGAGCATGTGCGGGTGGATTCTCAAATTCAGTTGTAATGACATCACAATCATTTGAAAATCGTTCGAGTGCTTCTATGTCGTCGTAGTCAGCGACAATGTGTGCATCCGCGTGTTGACCTGCGGGGCATGCAGGATCTGGTTCCAACACAATGGTGTGATATCCAAGATCTCGTGCAGCGATGACGAAATACATGCCAAGTTGTCCACCACCGAGAACCCCAAGAGTCGCGGGGGGAAGTATCGGACCAGTGGGCGATGGATTGTTGCTCACTGAGGTGGGAGTTCACTATGTGTGGCATCGTAATGCCGTGATTCTCTGTAGTTCGCCAGTGCATTACGGATCTGCTCATCGTGAACACCGATCATTGCAACGGCAAACAATGCGGCGTTAGTTGCACCGGCTGAGCCGATTGCAAATGTTGCAACAGGGATGCCCGCAGGCATCTGAACGATTGAATACAAAGAGTCATGTCCACCTAAGTGCGTTGTGGGAACTGGCACCCCAAGGACTGGAACAGTTGTTTTAGCTGCCAACATCCCCGGTAAGTGCGCTGCACCACCAGCACCCGCGATGATCGCGACTAGTCCGACAGATTCTGACAATTCCGCAAAGCGATACAACTCGTCGGGCATGCGATGGGCAGACAACACCTGAGTGTGATGTGCGATACCAAAATGCTCAAGAATCTCAACCGCGGGAGACATGGTCGACCAGTCGGATGTGGACCCCATCACCACAGCAACGCGCGCACCCGTCGTGATGAGAACCTCTGTATTCATGTCCCCACTTTATGACCCACCATGACGGTACCGTTTGGTGTGATGGCGTCTGACATCAGATTTCTCGAAGGTCCACGCTCACGAAGCCAGGAGTTTGGCACCATTCATCGTGTTCTCGTGGAGTTGTTGCGAGGATTTCGCGCTTTACATTTTGTTGGGCCCTGCGTGACCGTGTTTGGTTCTGCTCGCGTGGGAGAACACCAACCCGAATACCAGTTAGCTCGCTCGCTATCACACGACCTTGCACAGCGCGGTTTCACGATCATGACTGGTGGTGGACCTGGGATTATGGAAGCTGCGAATCGCGGCGCTCGCGATGCCGGCGGCACGAGCGTTGGTTGCAACATCGTGTTGCCACAAGAACAAGAGCCCAACCCTTATCTTGATGTGAGTATCAATTTCAAGTACTTCTTTGTACGCAAATTAATGTTGATCAAATACTCATACGCATTTGTCGCGATGCCTGGTGGATTCGGCACTCTTGATGAGTTATTTGAATCATTGACACTTATTCAAACGGGAAAGATTCACGACTTTCCAGTGGTGCTAATGGGCACAACGTATTGGCAACCACTCATCGCTCAACTTGATGAGATGGTCGATAAAAAAATGATCGACTCTAAAGATCTTGATCTACTTTTGGTAACAGATGATGTTGCAGCAGCTCTTGAACACATCGAGACTCACGCGGTGCATCGATTTCGCCTTCATCATCGTCTCCAGCCGATCCGAGTGCTAGGCGAAACGGCCGTATAGCGGGCGCAGACCAACATGAAAAAGATTGGCGAAATTGAAGGGCTTCGTGCTGTTGCCGTGATTGCGGTGATTCTGTATCACGCGAAATTTGGCTTTTCTGGTGGATACATCGGTGTCGATGTTTTCTTTGTGATCTCTGGATTCCTCATCACAACATTATTGATTCGAGAACGACAAGACCGTGGACGCGTCCGGCTATTGCACTTTTATGCCCGACGAGCACGTCGATTATTGCCGGCGGCCACCCTGACAATTGTTGTCACTCTTGTGTTGTCATGGATGATTTTTGATGAGTTGCGCGCCCGTGAAATAGCGAAAGATGGTCTTTTCGCCGGATTGTTTGTATCAAACATTCGTTTTGTCACAAACGACTCTGATTATTTTGCCACCGACCTTATTGCGTCGCCGTTCCAACACTTTTGGTCGTTGTCGGTGGAGGAACAGTTTTATGTGTTCTGGCCAGTGTTGTTGATGTGCGTTTGGTTTGGCGCTCGTCATCTCCAACGACGATTACTCGTAACAGGATCTGTGATTGCAGTCGCAAGTCTCGTTTGGTCGATATTTCTTGTCGATTCATCTCCATCGTGGACATTCTTCATGTTGCCAACTCGAGCGTGGGAACTTGTTGTCGGCGCATTACTTGCCGTGGTGCTCCCACTGGTTCGCGGACGCGCGAACGTTTTGCGAGGCATTGGAGGATGGGTAGGTCTTGTTGTCGTGGTTTTCACAATGTTGGCTTATGACGACTCCACTACATTTCCCGCAACGTCGGCGATACCAGTTGTCCTCGGTACCGCTCTCGTTATTCTTGCGGTGGATTCCACAAATCTTTTAAGGCGACCATTGTCATGGGGGCCAATGCAGTGGGTAGGAGCTCGTTCTTACTCTTTGTATTTGTGGCACTGGCCGTTTCTCATTCTCTGGGAACGAGCACATCCGGATCCCGCCTGGGGAGAACGTCTCGGTGTTATTGCGGTAAGTGTTGTGGTTGCATCTGCGACATACGCACTGGTTGAAGATCCTATTCGTCGTCGAAGTTTTTTTGTGAACCACGATGTGCGGTCGCTTGGCATGGGCGCTGGTTTGGTAGGTCTTTCGACGGTCGCTGCTGTAGTGATGAGTGTGTCAATCTCGCTACCTACTACCGACTTTGTTGCACCATCAGCGTCAGTTACCACAACCACTACTCCAACAGCCACGACGATTCCACGTGACCCGTTAGATGAATACAACGATCTCGTCACACAAACGCTCCAACCACTAATTGACGCATCTGGCAAGTCGACACTTTTGCCCGCGAATGTACAACCGAGTCTGGACGCGGCGCGAGATGATCGAGCGGAAGTATTTCGCAATGGTTGTACTGCGGGGCATGGAGATGTAGAGAATCCGTTATGCGAATTTGGTGACCTCACATCTGATGTATCAATCGTGTTATTTGGCGACAGCCACATGGCTCACTGGTTTCCTGCATTTGAAGAAGCCGGTCAAAAAAATGGTTGGAAAATCTCCGTCCTCACCAAACTTGGTTGCCCGCCGGCAACGGTGTCGGTGCGTCTGGATGACAAACGGGTTCATGAAAAGTGCAATACATGGCGACAGAATGCTATTGATCGCATCGTCGCTAGTGATGCGGATGTTGTGGTGATGGCAAGTTATTCATATCGAGCACCGGGGAAGAATTCCTCATCAATTCCACTATCAACGATGGCCGCCGGTTTGACGACAACCGCGCAATCGTTTATTGATGTTGGAAAGCAAGTAGTGATGTTTACCGACACACCGGTTCCACGTGTTGATGTAGTTGACTGTATTGCAAGCAACTCAAAGACACTTCAACGGTGTCATTACCCGCGCAACAACATCACTAATAGTGGACGTTCACAGGTGGAACGAGAAACAATTGAAGCCTTGGGTGGGCATTACTTTGACATCGTGAATTTGTTTTGTACCGATGTGTGTCCGTCAGTAATTGGTGATGCGATTGTTTACTTTGATGATGACCACGTGACGAAGACATATGCAAAAACGCTGGCTCCGTATGTCAGTTTTCTCATGCAAGACGTGCTGTCTTAACGACGCAAATTTTTCAACTCAAGATTTTGTGGCAACATGCGACGACGTCGCCACCAACGCCTGATTGGACGCAGTGCAACTGATGACGTGAGACCCAAAATCAGTGAGGTCACAAGAACACGTTGCCAAATTGCCATCTTTGCCAAATGTGGAGCAAGAAGAACTGCAGATGCGAGTGCAACGGGATAAACCCACAGCAGATCCGTAATGAACTTGCGAATCTTGCCCTTTGGTTTTTCCACATCGCTTTGAGCTTGAAAAAACTCTTCTGCACCAGCTGTAGCAGTCACTCGCTCTGATGTGATCATGTGGTTGGCCTTAGTCAACATCTGTCTGCGTTCAATTGACTTATCCCATCGACGAAGTGCCACAGCATCTTCGAATCGAAACACGATGTGGTATGCGTCATCGCCAGTTCCGGGGAAAAATACGGTGGCGCCAAGACATCCCGGATGTTTGCGGACCAATGAGACCATCTCATTGCACCACGCCTCAAACTCGTCTTTGTATTCAGGTGCGATTGTCCGCACAATCGTGACCGTGACTGCCCCCGGAGCAATACGTGGCAATTTGCCCGTCGTAAAGGGTCCGGTGAGATTTGGCATACCTCTACGGTATTACTTCTTCTTTGTTATTTGGTGTCAGTTGCTTTGCACCAAACAATCCAACGATTGTTACAAGTGACACAATTCGAAGTGCTACCGCGATACTGATCGCATGACGGGGGTGTTCGATACCAGACGTCAGCACTACACCTGCATACCACAAAACAATGATTGCAGCGGTTGAAATAAATAAGTGGAAATGAAATCGGCGTCCAAATCGTAAATGGAGAAGTGCTGCAATCGCACCAGCAACAGCCCACCATTGCCAGGGTAAGAAAAATAATCGCGGGATGACAGTTCTGTTTTCAAGCGGCAATAAGTCTCTGTCGGCTGGATTGAGAGTTGATGTTGATAAGTCGATAAGTCGTGTCCACGTATCACCAGGATGTGTCACTACATAGCGAAGATATGTTGACCATCCGTCGCTACGCACCCATTCAGCGAGTGGAAAACCACCAAGTCGAATGAGAGATGGGGGTAATTGTGCGACAGGCAATTTTACATAGTCGAGTAATTCGCCCGGCAGATCTGATCGCTGGTCATAGAGTGCGGGTCCACGCATGTTTTGCGTTACTGGCATGCCTTCGTCAACGAACCAAGCAAATCTTGAATCATCAGTAATGACGCGTTCTTGAAGCACCGTGTACAAATTGAGCTCCGACATGGAACGATTGTTACCAAGTTGAATGCCCGCCCAGAGCGAAAGAGACACAAGTGCAGCGGTACAAAGCAATTGTCGAGCCATTCGACTTTGTATCAGCCTGATAATTGCGACCAAAGTTACGAGAAACAACACTACAAATTGACTCGGACGCACCATAGAGAAAACAGCAAGACTTGCGATCCACACATACAAGTGTCGTTGTGATGGCAAAGCAAGGTACTGAAGACTGGCAGCGATACAGATAACGAGGAGAGACAACCCTATTGATTCTGACAAGATTGCGAGATCAAATCGGATAATTTGCGGGCTAAGCCCAAACAGCAAGATGATTGCAGTGACGAGGTGCGGGTATCGGGATTGACGGGCTAAAACAAGTGCAAGAAATGCCCACGCTATGGTGCCCAGCATGATGTGAAGCGCAACGCGCAAGGCATCATTGGTGACAATGGAATACAGAAAAGGCACTGGCCATAAGCGAGATTCACGACCGAGATAATCCACCGTGAAAAATCCAACGGTGTCTGCAAATCGGGAACTGGACCGTCCAAGGGATGCGATGATGCGAATCGCACAGTAGATGCCAATGAGCATCCACCACCGCCGTGACTTGTGTGGAGGTTCCACCGGCCAAACGCTAGTCCGTGATGTCTCTTTGGAGAGGTCTGCAGTACCGTCATGTCATGCGTTCGCTTGTTATTGATGAACTTGGTCCACTTGAAAATCTTCGCTTCGTGGAGCGCCACATCGAAGTTGCTCCAAAAAATGTGCGTGTCGCCGTGCGAGCCTGTGGCGTTAATTACGTCGATGCAATCATCATCGAAGGCAAATATCAGATCAAACCCCCTACGCCATATTTCCCAGGCGGTGAGGTTGTTGGTGTGGTGAGTGAAGTGGGAAGTGATGTCTCGTCTCACAAGATTGGAGATCGCGTATTTGTGCCAGTCGGTGTTGGTGGTTTTTCAGATGAAGTAGTTGTTCCAGCCAACCGCACAATTCGTCTATCAGACACATTGACGGATGGTCAGGCAGCAACATTCATGCAGAGTTACATGACCGGATGGTTTGCTTTAACACGGCGAGCTCGGGTCGAATCGGATAAAACAATTTTGGTGCTAGGAGCTGGCGGGGGTGTTGGTCTCGCTGCTGTCGACATAGCAACTGCGTTGGGACTGCGAGTGATTGCAGCAGCATCTAGCAAAGACAAACGAGATCTTGCTACCTCTCGTGGTGCTATTGCGACAATTGATTCAAGCGCGGAAGATGTAAAAGAGCGCGCAAAAGAACTAAGTGGTGGCGGAGTTGATTATCTGTATGACCCAGTGGGCGGTGAGCTTGGTGAAACATGTTTACGCGCTCTTGGAGAAGACGGTCAATACATCGTCATTGGTTTTGTGGGTGGGATTCCTCGTCTACCCGCGAATCAGATTCTTCTTCGAAACCGTCGCGTGACGGGTGTTGATTGGGGAGCTTGGGTCTCGACTCATCAGGAACAGAATCAAGCGATGATGATCGAGGTTTTCAATGCAATCGAAAAAGGAACACTTCACCCAGTAGAGCCGACCACTTTCTCTCTTGACAACGCGGTGGATGCACTACGCGCATTGCAGTCGCGATCCGTAGCAGGAAAGATCGCACTTATTCCGTAGTAAATGCAGGCGTTTCGATACACGCGTTACGACAAGCGTTATGCACGTTCCAATTCATAAAGAGGCAAAGTATTGGATCGATGCAACCACAGACCAGCGCCAATTTGTTGGAAGTGTGGCGACAACTGAGTCTTATACCAGCGTGCTGAACGATGGTGCACCTCAAGATCAGTGGCATCTTGATCAACGGTGTGCTCCAAATCGTGGGATGTGGGTACTTCTAGATACAGAAGGCCCCGTGATGCGTGTGCAATGTTGATAATTGCCGCCCGAGCATCATCGTTTGACAAATAGTGCAACACTCCATGGCAGATGATGAGGTCATTTTTTGAGCGCGGACGCCATTTA
>Ga0315900_10003606_pt1 | contig 22480 bp, 22 predicted proteins | sample LakEriMetagenome_FD_203521 | JGI IMG/M metagenome (GOLD analysis project Ga0315900, IMG submission 203521) | Freshwater fungal communities from buoy surface, Lake Erie, Ohio, United States - Buoy 12 MA114 | ecosystem: Environmental > Aquatic > Freshwater > Lake > Lake biofilm | place: USA: Lake... | reverse complement strand
GCTGACCTTCGGCAGCTGCGGGACCTGCGCGAACTGCCACGAGGGGCACCCGTCGCACTGCGCGAACTCTGGGCCGCTCCAGTTCGGTGGTGCGCGCCTGGACGGCTCGGCGACGTTCCTCGCGGCCCCCGGCACGCCGCCCGTACGCGGTGCGTTCTTCCAGCAGTCCTCTTTCGCGACGTTCGCGCTCGCCACCGAGCGCAACGTGGTGCGCGTGCCGGACGAATTCCCGCTCGAACTGGCGGGGCCGCTCGGCTGCGGCATCCAGACGGGCGCGGGTGCGGTGCTGAACACGCTCGCGGTGCCGGCGGGCGCGCGCTTCGCGGTGTTCGGCGTGGGCTCGGTCGGGCTGTCCGCGGTCATGGCGGCGAAGCTCGCGGGCTGCCTGCAGGTTGTCGCCGTCGACGTCGATCCCGCGCGCCTCGCGCTCGCGCGCGAGCTCGGCGCGACGCACGCGCTCGATGCGCGCGAGGGCGGGGTGGTCGAACGGATCGTCGCGCTGACGCGCGGCGGCGCGACCCACTCGCTCGAGACGGCGGGCGCCGAGGACTCGTTCCGTGCGGCGATCGAGTGCCTCGCCAAGCGCGGCGTCTGCGGACTCGCGACGGTGCCGCATCACGGGCGACCTTTCGCATACTCGCCGCTGCCGATCCTGATGGGCCGCACCGTGGTCGGGGTGCTCGAAGGCTCGAGCGTGCCGGACACCTTCATCCCGCGCCTGATGGAACTGCAGCTCGCGGGGCGGCTGCCGTACGAGCGGCTCGTGCGCTGGTACGGCTTCGACGATCTGCCGCGCGCGCTCGAGGACGCGCGCACGGGGCGGGCGATCAAGCCGATAGTCAGGATCGCCTGATCGGCGAACGTCAGGGTCGCCGGATCGGCGAACGTCAGGGTCGCCGGATCGGCGAACGTCAGGGTCGCCGGATCGGCGACGGTCGCCGCGCGCCGGGGGGTCGCGCGGCGACCGTCGCGGATTCCGCCTGCGACTCAGCCGCTCTTGGCGGACTTCGGGCGGCTGGAGGACCCGCCCTTCGGGGCCGAGCTGGACTTCTTGCTGCCGCCGGACTTGCGGCCGCCGCGGCTCTTCGTACTCGCCATTGCCTCACTCCTTGGCGTTGGTTCGCGAGCTCAGAGACCCGAGCTCGTCAGTTGCCTCTTGCGCTCGGCCAGCTGGGTGCCGAGCCCCAAGAGATCGACTCCCGCGCTTCGCACTTCGGGGAAGAGCTCCGATTCCTCTTCCTCGACGTGGTGCTCGATCGCCTCGCGCAGCTGCTGCACGAGGTCCTCGACGTCGCTGCCGCGCGAGCCCGAGGCCTCGATCTGCGCGTGGATCGTGAGCTCCTGGCAGATCTGCCGCGCGAGCATCATCCGGTCCGCGTCGTTCGCTGCCTCGAAGCGTTCGAACAGGGCGCTCACGCGCTCGTGACCGGCGATCAACAGGCCGATGGCGTCGCCGCCGGCCGTCGCGGCGCGCATCGACGCGCCCGGGCCCTGGTCCATCCGTTCCATGGCTGTTCCTCGGTCGGCACTTCGCCGGTCGCGCAGCGGCGTGCAGAGTTCGTGCCACGCCCGCGTGGACGCGGTAGTGGCGCCGGTACCCGCGCGAAATTCGCGCTCGCCACGCGCGCGGCGGTCCGGGGGCGGCCACGCGCGTGCCCCCGTCGGGGACGACGCCAGCGGCTGCGTCCACGGTGCGGCGGCAAGATCTACTCGCCGTGCGCCAAAAAACACCCGTCGAGTGCAATGGGGAACGTCCCCACTTCAAGGCGCCCGGGGACGTTCCGCCCCACGGAGTCGAGGATGAGCAGCGTACTGGTCGCCGGCAGCACGGGAACGCTCGGGCTCGCGCTGCAGACCTCCGGTCTCGAGTGGACGATCGTCCGGCCTTCCGGTTTCTTCGAGGACCTGAAGCTGATCCTGCGGATGGCGGCGAAGGGCAGCGTCACGGTGTTCGGCGACGGGCAGGCGCGGCACACGCCGATCGCGGGCGAGGTGCTGGGCCGGCCCGTGCGGGTACGCCACGTCCCGGCATGGGCCGACGACACGGCACCGCACCACGGGCGCCGCACGCGGCGCGAGTTCTTCGAGCGCGAGCGGCCGGCGCTCGGCTGAAGAACCTGCGGCACGGGGACCGGCCCCGTTACTTCAGGGTCGCGAGGAAGGCGATCACGTCGGCGCGGTTGCGCGCGTTCGGCACCACCAGGGCCTTCGGCGTGCCCGGTGCGACGGCCTGCGGGTTCTCGAGGTACTCGTTCAGCGCAGACTGCGTCCACGCGAAGTCGAGCTGCTCGAACGCGGGCGAGTACTTGAAGCCCTCGGCGGTCGCCGCCTTGCGCCCGACCACGCCGAACAGGTGCGGGCCGATCGGCGAGGACTTGCCCGCATCGACCGCGTGACAGGTGCTGCACTGGGCGCGGAACACGTCGGCGCCGCGCTTCGCGTCTCCGGCCGACTGCGCCACCGCCACGCCGGACGCTGCGAGGCCCAGCACTCCGGCGCACAGGCCGGCGACGAACATCGTTCTCATGGTCCTACCCTCCGCAGGCACGTGCCCATGGAACGCCTCGGCCCGCCGGCCCGCAACTGCGGGAAAGCCGTAGTCGCCTAGCGGAAAAAGGGGGTCAGTCCCCCTTTCTGCTCCCGCGAAGGAGGCGCCTGACCCTCTGTCTTCCGCTACGGTCGCCAGGACTCGTCGATCCGCCCGTCGACGATGCCGATGCGCCGGTCGGCCGCAGCCGCGAACGCGCCGTCGTGGGTGACCGCGACCACGGTCTTGCCGAACTCGTGCGTGAGGTCGTGGAGGATCCGCCGGACGTTGGCCGACGAGACCGAGTCGAGGTTGCCCGTCGGCTCGTCGGCCAGGACCACGAGCGGGTCGTTCGCGAGCGCGCGCGCGATCGCGACGCGCTGCCGCTGCCCGCCCGACAGCTGGCTCGGCCGCTTGTGCGCCTGCTCGGCCACGCCGAAGTGCCCGAGCAGTTCGCGGGCGCGCGCCTCGGCTTCGTCCGGCGCGCGCCGCCCGAGTCGCCGCATCGGCAGCCGCACGTTGTCGAGCACCGTGAACTCGGCGAGCAGGAAGTGGAACTGGAACACGAAGCCCAGCTTCTCGAGCCGCCGGTTTGCGAGCTCGTCCTCGCCGTAGCGCGAGGTGTCCTCGCCGTCGAGCCAGACACGGCCCTCGCTCGGCACGTCGAGCAGACCGAGCAGGTAGAGCAGCGAAGACTTGCCCGAACCAGACGGACCCATGATCGCGACGAACTCGCCGCGCCGGATGTCGAGCGTGACGCCGTCCACCAGCGTGACCGGGACCTCGCCCTCGAGCCGGCGCACGACGTTCTCGGCCCGCAGTACGACCGGGGCGTCCGCCGCGAGCGGTGTCGTGCGGGTCGGCGCGCCCGCGCGCTCCTCGCCGGTCATGACGCGCCCCGCAGGATGTCGACCGGGTGCACGCGGCCGGCCTTGCGCGCCGGGAGCCACGCGGCGGCCAGCGACGACAGCACCGCGAACGCGGTCGCGAGCACGAACTGGTCCGCGCCCCACCAGACCGGCAGGTGGATCACGTCGTTGACGCCGGGCGGCTTCAGCGCCACCTGCTCGAGGCCCTTCATGATCGCCATGCCCGCCAGCAGTCCTGCGAAGCTGCCGATGGCGCCGACGATCAGCCCCTCGTACAGGAACACGCGCTGCACGTCGGCGGCGCGGAAGCCCATCGACTTCAGGATCGCGATGTCGCGCGTCTTCTCCATCACGATCGTCGAGATCGTGTTGTAGATGCCGAAGGACGCGACCACGAGGATCGCCGACACCACGCTGTACATGATGACGTTGCGCACCTGCAGGACGCTCTGGATGTCCTCGGTGGCCTCGATCCACGACACCGACTTGTAGCCGATCGTGCGCTCGACCTCGGTCGCCACGTCGCGCGCGCGGTGCGGGTCGTCGAGCTGCACGATCAGCCGGTTCACGCGGTTCGGCCGGTCGAGCAGCACCTGCACGCGCTTCAGCGCCGCGAAGGTCTGGCTCTCGTCGTAGGCGGCGTTGCCGGTGCGGAAGATGCCGACCACCTTCATCGCGCGCGTGACGCCCGTGGCGGAGACGACGCTGACGGTGCTGCCCATGTCGAGGTCGAACTTGTCGGCCAGGCCCTGGCCGATCACGATGCCGTTCGGGTTCGCCGCGAGCGTGTCGAGGCTGCCTTCGACGAACCTGTCCTCGATCGTCGACACCTCCTTCATCATCGCGGGCACCACGCCGGACAGCGACACGCCCTCCTCGCGGCCCGCGAAGGTCAGGACGGCCGAACCCATCAGCACCGGCGCCGCACGCACCCCCGGCAGCGCCTCGACGTACTCGAGCTTCTGCCGCCAGCCGCGGATGCCCCGCGTCTCGGTCTGCGGTTTCACGTTGCTGATGCGCACCGCGCCGTCGGGCCACGCGAGCGCGGCCGGCTGGCGGCCGGCGGTGCGGAACTCGTCGGACACCGTGATGTGCGGGCTGTTGTCCACCAGCCGCTCGATGAAGTCCTTCTCCGAGCCGCGCATCAGCGACGAGACGGCGAGGAAGAACGCGACGCCCAGCACGACGCCGACCAGCGACACGAGCGTCTGCCGCTTGCGGCTCGTGAGGTGCGTGATCGCGATGTCGAGCTGGATGGCCACGACGCTAGCCGCCGCCGGCGCTGCCGCCCGCGCCCGCACCGCCGTTCGCGCCGGCGGCCCGGGCTTCTGCGGCCGCTGCGGCCGTGCCGCCGCTCGAAGCCTCGGCCGCGGGCCTGATGCGCACGCGACGCCCTTCCTCCGGATCCTCGGGCAGCGGTGCGACCACGCGCTCGGCGGCGTCCAGCCCCGCGCGCACTTCGGTGCGCAGGTCCCCGCCGATGCCGAGCGTCACGGGCTGGCGGGCGAGCCGGCCGTCGCGCACCACCCAGACCGCGCCGTCGCGCACCGCGTTCGTCGGCACGAGCAGCGCCTCGCGACGTTCCTCCACGATCAGGTTCGCGTCGGTGGTCATGCCGACGCGCAGCTCGCCCGGGTCCGCGAGGCGGATGCGCACGCGGTAGCTGCGCGCGACCGGGTCGCCCTTGGGCGTCACTTCCGCCACTTCGCCGTCGAACGTGCGGCCGGGCAGGGCATCGGCGCGCAGCACGGCGCGCTGGCCGACGTACACGCGCGGGATGTCCTCCTCGTCGACCTCCGCGGTCACCCGCAGCGGCGCGCAGCAGGACATGAAGAACACCGCCTGGCCGACCGGGATGAACTGGCCGATCTCGCCGTCGCGCCGGATGATCGTGCCGTCGGCGGGCGCGGTCAGCGCGGTGAAGTCGCGCTGCGCGCGGGCGCGGTTCAGAACCGCCTCGGCCGCGAGCGCCTCGGCGCGCGCGCGATCGAGTTCGATCGCCGCCGTGACGCCGCGGCCGACCAGCGCCTCGGTGCGGCGCAGCTGGTCGCGCGCGAACTGCGCGCGCGCCGCGAGTTCCACGACGGACTGCTCGAGGTCCGCGGCGTCGAGGCGCGCGAGCACCCGGCCGCGGCGCACGCGGTCGCCCTCGTCCACGTTCAGTTCGACCAGGCGGCCGGCGACGCGCGGGGCGATCGGCAGCTGCACGGTCGGTTCCACGGTGCCGGTCGCGTAGATCGCGTCGACGGCCGGCCCGCGGGTGGGCGTGGTCACCGTCACGGGCACGGGGCCCTGCGTGCGCCACCAGGCGAATCCGCCGCCGGCGACGAGCGCGATTACCAGAGCGAGCGGCCACTTCCAGCGCATGTAGGCCTCCGGGGGCCTAGGGTACAGTAACGGTACCCCGCTGCCGTTCGTGTAGGCCCGCAATGCACCCCTCGCTGCGTCGCCGGTGCCGCGCGCTCGCCGCGCCCGGCGTTCCGTCCTCGCGCCGTGCGCTCCCCGCGCTGGCGCTCGCGGCTGCGCTCGTCCTGGCGCCCGGGCTCGCCGCGGCCTGGAGCGCACCGGGGCACCGCATCGTCGGTCTCGCCGCGGAGCAGCTGCTGAGCGGCGACGCACGCCGCGAACTGCGCGCGCTGGTCGGCGACGAGAGCCTGGCCGACCTCGGGCTATACCTCGACGCCGAGCGCGACCGACTGGCCCGCGAGCTGCCGGGCTCGACCAAGTGGCACTTCGACAACCGGCCGGTCTGCGACGCCGCCGCGCCGCGCGCACGGTACTGTCCCGACGGCCACTGCGCCTCGGTGCAGTTCGAGCGCTGGCTGCGCGTGCTCGCGGATCGCGCGGCGCCCCGCGAGCGCCGCGTGCTGGCGCTGCGGATCGTCGTGCACGTGCTCGCCGACGTGCACCAGCCGCTGCACGCGGCCGACAACCGCGACCGCGGCGGCAACGACGTCAACGTCGGCTGGGGTCGGCGCGACCAGGTGCGCAGCCTGCACCGGCTCTGGGACCGCGAACTCGTCGACGCCGCGATGGGCCGCGAGTCCGAGCGCGGCTTCGCGATGCGGCTGGTGTCGGAACGCCGTCGCGAGATGGCGCGGATCCAGGGCGGCACGTTCGCGCAGTGGATGGACGAGTCGTACCGACTCGCGCGCGACGTGGTCTACGAGGGACTGCCGCCGTTCGCCTGCGGCGAGCGGCTGCCGTTCATCACCCGCCTGTCCGAGGACTACCGCCGCGAGTCGACGCGCACGATCCGCCTGCAGCTGGCGCGCGCGGGGATCCGGCTCGCCGGCGTGCTGAACCGCGCGCTGGGGTGAGCCGGCGCCACCGGCGCCGTGCCGGGCCCGGCTGTGGCGCCGCGACGACGCCGAGTGACCGGAGCGCGGTTGCCGGGCGACTCTCGGCTTATGCGTATCCCGGGGTCCGGTGTTGGCTTCGGGCACGACGGTGGGCCGAGCGCGCGCCGGCGCCCCGGTCCGCGCGGTCGACCGCCTCGAGGACGTCGCGTGCGACGGCGAGGTCGAGGCGCGCACGGCGGTGCTCGCGGCCGACGTCGTGATCCCCGACCTGCACCTGCAGCAGGGCACGGGCTTCGGCGTGCTGAAGCGGCTGCAGGGCCGCGAGCCGCGGCCGGTGGTGTTCGTCTGCACGAACCACGACGTGCCCGGCTGCCGCCGGGCGGTTCGCGCGCTAGAGGCGGCAGGTGACCACCGTGCCGCGCCCCGCCACGCTCCTCACGGTGAGCAGGCCCCCGGCCTGACTCGCGCGGAAGCGCATGATCTTGAGGCCGAGTCCCGTGGCCGGCGTGTCGAGGTCGAAGCCGGCGCCGTCGTCCTCGATGCGAAGCTCGAGTGCGTCGGCGTCGCGCGCGAGCGTGAGCGTCACGTGCCGTGCACCGCCGTGGCGGAACCCGTTACGCACTGCTTCCTGCGCAATGCGGAACAGTTCGTACGACTGCTCGGGTCGCAGGCCCGCGGCCGCGCCGGGCGCGACGCGCACGGCGCATGCCCCCGACCAGATGCGCGACTCGCGCACCGCCAGACGCTCCAGCGCCACCTCGAGGCCGCCGTCGCCCAGCGCGAACGCGGAGACGCCCTCGGCGAGATCGCGGCACAGGCCGATGGCGCGCTTCACGTCGTCCACGAGTGCGGACAACCGCCCCGCCGAGTCGGGTTGAACGGCCTGCAGGCGCTGCGCCTCGGCCTGCAGGCTCATCGACAGGCCGACGAGCTCCTGGCCGAGACCGTCGTGCAGTTCGCTGGCTACGCGCGACTGCTCGTACTGGTTCGCCTCGAGGATCGCGGTCTCGAGCCGCTTCTGGTCGGTGGCGTCCTGGCGGGTGAGCACCCACCAGCGCTGCCCGGCGATCGTCGCGTACGTGCAGGTCAGGCGGCTCGTGAACGGCGTGCCGTTCCGCCGGACGCTCGGGACTTCGCCGCTCCACTTGCCCTCGCGTTCGGCGCGCGCGCGCATGTCCTCCAGGAGTTCGGTTGCGCGCTGGTCGGAGCCGCCGCTCAGGACGCGCACATGCTGGCCGATCAGGTCGCCCGGCGGGTAGCGGAACATCTCGTCGCAGGCGCGATTGGTCAGCAGGATGCGGCCACGGTCGTCGCAGACCGTCACCGCCTCGGACAGCCGGTCCAGCACCGCCGCCTGCATCTCCAGCGCGATCTCGCGCCGGCGATCCTCGGTGACGTCGAACACCAGGCCGACGGCGTCCAGCGAGCGCCCGTCGGCGTCGCGGCGCAGCACCACGGTGGCGAGCGCGTGCACGACGTCGCCCGACGGGGTCAGGATCCGGTACTCGTCCACGGTGCCGCCCGCGTGCGCGAGGTACTGCTGCATCTGGGTCCGCAGCAGGGCGCGGTCCTCGGGGTGGATGCACTCGTACCAGTCGGCGAGCGTGCGTACGCGGTCCCGCGAGTGGCCGAACGGCGCCGTGTCGCTGCCGGGGAACCGCAGGGCGTCCGTCGTGGGATCCCACTCGAACAGCCAGCGCCCCCCGCGGGAGCGGGCAGGCCGCAGTCGCGAGAGCGGGTCGGCGTGACGCACGATGTCGCGCGCCGCCTCCCGGTACTCGGTGATGTCCGCGCAGACGCCGACGTACCCCAGGAACTCGCCCGCCGCGTCGTAGCGTGGCGCGGCATTGTCCTCGATCCAGCGGTAGTCGCCGTCCGCGTGCCGCAGCCGGTACCAGAGGCGGAACCGCCGCCGCTGCGCGAAGGCCTTCGCGAAGTCCCGGAGCATCGCCGGGCGATCGTCCGGGTGTACGGCCTCGATCCAGCCGCTGCCGAGCTGGGTGGCTTCGGGGCGGCCCGTGAACGAGAGCCAGTAGGAATTCAGGTAGGTGACGTTGCCGCGTGCGTCGGCGGCCCAGACGAGCACGGCCGCATAGTCGGCGAGCGAACGGAACCAGTCGGCAGTGCCGGCCGATGGCGATGCGGACTGTTCGCTCCCGGCGTCACTCACGAGGAAGCCATACCCCCCACCAGACACCGAGGATCGGACACTTGCGACTCGCGCCGCCCGAGTGATCCTCGCAATTCATACTGCGGGGCGCACCACGGCGGCGTCCAGTGCGCCGTGGCACCGCGAGTGCGTCCGCACTGTCCGGAATCCGCGTGCCGACGCTCGAAGGCAACCCGCTGATGCGGGTCGGCGCGCCGCCGCCGGAGGAACTGTTCCCGGTACCGTGGCGGCGGGAACGCGCCGCGGCGTAGAGTGCGGCGCGGGCGCGGTCCGTGCGCCCGACCGGAACCGTGGCCGATGCGCTATCTCGTCGCGATCCTGATCGCCGGCATCCTGCTGCTGGGATTCCGCGTGCTGTTCCGGCGCCGCGGAGCGGGCCGTGGCCAGGGCGTGCCGGTCGCGCGCTGGCCTTGGCTGATCCTCGCGGTCGCGCTGCTGCTGGTCGCGCTGGTGGGGCTCGGGCTGCGGGAAGTCGCGCTCGTGAACTGAACTCGTGAACTGAACTCGGGGCCCCCGGCCGGCTCCGGCTTTCCTTCGTCACGAGTCTGGCGGTGGCGTGCGGTACACGGCCGCACGCGCGGCGCCTGGTCCGGAGTTCCGATGCTCACCGTCCTGGTCCACCGGGGCTTCCCGCGGCCTCGGTCTCGAGTTCGTCCCCCAGTAAGCCGCCGACGGCTGGCGCGTGCTCGCGTGCACGAGGGATCCGGCGGGTGCGCCTGAACTGGACGCGCTGGCGCGCAGCAGGCCGGGCGAGGTGACCGTACACGCGCTCGACGGCGCGGAACTGCCGTGGTGAGCGCGCGTCAGGCGCCGCCTCGGGCGAGCCCGGCGACGCGACGGCCGTAGGCCTCCACGTCCTGCCAGTCCGTGTAGTCGATCACCGCGTGCCGGTCCGTCGGTCCGTGCGTGAACTTCATGATCATCCGGATCATCAGCACCTCGTACCAGCGCCACGCCGGGTAGTCGACCTTGCCGGCGATGCACTTGAGGTCCCGCGGCTTCCACGGCGACAGCTCGAGGAACTTCTGCAGGTAGCGGTTGCCCTCGGGCCTCGCCTTCTCGGGCGTGCGTGCGACGACGGAAACGTTGAAGAACGAGTTCGGCTTCGCGTCGAGCGCGGCGCGGTGCCGGGCGACGAACGCGAGGAACTCCCGGTCGTAGGTGCCGTAGAGCACGGGCGCGCCGACCACGACGGCGTCGTAGCGGTCCCACTCCACGCCTTCGTGCACCGCTTCCTTCAGCTCCATCATCTCGGCGCGGCCGCCGGCCGATTCAACGCCGCGGCAGATCGCACGCGCGACGCGGGCCGTGTGCCCGCGCAGGCTGTGGTAGAGCACCAGGACCGTTCCCATCGCGGCGTCTCCGGGGCGGCCGAGCCCGGGGGGGCCGCCGGTTCGTCGTCCGATCATCCGCGATCGCTTCGCCGCACCGCAATCGCGCCCGTCTTGCGGCGGAAGGGTGCGCATGAGCAAACTCGCGCGGCATCCATCCACACGGGGGCAGGCGATGAGCGACTCCTTCGACGAGCGGTCCGGGCGACGGAACGACGAGCGTGCGCTGACGCGCCGCGACATGCTGCAGGCGAGCGTGCTGGTCGGCGCCGGCCTGGCCGCAGGCACGGGGGTCGCCGGCGCGCAGGGCGCCGCGGGCGGTGGGGCGGCGGGCGGCACCGCGATCGCGCCGGGCGCGATCGGTTCGAAGGGCTCGAAGGGGCTCGACGGCATCAACCAGCGCCAGGACGGCACGTACGAGACCGTGCCGCTGCGCAAGGACGTGGTGACGATCTCGCTGTGCCAGACGCGCGTGCGCGCGGTGGACGCGAAGAACCCGAAGCCGGGCCTGCGCGACAACCTGCGCCACATGCTGAACATGATCGACGCCGCGCAGGGCAGCATGTTCGGCCCGAAGGACCTGCTGTTCTTCCACGAGTTCCCGATCACCGGCTACTCGAACCGCTGGGACCGCGCGGACGCGCTGCGGCTCGCGATCGAGGTGCCCGGCGAGGAGACCGAGGAGATCTCGAAGAAGGCGAGGCAGTACGGCTGCTACATCGTGTTCGGCACCTACGCGCGCGATAAGGACTGGCCGAACCACCTGCTGAGCCTCACGAACATCATCGGGCCGGGAGGCGAGATCGTCGGCCGCAGCTGGAAGGCGCGCAACATCAAGGGGCTGTGGCCGAACTTCGAGCTGTTCACCTCGACGATCCACGACAACCTCGACCAGTTCGTCGAGATGTACGGCTGGGACAAGGTGGTGCCGGTATACCGCACCGACATCGGCAATATCACCACGACCTCGACGCAGCGCGAGCCCGAGCTGCCGCGCGCGGCGGCGATGAAGGGCTGCGAACTGTTCCTGCGCACCGCGACCGGCGGTTTCTCGCGCGCGGACGTCGAGGCGACCGCGATCTACAACAACATGTATTCGTGCGTCGTGAACAACGCCGTCTCGCGCGACAACCCGGGCTTCTTCGCCAGCGACGACAACTTCGGCGGCAGCTGCATCTACGACCCGCAGGGGCGGCTCATCGCGCAGGCCGGACCCGACAACGAGGAGCAGGAGGTCGTCGGGCGCCTGCCGATGGCGGAGCTGCGCCGGCGCAAGCGCCAGCCGGTCGTGCACATGGAGCTGTGGAAGCCGATGTTCGACCGCTACGTCGGCCGGTACCCGGCCAACCTCTTCAAGGACACGATGCCGGCGAACGGGCAGGAGGCCTTCGCGTACCTGCGCGACAAGGCGCGCTGGAAGTAGTCAGAGGAACAGCGCGGGATCGACCCACGCGCGGTTCAGCATCACGCCCCAGTGCAGGTGAGGGCCGGTGGCGCGGCCGGTGGCACCGACCGCGCCGAGCCGGTCCCCGGTGCGAAGCCGCGCGCCGGCCCGCACGTCCGTGCGGCTCAGGTGGCAGTACAGCGTCAGGAAGCCGTGACCGTGGTCGAGGATCACGGTGCCGCCGTTGAAGAAGTAGTCGCCGACGTCGACGACGCGCCCCGGCGCGGGCGCGACGATCGCGGTGCCGGTCGGCGCCGCGATGTCCATGCCGTTGTGCGGATTGCGCGGCTGGTCGTTGAAGATCCGGCGCGAGCCGAAGGAGCTCGAGCGCCGGCCCGGCGCGGGCAGCTTCAGCTGGAGCGTCGCCGGCGCCGGTTCGCTCCACGTCGAGAGCACTGCGAGCAGGCGCTCGCGTTCGCGCTCCGCGCGCGCGAGGTCGTCGGGCGCGAGCTCGACGTGGCGCGGCGCCACCTTCAGGCGCTGCGTCACGTACGCGTGGTCCGCGACCGCGTACTCGAGCCAGCGCGTCGCGCCGTCCGGCGAGGTCACCGATACGGATTCGGAGCCGAGCGGCGCATCGAGCGGTATGCCTATCACCGCGATCGCGCGGCCGCCATGCGCGCGCACCAGCACGCGGCGGTCCGCGCGCTGCACCCGCAGCAAGTCCGCCTGGAACGCGTCGCCGACGTCCACCAGCGCGACACCGCCCGGCACGATCCGCTCGCGCGGCAGTGGGCGGGACGGGGCGGGCGGGCCTCGCGGTGGCGTCGCTCCGCTCTGCGGCGCGGGTGTCGAGCGAGCCGCCGCCACGGCTGGCGTGAACGGCAGTGCGAGCAGGCCTGCCAGCAGCAGGCGACGTCGCCCGCCCGGTTCGTGTTCTGCCAAGGGTCCCCCTGCTGCCAGGCCCGGTGCGGCGAAGCCGTCGGCCGCTGCGTGCCGCTTGCCGCGAGTCTGGCCCGATCATGCACCACCGCTGACCCGCGTGGTGGGCGCCAGGAGCGGTCGCTGCCGAAGACGACGTACGGCGAGGAAGCGCGGCGCGTTCCGGTGCTCGCCGAGGCGGTCGCGGTCGGTCGCGAGAGGCGCGCGATCGTCGAGCGTTTCGCCGCGGATCCGGACTCCGGTCGCCGCGCCCGGGATCGGCGTTCGCCTGCGCGCGGGCGAAGGGTGGCTAGCGGGACGCGAAGGCGCCGCAGGATCACTACCGATGCCCGGTCGCCTGGCGTCCGCTACCGTGGGCTCCGTCCCCGGCCTGTGAAACGGAGCGTCCAGTGGCCATTCTGCTGCTGCATCAGGGCGTGTACGGCCAGACCCGCCGCATCTGCGAGTTCCTGCGCAACGAGCTGGCCGCGCTCGGCGTGGCCGCCGACGTGGCCGCGCTGGCCGATCCCCCCGATCCGTCGCGCTACGACGCGATCGCGATCGGCGCCAGCATCCGCAACGGCAAGCACAACCCGGCGGTGCTCGAGTTCGTGCGGCGGCACCGCGCGCTGTTCGACGCGAAGCCGAACGCGTTCTTCTCCGTGAACCTCGTCGCGCGCAAGCCTGAGAAGAATACCGTCGCGACGAACCCGTACCTGAAGGCCTTCCTCGACAGGTCGCCGTGGCAGCCGACCCGCGTCGCCGTGTTCGCGGGCAACCTCGACTACCGGCGTTACGGTGCGATGGACCGGAACATCATCCGGTTCATCATGTGGATCACGAAGGGCCCCACGGACCCGCACACGAAGATCGAGTACACGAACTGGGACGAGGTGCGGCGCTTCGCGGGCGAGCTCGCGCAGCTGGGTGCGCCCGGCGCGAAGGCCGTGGTCGGCGCCGCCGTGCCGCGGGCGGTGCCGGCGGTCCCCGCCCACGCCGCCTAGCGCCGGCGTGCCGTCGTGGGCTCGACTGCACCGGTGAGCGCCGCGCCGCGCGCCGAGGGCTTCGCCGCCCGGCAGCACGTGCCGCTCGCGCTGCTGGTGGTGTTCCTGCTGGCTTCGAGCCCGTGGCTCGGGATGCGCAAGTCGATCCCGGCGGACGCAGGCTGGGTCGACTACGCCCACGTCGGGCTCGGGCTGGCGGCGCTCGCGCTGTCGCTCGTCTATGCGTACGCGTGCCTGCACGGCCGACGCTGGCGCCTGTACCTGCCCTGGCTCGCCGGGCGCGCCGGCGGGATCGTGCGCGATCTCGCGGGCCTCGGACGCGGCCGGCTGCCGTCCGCCGAAGGCGGCGGGCTCTACGCGGCGCTCGAGGGCCTGCTCCTGCTCGCGCTGCTCGCGGCCGGCGTCACCGGCGCGGGCTGGCTGTTCGTGCAGGGCACGGCGGACGCTCTCGCGTGGCGCGAGGTCCACGTGCTCGCGGCACGGTGCGTGCTCGGCCTGCTGGTCGCGCACGTGGTCACGGTGTCGCTGCACCTGCTCGACTTCCTGCGGAACTGAGGCGCCCTCGGGCGGGCCCGGCCCCCCCCGGATCCGGCCCTGCAACGCCGGAGGCCCGCCTCGCGGCGGGCCTCCGGCGTGACGGCGTGCGCCGCGCGGCCGCTCAGGGCTTCGCGTAGCGCGTCACCCAGTCGCGGACCGTCGAGTACCAGAAGAGAGAGTTCTGCGGCTGCAGGATCCAGTGGTTCTCGTTCGGGTAGTAGACCATCTTCGAGGGCACGCCCTTGCGCTGCAGCGTGTTGAACAGCTCGAAGCCGTGGTTCACCGGCACCCGGTAGTCGAGCTGGCCGTGGATCACGAGCGTCGGCGTGTCGAAGTTGGCCGCGTAAGTGTGCGGCGAGTACCCCGCGAACTCCTCCGGCTTCTCCCAGAACTCGAAGAAGCGCTCCTGCTCGGACCCGAAGTCGTCGCCGATCTGCGTGTACAGGTTGTAGACCTTCGCGTGGGCGATCAGCGCCTTGAATGGGTGCTCCGCGCCGAGCAGCACGCTGGCGAGATAGCCGCCGTAGCTGCCGCCGCCCGCGACCATCCTCTCGCCGTCCACCCACGGCTGTGCCCTGAACCACTCCGCCGCCTTCAGCGTGTCCTTGAGCGGCTTGGTCCGCCAGTCGGGGTTGATCGAGTCGGTGAACGCCTGGCCGAAGCCGCTCGAGCCGTGGAAGTTGTGCCACGCCGCGACGTAGCCCCAGCTCGCGAACACTTGCGCGTTCCAGCGCCACTGCCAGACGTCGGTCACGCCGTTGTGCGGGCCGCCGTGCAGGATCAGGAACACCGGGTACTTCTGCGCGGGGTCGAAGCCCGGCGGCTTGATGACCCACATCTGGATGTCGGCGTCGTTCGCGCCCTTGTAGGTGACGCTCTCGACCGGGCCGAACGCGACGTCCTTCAGGATCTCGTCGTTGAACGTGGACAGCTTCGTCGACGCGCCGCTGCGCGGGTCGATGCGCACGAGCGTCGGCGGCTCGCTGAACGACTGCCGGATGCCGACCAGCGTGGTGCCGCGGCCGAGGCCTGCGATCGCGAGGCCGGTGTGGTCGTTCTGCTTCGTCACCGCGCGCGGCGCGCCGCCGCGCACGTCGAAGAAGTGCACGCGCTGCGTGGCGGCGTCGTCGATCGCGCCGTAGAGACCGCGCGAATCGGGCGCCCAGACGAGGCCGGCGGCCGAGCGGTCCCACTGTTCGGTCAGGTTGCGGACGTCGCCGCTCCGGCGATCCACCAGCATCAGTCGCGCGCGGTCGGCGTAGAAGCCGCGGATGCGCTGCTGCGTGAAGGCGAGCCAGCGGCCGTCCGGGCTGTAGCTCGGGTTCGCGTCCGTGGCCTCGTTGGTCGGCGTGAGGTTGCGCGCCTCGCCGCCGGCGACCGGCACGGTGTAGACGTCCAGGTTGCCGCGTCGGCCGGTGCGGTCGCTCTGGCCGACGAACGCGAGCTCCACGCCGTCCGGCGAGATCGAGTAGGAGTCCGCGCTCGGTTCACGCACGTCGAGCGACTGGCCCGCGCGCAGCGTCGGCGAGAACGGCTCCTTGCCGTCGAGGTCCGTGACGAACACGTGCGGCGCGCGGTCGTCGAGCCAGCGGTCCCAGTGGGCGGCCGGTCCACGCTCCCAGACCTTCGCCGTCATCTTCGACTCTTCGCGCTCCTTCTGGCGTTTCGCGACCTCGTCGCGGGTCTTCAGGTCCGCCCAGGTCGTCCCGATGAACGCGATTCGCTGCGAGTCCGGGAACCAGCGCGGCGCCGCGGCGCCGGTCGGCCAGTCGGTCACGCGCCGCGCCTCGCCGCCGGCGGTCGAGATCACGTAGATCTGCGGCTGCTTGTCCTCGCCGCGCTTCGAGACGAACGCGATCCACCGTCCGTCGGGACTCCAGCGCGGGGCCGTGTCGCTGGCCGCGTCGGCGGTCAGCTGCACGGCCGGGCCGCCCGCGGTCGGGACCATGTACAGGTCCGTGTAGCCCTTGTTTTCCTCGGCGTCGAAGCGGGTGACCGGCACGACCGCCAGCGTCCCGTCCGGCGACAGCTGGGGATCGCCGACGCGCTTCAGGCGCCACATCGCCTCGGCGGAGAGCGGCTGAGGCGCGCTGGCGGGCGCGGTCGCGGCTGAGGTCGTGGCCGCGTGCGCGAAACGGGCGGACGGCGCGAGCGAGGCGCACGCCAGGATGGCGGCCGCGACGGCCGCTGTCAGGATCTTCATCGAGCCCCCAGGGGCTGCAGGCGAGGGCGGAGATTCTGGCGGGCGGCTCCCGCCTGTCGCAAGACCGGTCGAAAGAAAGGCCGGATCTCTCGCGAGATCCGGCCTCATGGGCCCGGCGGCAGAGGGGGGAGGCGCGCCGCCGGGCTTCGACGGCACTTTAGGCAGCCGCGGCCCGGTGCAGAATCCGTAGAAACGAGGCTCTCGGGGGCACGATTCGGCGGGTTTCCGAAGACACCATGCGTACAGGGCACGCTGCGCGCACCGTGGTCATCGGCGCGTACCTACGCGGAGCGCATGAACCCGAATGCGCTGCTGGCGTGGCGCGACGGCAAGGTCGAGGCCGCGCACTACTTCCGCGGCAACGAGGCGACCACGCCGAGCGCGATCGCCGGGTCAGCGGGGCGCGGTAGCGAACTCCGCGCGACCGGCTTCGATCTGCCGCAGCAGTTCGACGGCGGCGGGATCGGTCGGTGGCGGTACCGCGGCGCGCAGGGCCGTCACTTCCTCGGGCGTGGGCGCGCGCACTGCGCGCTGGGGGTCGGCCTGCAGGCGCGCGACGGCCTCGGCCGCGACGCGCCGCGTGTCCGCCCGCGCGTCGGGCAGCGCGTACGCCAGCCGGAACACGTCGGCATCGTGCGGCGAGAGCGGCTCGAACCACGCGGGGGCCGCGACGATCAGCCCCGGTGCGAGGCCGGCATCGAGCAGGACCGCGGGGCCGGCCGCGGGATCGGTCTCGTGCGCGGCGAGCGTCGCGATGCGCGGTGCCGCCGCCGGGTCGGTGGACGGGTAGGCGACGCGCGGCTCGCCTTCGGTCCAGCCGACGAAGCTGTAGCCCCGCGCCGCGAGCCGCCGGCCGACCTCGTCCTTGATCACGCGGTCGAGCACATGGTCGGCTTCCTGCGCGCTCGTGAACAGCAGCGGCCGGTCGAGCACCGCGAGTTCCGGGATCGCGCGGCCGATCTCCGCGCTCGAGAAGTGCATCACCTGCACGCGGTCCTGCCCGAGCGCCTGCAGTCCGCCCGGCGGTCGCGGCACGCGCGCGACCACGAACTCGGGCGCCCACAGCTTCACGTTGCCCACGTAGGTCTGCCAGTGGCGATCGGCCGGCGAGCCCGGTGGCACGTCGACCGCGATCTCGATCTGCGTGCGCCGTGCCTCGGGTCCCTCGCCGCCGCAGCCGGCGAGCGCGACGACGGTCGCGAGCGCGAGCAGCGCGAGGGCGCGAGCGAACGTGAGGCGGGAGCCGAACGATCGTTCGAATCGGGAAGTGGAGTGCATGACGTGGGTTGGTTGACGCCCGAGCGACGCGCGCAATATAACGGGCGCCGCGGCGTGCCAACCACAACCCTTCGGGCGCGCCCCGGAGCGCGATGAACGAACCGACGCGAGGCCAGGATCCGGACACCGTCGGGTCGCGCCGCGAAGCTCTGAAGCTGATGACCGTAGGTGCGGCGGCGCTGGCCGCCGGCGCCGCGGCGGTCGTCCCTCCCTCGGCCGCCGCTGGAGCCGCCATGACCGATCAGAAGACCGCGGCCGCGGCCCCGGGGCCCGACTGGGCCGCCGAAGGCTACTGGGCCTGTGCGCTGCAGATGTTCAACGACTGCGTGCACCCCGATCCGAACCGCGAGGCCGCGAATCAGCGCATCCGCCGCTCGCTCGAGCGACTCGACGTGCAGATGACCGGCGCGAAGCGCTGGGTCGGGCCCGACCTGAAGCTGATCGTGCTGCCGGAGTACGTGCTGACCGGACCGCCTTGGGGCGAGCCGCTGCAGGTCTGGGCCGACAAGGCCGCGTTCGCGATGGACGGCCCCGAGTACGACGCACTCGCAAGGCTCGCCGAGAAGCATTCGGTCTACCTCTCCGTCAATGCGTACGAACTGGACCGGCACTTCCCGGGTCTCTACTTCCAGGCCTGCGTCTGCTTCGACCCCTCTGGCAACGTCGTGCTGCGCTACCGCCGGCTGATCTCGATGTTCGCGCCAACCCCCCACGACGTCTGGGACAAGTACCTCGACGTCTACGGCCTCGAGGCGGTGTTCCCGGTCGCACGTACCCCGATCGGGAACCTCGCGGCGATCGCGAGCGAGGAGATCCTCTATCCCGAGATCGCGCGCTGCCACGCGATCCGCGGCGCCGAGGTGTTCCTGCACAACACGAGCGAGGCCTACACCGTCACGATGCCGCAGAAGAAGATCGCGCGGCTCGCGCGCGCGATGGAGAACCTCGCGTACGTCGTCAGCGCCAACACCGCGGGCAGTTCCGGCATCGAGGTCGGCGTGGATTCGCCGAACGGCGGCTCGGACGTCATCGACTACTACGGCAACGTCGTGGTCGCGGCCGGGCAGGGCGAGACGATGACCGCGAACGCGCGGCTCGACGTCGGCGACGTGCGCCGCTACCGGCGCCGACCCGGCATGAGCAACCTGCTGGCGCGGCAGGCGCTCGATCTCTACGCGGACTCGTTCGCGCAGGCCGACATCCGGCGGCGCAACGGTCTCCTCAAGGGCGGCCAGGTGGTGGTGCCCGACCGCTCCTATTTCCTGGAGCGCCAGCGCGACGTGCTCGGGCGGATGGCCGAACGCGGCCTCGTGCCGCCGAAGTGAGCGCTCGCGGTCGCGCTGCCGGCGCCGTGCCGCCGCCTCGCGCGGCACGCCGGGGCGCGCGGGACGCCCGGTGAAGGCGCTCTGGCACGAGCGCTACGGCGAGCCGCGCGACGTGCTTCGGCTCGTCGACCTGCCGGTCGAGACCCCGGGCCCCGGCGAGGTCGTCGTGCGCATGGAGGCGGCGGCGATGCACATCGCCGACGTGCGCACGGTGCAGGGCGTGCCGGGGCTCGCCAAGCCGCTGCCGCGCTCGCCGGGCTACGAGGGCGTCGGTCGCATCGCCCGGGTGGGCCCGGGCGTGGCCGATTGGCGCGAAGGCGAACGCGTGTTCCCGCCGATCGGCTCCGGCACGTTCCGCGAGGAACTGCGCGTCGCCGCCGGGGCGCTGCTGCCCGCGCCCGAGGGCGATCCGCTGCAGCTCGCGTTCCTGACGATCAACCCGCCGACGGCGTGGTGCCTGCTGCACGACTTCGTGACGCTCGCGCCCGGCGAGTGGCTCGTCCAGAACTGCGCCAACTCGAACGTCGGCCGGTACCTCACCGTGCTCGCGCATCGCGCGGGCGTGCGCACCGCGGCCGTGGTCCGCCGCGAGGAACTCGCGCCCGAACTGCGCGCGCTGGGTGCCGACGCGGTGCTGCTCGATGGGTCCGGGCTCGCCGCCCGCGTACGCGACGCGACCGGCGGCGCGGCGATCCGGCTCGGGATCGACGCGGTCGCGGGCGACGGCACGCAGCGGATCGCCGACTGTCTGGCGGACGGTTCGCGTCTCGTCGTGTACGGCGCGATGAGTCGCGAGCCGTGCCGGCTCGAGTTCTACTCGCTGCTGTTCCGCGACGTGACGGTGTGCGGCTTCAGCACGACGCGCCAGCTGCAGAAGCGCACGGGCGAGGAACGGCGCGAGCTCTACGACCGCTTGGCCGCCCTGGTCGCGGACGGCACGCTGCCCGCCAAGGTGGCGCGCGCGTATTCGCTGGCGGACGGCGTCGCAGCCTTCGAGCACGCGCTGCGCGTCGGGCCCGACCGGCCCGGCAAGATCGTGCTGCGCTGCGCCTGAGTCGCCGGCGATGAACTGAAAAAAAGGGCGCGCGGTTGGGAGTGGATCCCGCGCGCCTAGCACAGGGAGGGGAAATCCGGATCAGGAACGGTTCGAGCGACCGCCGAGTCGCGCGAGGCGCTCGACTGTGTTGCCCTCGTGCAGCGCCGTCAGCGCGACGTGGTTCACGTCGCGGACCGCGTCGCCGAGCGCACGCACGTAGCAGCTGCGCGCTTCGGCGCGGGCGCTCAGGTCGCGGGCGGCGCGCTCGCCGCAGACGTTGCGCGCGGCGGTGCGCAGGCGCGTGTACAGGCGGTCCACCCCCTTCTGCGACGACAGGTCGAGGTCCGAGTAGTCGACGGTGACCTGCGGGACGCGCGAGCTGTCGGCGGCCAGCGTGACGGTCGATGTGAAGACGGTGGCGACGCCGGCGGCGAGCAGGGCGGCGAGCTTGCGGTTCATGGTGGCGACTCCGAAGGGAGGAAGTGCGAGGGGGTGTCCGCGGGATCGCGGGGTGCGTCCGGCCTACGGGAGATAGGATGCATCGGCAAGCCGAAAGGTTGCCGCGGCTCGTCGCGGACGAACGGCGGTTCGTCGCAGGAGTGAAGGCGGCGCGTTCGGGCCGAGGGGCGGCCGCGGGAATCAGGTGCAAAAGCGCATCATTGCGCCGGAGTCGCGCGCGGCTACGGCACCGTCAGGACGATCTTGCCGAAGTGCGTCCTTGCGTCGACGAGTTCGTGCGCGCGCGGCAGCTCCTCGAACGGCAGCACGACGTCCACTACCGGTCGGAACGTGCCGTCGGCGAAGCGCGGGAGCGCGAGTTCGCGGAAGGTGCGCATCGTCTCGGTCGGGAAGCGCGCGCTGGTCGAGATGCTCATCGAGTGGAGCTGCAGGTTGCGCGTGCCGATGTTGAGGCTGAAGCAGACCTGGCGCCCGCCGGTGCTGCCGTACATGACGATCCGGCCTTCGTACGCCATCGAGTCGAACAGCGCCTGCGCCGTCTCCTCGCCGATCGTCATCAGCCCGACGTCGATGCCGTGGCCGTCCGTGTCGGCGCGCACGCGCGCGGCGACGTCGTCGGTGCGGTAGTTGTAGACGGCGTCCGCGCCCCAGCCGCGCGCGCGGGCGAGCTTGTCGTCGCGGCTCGCGGTGCCGGCCACCCAGCAGCCGTGCCACTTCGCGATCTGCAGCGCGGCGCTGCCGACGCTGCTCGCGACCGCCTCGATCAGCACGCGCGCGCCCGGCGCGGGATCCGCGACGGTGACGAGCGCGTGCCAGGCGGTCAGCCAGCCGACCGGGATCGCGGCACCGCCGACGAAATCGAGCGAGTCTGGCAGCGGCAGCGCGTGGAGTTCGTCCATCAGCACGTATTCGGCGTGCGAGCCGCGAGCGCGGCCGAACACGCGATCGCCGGCCCGGCACGCGGTCACGCCGGGCCCGACCGCGTCGACGACGCCCGCCGACTCCATGCCCATCGTGAACGGCAGCGCCTGGCCCGAATAGGTGCCGGCGCGCATGCGCGTCTCTGCGAAGTTGATGCCACTCGCGTGCACGCGCACGCGCACCTGCCCCGGGCCCGGCTGCGGCACCGGCAGCGGTTCGAGGCGCATCGCCTCGAGCCCGCCGAACTCGTGCACGTGCCAGCCGCGCATCGTGCGGTCCGAGACGCCGGCCACGTCAGCGGCCCTCGAAGAGAATGGCCTCGACCTGGCCGATGCCCTCGCGCAGCTCGCGCACCTCGGCGTACTCCGCGGAGCGGTAGAACTCCTCCGCGCGGGCCAGCGACGGGAACTCGATGATCACGATGCGGCGCGTGTCCGGAACGCCCTCGACCGCGACCGGCCGGTCGGCCGTGACGATGAAGCGCCCGTCGAACTGCGCGACCAGCGACAGCACGGCGCGGCCGTAGGGGCGCAGCAGCGTGGGATCGGGGAACACGGAGCGGAACAGGATGTAGCCCTTCCTTGCCCCGTCCGGCGGCATCGCGGCGGGAGCGGCGGGAGCGGCGGGAGCGGCGGCGGCCGGCGCCGGCGTGGCGAACGCCCGGGGCGCCGGCGCTGGCTCCGCCGTCGCGGCGCGCGAACCGCTCACCTGCACCGTGCAGCCGGCGTACAGCAGCGCGCACGCCAGCGCGCCGACGGCGAGACCGTGTGCACGGGTCTTCATCGCGTGACTCCGGAATCCTCGAGGCCCGGCACTATGCGTGCGGCTGCGCGCGACGGTCAACGGTGCGGAGCGCGGCGAGGCCGTCGGCGCTACACTTGCGTCCGGTTCCCAGCCTGCCGGGAGGCGCCTTGTCCTCGCGATCGTCCACCCGCTCGTCGGCAAGAGCGTCCGGCGGCGGCTCGTCCGCCGCCGCGGTGAACCTGCGCCGCGCGTACTTCGACTGCCGCTACGGCCAGTTGCACGTGCGCACCGCGTTCCCCAACACGGGCGGCTTCGACGAGCGCACGACGCTCCTGTGCCTGCACCAGAGCCCGATGTCGAGCCGCACGTTCCTGCCGCTGCTGCCGGAGATCGGTTCGGACCGTTCGGTGTACGCGCCGGACACCCCGGGTTTCGGCGATTCGGATGTGCCGCCGCGGCAGCCGTCGAT